>Ga0075026_100000513_pt1 | contig 15551 bp, 12 predicted proteins | sample Str012_2_FD_71392 | JGI IMG/M metagenome (GOLD analysis project Ga0075026, IMG submission 71392) | Freshwater sediment microbial communities in response to fracking from Pennsylvania, USA - Straight Creek_MetaG_SC_2012 | ecosystem: Environmental > Aquatic > Freshwater > Creek > Sediment...
CGGCGAAAATGAATTTTTCTATGCCCTGTTTCGACAGATGATCGATAACATAATATAGAAAAGGCTTGCCGGCAACAGGTGCCAGGCATTTGGGAAGATCAGGAACGACATCTCTCAGCCTTGTTCCCAGTCCGCCTGCCAATATGATTGCCTCTTTAATTTCCATGTTATCCGGTCGGTTGGCACTGCCGTTAGCGCCTAGCCGAAATATGATTCTTCTACAAGTTGGCAAATAATATGCCCAATCAGGATATGGGACTCCTGGATGCGGGGTGTATCAGTGGAGGGGACATTTAAAAGGTAGTCCGAGTAGGCCTTCATTTTTCCACCCGACTCACCGGTCATGCCTATCCTCAACACCCCTTTTTCCCCGGCAACCTCAAAAGCTTTGAGGATATTTCCTGAGTTGCCGGATGTAGAGAGACCAATCAGCACATCGCCTTTATTGGCAATTCCTTTCACAAGCCTTGCATAGATCACATCGTAGCTATAGTCATTGGCTACTGCAGTAAGATAAGACGTATTGCAATGCAAGGCTTCGGCAGGCAGTGCATCACGGTCTTTGTAAAAACGACCCGAAAGCTCTGCGGCGAGATGTTGAGCATCTGCTGCGCTGCCGCCATTGCCACAAAAATAAACCCTGTTACCCTTTTTGAATGCCTGGACAAGGGCGTCCGATACGGCATCAATATTGCTTATAAGGGACTTGTCGGCCAGTAATTTATTTTTTACGGCAACTGATTCGGCAATAAGCTCTTTTATCTTTTGATGCATGTGTTGTTTTTTCCGGCCGCAAAGTTAACTAATTTGCCTGAAGTGATATCGACGCCGGAAATGCATTCACTAAATTGTCCAGGTCGTCAATCCATGGTCAACAAACTGGTAGGGTTTACTATGACCGCCAAACTGTTGCAGGGCTTCGGCGACATTGTATTTGGAAACACCAGGACAATAGAATATCATAAACCCACCTCCACCGGCGCCGGAAATTTTACCGCCTGTAGCGCCAGCTTTTTTTGCGGCTTCATAAATTTCTTCCATCAGGCTGTTGGAAATGCCTTCTGCCATTTGTCTTTTTTGATGAAAACCGAAATCCAGTATTTCTCCGATCTCATGCAACCGTCCTTTCAAGATGGCTTCTTTCATTCGAAGGGCTTGCTGCTTGAGCTGGTGCATGGCTTCGATGGACTTATCTTTTTTTTCAACGACGTTACGGCTTTGTTTTTCGATAATTTTGGCAGATTCGCGACTGGTGGCCGTATAGTATAAGAGCAGGTTATTCTCGAGTTCAAAGAGATATTCTTTCTTGATGCGCAGTGGATTGACGATCACTTTATCGTCGTCATAAAATTCCATGTAATTAACACCGCCAAATGTTGCCGCATACTGATCCTGTCGCCCTCCGGCCATCTTCAAATTGTTTCTTTCAATATCATAAGCCAGGTGGGCAATATCATATTCTCCCAGCGGCAGTCGAAGCATTTCTGCAAAGGCGCCGATAATTGCAACGACAAGTGTAGAAGAAGTGCCCAAACCCGAACCCGCGGGTGCGTCAACATGTGTACAAAGCCTGAATCCTTTCTGCGGAATTCCATAGTCTGCCTGGATCCGGTTATAAACACCTTTTAATAAATCGAGTGTTCCATCAATGGGCAATGTTTTGTTCCAGGGAAAACGCTGTTCTTCTTTACGATCGAGGGCTTGCAGGACGATTGTATTTTCGTCGATGGTTTCAATGCTTGCTGCTGCATATAATGATACGGTAGCATTTAGTATGGCTCCTCCGTAAAGATCGCTGTATGGACTTACGTCGGTTCCACCACCGGCAAGGCCTATCCGCAGTGGTGCTTTACTTCTGTACATCATGGGCTAAGTCGATAATGGCTCCTGCAAGATGCTGCCAGGAATATTTTTGCTTTTCGCTGCGAAGATGCGGAATAAAATTTTCTTCGCCTAATTGATAAAAACGAAGAATAGCATGAGCGATCGATTGCGGATCAGGCTCAGCGACCAGGCCTGCGCGACCATCGGGAACTAATGCAGGCAATCCCCCCACATTCGATACGATCATCGGTTTTTCAAAATGATAGGCGAGGGGTGTAACACCACTCTGTGTCGCATTCCGGTATGGTTGCACCACCAGATCTGCCGCAGAGAGAAAATACTTTACTTCTTCATCCCGTATAAAATCAGTTTTGAGCAATAGAGACGAAGCAATGCCCAGCCTTGCGATCTGATCGCGGTAAGGTTTTTCGTCTTCATAAAATTCACCGGCTACCAAAAGTCTTATACCGGCCTTTTTTATTCCAGGATCACACATGGCTTCCAACAAAATATCGAGCCCTTTGTACTGGCGAATGAAACCAAAGAATAGTATTATTTTTTCGTCGTCAGCAATATTTAATCCGGTATGATCCCGAAGAAATTTCCTGGCCTCATTCCGCGGCATACCCTCGCCAAAATTGTCATAGAGCGGGTGCAAAACCTGCAAGGCTGGTTTTGTTGTTTCGAATGTTCTCAAATCGTCCATCACTTTTGTACTCATCGTGATGAATGCATCACATTGTTTTAGAAAATATTTAGTAAAAGACCTGTCACCGGGTCGTTTTTCATGTGGAAGTACATTGTCTGTGATGGCGATCACACGGGTATGCTGGTTCTGCCGAACTATTTTCAAGATCGTTCCCAATGCCGGTCCCATAAATGGTATCCAGTAACGGACAACGATTATATCAGGTTTTATTTTTTTCAACGCCCTTCCCACCTTGATCCAGTTGAATGGATTGATGGAATTGATTTTAGAAAAAACGGTTATTCCTTCCGGAGCCGGACCTTCTGCATACTGTGTTTTGCCGGGGAAAAGGAATGAAGGGTATTGCAATGAAAAAGAATAGATGCAGCTGTCATAACCTATAGAAGTGAATTCCTTCGAAAGGCGCTGATCAAAACTGGCAAGTCCCCCGCGAAGAGGATAAGCAGGGCCGATTATGATGACTGTTGGAATCAGTGAATTTCAATTTTTGAATGGGCAATTTATTTGTTTGAATTGGGATTTTTAGGATTTAGAGATTCATGGATTGATTATCCTAAAAGCGCCGGCTTTTTTTATCATCGGTAAGAGACTGTCATTTACATTACCTGTCCGTGAATCCCTAAATCCAAAAAATCCCAATTCTGACTAATCCGTCTTCTTTTCAATCAAATATGAATTTCGCCCGGCTGCATTGCGTGAAATGAGTTCCGCAACAAATCCGGTAAGAAATAGTTGGCTCCCGATAATCATGGCGGTAAGTGCGATATAGAAAGGCGGCCTGTTGCTGAGGCCGATTTCGGGATGATTGAGTCGCGAGATGATCAGGTAAATACTCACTCCAAATCCTATCAAAAAAAATAGGATGCCCCAGGTTCCGAACAGATGCATTGGCCGTTTACCGTATTTACTTACAAATGTGATAGACCCCAGATCAAGAAAACCATTAATAAATCGGCTTAGTCCGCCAAACTTGGTGGTTCCATATTTCCTGGCTCGATGAACGACCACTTTTTCACCGATCTTTTTAAAACCGGCCCATTTAGCGATGACGGGAATATAGCGATGCATCTCTCCATAAACTTCTATGCTCTTGATGACTTTGGAACGGTAGGCTTTTAATCCGCAGTTGAAATCATGCAATTTTACTTTTGAAACTTTGGAAGTAACCCAGTTGAAGAATTTAGATGGGACAGTTTTGGAAATGGGATCATGCCGCGTTTTCTTCCATCCGCTAACAAGATCGTAATTGTCTGTCAGGATCATCTGGCGAAGCTCCGGGATCTCATCCGGACTGTCCTGCAAATCGGCATCCATCGTGATGACCACATCGCCTGCCGCTGCTTTGAAACCCTCATTGAGTGCGGCCGACTTTCCATAATTGCGTTGAAATTTGATACCCCTGATGGATTTATTGCGGGTATGTAATGATTCGATGACCTCCCAGGATTGGTCGGTGCTACCATCATCCACCAAAATGATCTCATAGGTGAGTCCATGTTGTTCTACAACACGTTCGATCCAGGCCGACAATTCGGGAATGGATTCGTCTTCATTAAATACCGGAACTACGATTGAAACATCCATCCTTTAAACTATTGTACATTTTCAAATGGCGTATCCGTAACATCTCTTTTGGTAATGGCAGCTCCAATGAGAGATCCGATGGCGCCGAATAGCGCAAAAAAGAATAGCGAACCAGCGATGATGAATACCGTAAAAAATTTTTTGGTTATTTCCACTCCGGAATTTATCTGTTCTTCTGTTAATTTTCCCTGCGATTCCATATTCTGTCTTGCAGTTTCAAAGATTTTCTCTTTAAACTCAGGGAAAATTAAATTGAACAATACGATGAAAGCAATGAAGATCAGGGCGGCAAAAGCAGCAACTTTAAAGCCATAGGCAAACAGGTTTCCAAAACTAAGGTGAAAGTCGTTTGCCTTACCAAACGCATTCACAAAGTAAATGACGCCAAGTATCAGGATTCCATAACTTATCCAGCCCAGCGCCTGATTTGATTGCATCCCGGAGAAATAAAGAACGATCGTGTAAATAATAATCAATCCGGATATGATAACACCTGCAGTTAAGTGTGAAATGGTTTTCTTTTCCATGTTGGTTGATTTAGATTGGAAATTATTTATTCAAAAATACCTTCTCCCCATTGATTATGCCAAATGCTTTTCCTTTCAGCTCTTTTTCGAGAAATGGACTGTTTTTGGATTTTGAGCGGATTTGATGTCCACTGTAGATCCAGGAAGCGGTGGGGTCAAATAGTGTGATACAGGCTTTAGCACCTGATTCCAGCACGGACTCCGGAAGATTGAATATTTTTCTCGGATTCACACTCAATAGCTCTATCCATTTTTCCTGGGGCAGTTCAGGCGCTGATGCCTGTAATACCGCATAAGCCGTTTCAAGGCCCGTCATTCCAAATTTGGCATATTCGAATTCCAGCACTTTGCTGTCATATTCGTGCGGCAGATGGTGGGTTGCTATGCAATCCACTGTACCGTTGGACACCGCTTCACGGAGTGCCTTCACTACCGCTTTTGGCCTCAACGGCGGGTATACTTTAAGGTTAGTATCATAGTCCAACAGGTCTTCGTCGCTAAAGAAAAGATGATAAGGCGTAACGGAACAAGTGACCGCCAGGCCGGAATCCTTGGCTCTTTTAATGTATTCAAGAGACTTTGGCGAGCTAACCCCTGTGAAATGGATCTTCGATCCTGCATAGCGCGCGAGTTTGATATCCCGGGCGATAATCAGTTCTTCCGACATCATGGGTTTACCGGGAAGGCCCAGTCTGGTAGATACGATTCCTTCGTTAATGAGTCCATTGGAACCAATGCTCTTGTCATCGGGGATCTGGATGATTACCCCGTCGAATGCTTTTACGTACTGCAATGCCTTCAGCAGCACACCTGCCGACTGAACCGGGCTGGTTCCATCGCTAAACGCAGCGGCTCCGCTGTTTTGCATGTCATACATTTCAGCCAGCTCTTTGCCTTCCAGGCCCCTGGTGATGGCACCAATGGGTTTTATGGTAACAGGGAGTGCTTTTGACTTCTGTACAACATACTCTACCTGTGCTTTGGTATCGATCACCGGTTTGGTGTTGGGGATTATCAGTACATCGGTGTATCCGCCCGCTGCAGCCGCCTGAGCGCCCGTTTCAAGAGTTTCTTTGAATTCGTATCCCGGATCTCCAAAATTTGAGAAGATATCGGCCCAACCCTGCGAAACATGAAGGCCCGATTGCCGAATGACCAGATCCGCGGAACCCGGGACCTGATCCGAAATCTCGCTAATGATGCCGTCTACTATTAAAATGTCTTTAAGCTTTCCGTGATGAGGGGACTTCGAATCGATGATGCGAGCCTGTTGAATGAGAATCTTCATCTAAGCAAGAATTGCGCGAAGTTAGTAAATAACGATGAATAAGTTGCCTGGTTTTACGCAGATCGATTTTCTGCAAGACCCGGACTTTTTACGGACATGAATGACTTTTTCCCGGGAAGTCGTTTACTCAACACATTAAAACGAAATCGATCATATAGGAAGGCGGCAGCAATTTGAGTATAATTTCTAAAAACAGTATGGCTTTTCAACCATGGTTAAACGCCGCAGTTTTTCCTTTCATCTGGCAGTCCTGGTTCTTACTCGTCGGCAAAGAACAAAGTTCTACCGATAGTCCCCTGATATTCGGGATAAATTTCGCGTTAATGCGGAAAAGAAAAGGAAAAAACCTATTTTACTGAATTATTCTGTCCTTGGTTTATTTTTTGCTATTCGCATATGAAAAAACGACTTCCCCTTACCTTTTTCAGCTTCCTTTTGGTTGCCTGTTCGGCTTTTTCCCAAAGCGATATGCAGGATACCGCTTTTTATCACGCTTCGTTAGACAATGCCATTGGCCTATATTATAAGACTATTGGAGAGAATGCGCATTTGTACAATGGCAGCGAGTATATGCTCGACGGAGCGTATGAAAAGGATGATACCAAAAACCTATATTTCCTATCTATTTTCCTGGACAGGGGTTCGGTATTTTACGATGGTGCCCAATATGACAATATTCCCATGTCATATGATATTCTTCATGACGACCTCATTACAACACGCTACAATCAGATTTACCGGATTCGTTTGAACGCTGATAAAGTGGAGCGGTTTATATTCGCCGGCCATGAGTTTGTGCACATCGCCGACGATAGTGCTCATCACCTGCCTTTTGGAACCGGCTATTATGAAAAACTATATGATGGAAAAACACGGGTCCTGGCAAAGAGAAAGAAAATCCTGGAGCAGCGATATGCGGGTGGAGCGGCTATTTCCAATTACCTGGAAAACGATCACTATTATATCCTGAAAAATGACGTTTACAATCCGGTAAGCACGAAAAAATCGGTGCTGAATTTATTTAAAGACCATAAGAAAGAAATGAAGAAATATTTTCGGAAAAACAAAGTAAAGTTTTCGCCAAGACCCGAATTCGGGATCGTGCGGGCGGCAGCGTACTACGACCAAATAAAGAACTGATTATGAGATTTGCTGTTCGTTATTGCCTGCTGCTGTTTGTGGGCCTCACGTTTATTGGACTTCGTGGCTCGGCCCAGAACCGCAAAACAGTAACGCTGGATCTCCAGGGCCGGCCCTTTTCGGAATTGGTCAGCCAGATAGAATCTCAAACCGGGTATCATTTTTACTTCAATAATCTCCAAACAGACAGTGTACTATTTTCTGTTACAGCCACCAACAAAACGGTGAGCCAGGTTTTGGATGAAGCATTTCGCAATACCGAGTTTCATTATTCCATAGATGCCGACAACAATATATTCGTTGTCAAAAGATTTAAGATCGAGACCAAACTGCCGGATGACTTCTTTAATCACAGGAAGCCCGGAACGGATAGCGTTCACGAAGAAACGGGCCCGGCCGACTACAATGCCGACGATGCGAAAAATGATAAATTAAGATCTTCACTGGAAAATAAACTGTTTGAAATTGGGATAAAAACCAATACCCTTAAACAGGGAAGTGCTGCCATAGCTGGTTATGTGCGCGACTCGAAGAGCGGAGAAGCAGTAATTGGCGCGGCCATTTACCTGGATAACCCACCTATAGGCGTATCTAGTGATCAGTATGGCTATTTTTCGCTTACACTTCCCCGTGGGAGGCATACGCTGCGTATTACCAGTGTGGGTATGAAGGATACGAAAAGACAAATCATGTTGTATTCAGATGGCAAACTGAATATTGAAATGCAGGAATATGTGCCCAGCCTGAAAGCCGTAACGGTCATATCGGAGAAAAACTCAAACATAAAAGGCTTGAGGATGGGCGTGGAAAGATTGAACATGAAAGTGATCAAACAACTACCTGTTGTATTTGGAGAAGCCGACATCCTGCGTGCGGTGCTTACACTGCCGGGCGTTACTTCTGTGGGTGAGGCCAGCACAGGTTTCAATGTGCGGGGTGGATCGGCGGATCAAAACCTGATCCTCTTCAATGATGCCACTGTTTATAACCCTTCTCACCTATTTGGATTTTTCTCAGCGTTCAATCCGGATGTGATTAAGGATGTGGAACTCTACAAAAGCAGTATTCCGGAAAAATATGGTGGCCGCCTTTCGTCGGTATTAAATGTTACGACCCGTGATGGTAACAAGAAGAATTTTTCGGGTGAAGGGGGCATTGGCCCGCTCACCGCGAGGCTTACCCTGGAAGGCCCGATCGGAAATGATAAGACGACTTTCATGATTGGAGGCAGAACAACTTACTCCGATTACATCCTTAAATGGCTGCCAAGTGCAGACTATCAAAACAGCAGTGCGAATTTTTATGATGGGATCCTGCATCTGACACATGAGTTCAGTCCGAAGGATAATATTTACCTGACGGGATATTATAGTAGTGATAAGTTCAGGTTGAACAGCGATACCAGTTATAAATACCATAACAAAAACGCGAACCTGAAATGGAGGCATAATTTCAACAATCAATTTTCGGCAGTATTCACCACCGGGTATGACGGTTATGACTATGCGATTTCCAGTACGGAGAACCCGGTGAATGCCTATAAGCTCTCATTCGATATTAACCAGTTTAATTTCAGGGGGGATTTTAGCTACAATCTTGGTTCCAGTCATGTTCTTGATTTCGGAATAAGTTCTATTTATTACAAACTTAATCCCGGCTCGAATCTGCCGGTAGGACCTAAGTCGCTGGTTACTCCGGATGTGGTGCAACCCGAGCAGGGATTGGAGAGTGCGGCGTATCTTGGTGATCACTGGTCCGTCAGCTCACGTTTTTCGATCGACGCCGGTATTCGTTATTCCATGTTCAATTACATGGGTCCTCATACCGTATATAGCTATGCGCCGGGACTGCCACGCACAGAAGGTTCAGTGACCGATTCAACTTCTTATCCCGGAGGCAAATTCATTAAAACATACCAGGGGCCTGAATACAGGATATCTGCACGATTAAGTGTTTCGGATAATGCATCTTTCAAAGCCAGTTATAACACGCTGCGTCAGTATATTCATGTACTTTCGAATACCACGGCTATATCTCCAACCGACATTTGGAAACTGAGCGATCCTAACATAAAGCCACAAACAGGTGAACAGTACTCGCTCGGTTTCTACCAGAATTTCAAATCAAATACCATTGAGACTTCTGTTGAAGTGTACTATAAGACGATGCACGACTATCTCGATTACAAGAGCGGCGCCGTACTGATCATGAACCATCATATCGAAACAGATGTAATTACTACTCGTGGAAAGGCCTATGGCGCGGAGTTTATGCTGAAAAAATTATCCGGAAAGCTCAATGGATGGCTGAGCTATACTTATTCCAGAACACTCCTGCAGCAGGATGACCCGATTGCCGGTGAAACCATCAATCATGGCAATTATTATCCTGCGAATTTCGATAAACCTCATAATGTCAGTTTTGTGGGCAACTATAAATTCAACCACCGGTTCAGCATTTCTGTCAATGTTGCGTACAGCACGGGAAGACCGATTACGTTGCCGATCGCCGTATATGATCAGGGTGGATCACAAAGAGTTTATTATTCCGACAGGAACCAATACCGTATACCGGATTATTTCAGGACCGATCTGTCGCTGAACATTGAAGGCAATCATAAAATCAAAAAATTCAAACACAGTTCCTGGACGATTGGCGTGTACAACCTGACCGCAAGGAAAAATCCCTATTCGGTATATTTTGTTGAGGAGAATGGAATCATCAAAGGATACCAGCTGTCTATTTTTGGCACTGCCATCCCATCGATTACTTACAATTTTAAATTCTAATAATATAACAGGGGCAATTGAACTCGTTGGTTTAACAGCATCGATTTGAAATTCACGCCAAACATATTATCTCATCTTTACAAGGTCATTGTCCTCTCGATGGTTTTGGTATTGGGTTGCAGAGAAACTTTCATGCCTCCGGTATCCGGCGATCCCAATAGTATATTGGTAGTAGATGGTTTTTTGAATGCCGGTAATGACTCAACCATAATCACGCTGAACCATACCCGAAGTTTAAGCGACACGGTTACAACATACCCTGAAACCGGTGCCCGGGTGGAGGTTTTGAGCGAATCCGGGCAAACATTATCATTGCAGGAAATAACGAAGGGCAGGTACATAAATCCGTCATTGGGGTTGAATTCCAGCGAAAAATATCAACTGCAGATTCTTACTGCCAATGGCAAAAAATATTTGTCGGATTTTGTATCCGTAGTGATAACACCTCCAATCGACAGTGTATTTTGGCGACAAGACACTACCAGTGCTTCTAATAAAATTGGGGTTACCGCATACCTCACTTCACATGACCCCTCCAATAATACACGCTACTATATGTGGAGGTACAGGGAGACCTGGGAATACCACGCTGCATATGAATCCTTTTTCCTGCTGTCGGCAGACCGCACACAGGTAATCCCCAGGACCCCCGATCAATTTACCTATAGATGCTATCGTGATTTTAATTCTACAGACCTGAAACTGGCATCTACGGAAACATTAAAGGAAGATATCGTTTTTGAGTATCCACTGGTATTTATCCCCCAGGGTGATGAGAAGTTAACCGTTCGTTACCGGATTTTGGCAACACAATTTGGAATTACGAAGGAGGCATATGACTACTGGCAGGTAGTGAAAAAAAACACGGAACTAACGGGCACTATTTTCGCCCCATTGCCTTCTCAAGCTGCTGGAAATTTTCATTGTATGACGAATCCCGATGAAACCGTGCTGGGATTCTTAAGTGCAGGGACCGTTCAAAATCAATTTATTTATATTAACAATACGCAACTCGAACATTGGGGTTTTTTCAGTCATGGCGATTGCCCGCTGGTAGAGGGGTGCTTTTGCAATCCTGCATTCAGGGCTCGCGGTTATGTACCTGTTTATGAGGATAATGGCCTCTATGCCAGTAGTTTCCCGCATTGCGTGGATTGTACATCGGAAGGCGGTTCAACGAAAAAACCTTCTTTCTGGTAATTGAAACCAACAAATGAAAAGAAAGCAATATAAAATGTTCAAATGGCTGCTCGTGCTACTGGTTGTTTCTGCTTGCCGGGAACCGTTTATCCCACCCGATATTAAAAGTAATACGAACTACCTGGTGGTGGATGGCTTCCTGAATGCCGGCGATTCCACGACGATAACGTTGAGCCGTACCCGCAATCTGGGCGATAGTGTACCAGCATCACCTGAATTAAATGCGCAGGTGTCGGTACTGGGAGAATTCGGTGAATCATTTCTTTTGAACGGAGATGGAAACGGGCATTATATTGCCAATACGCTTTTATTGAGTACTACAGAAAGATACCGATTGCAAATCCTGACCTCAGACGGGAAGAAATACTTGTCTGATTCCGTAGCAGTGGCAACGACTCCACCGATAGACAGTATTTCTTGGAAACAGGATACATCGAGTGCATCGAACAAGCTCGGCGTAACCGTATATGCCAACACACACGACCCTCTCAACAATACCAGGTATTATCGCTGGGAATATGCAGAAACATGGCAATACCATACTCCTTATTATTCTGATTTTTATTATGATGGCACCCAGGTTGTGCAAAGGACACCGGCAGAAATTGTTTATAATTGTTGGAGAAGCGCCCAATCTACAAGTCTGCTCTTAGCTTCCTCCGCGTCGTTGAATCAGGATGTTATTTTCGAAAAACCTATATTCTTTATCCCCGTAGGCGATCAGCGTCTCCAGGTAAAATACAGCATCCTGGTAAAACAATTTGCGCTGACGCGGGAAGCCTACGAATACTGGGAGAACCTCAAAAAAAACACCGAATTAACAGGCAGCATTTTCGATCCCCAACCTTCCCAAATGAATGGAAATTTGCATTGTGTTACCAATCCTGATGAAGTAGTACTGGGATATATCGGTGCATCAACAGCTCAATCGCAACGAATTTTTATTGACAATAACAGTACCGCTCATTGGGGATTTATTGAAAGTCCACAAGGTTGCGTGGAAATTGCAATTCCTTTGGACAGTGTTAATTATTATTTTAAAAGTTTTATTTATATCCCAACGAGTGCGCTGCCATCACCTCCAAGACCACCTGGTTGGTTTGCTTCGACCAAGGCTTGTGTTGACTGTACTTTGCAGGGAGGGATAAACGTGAAACCTGCGTTTTGGCCTTAGTTGGGTATTTAGAATTATTTATAAGAAAGATGCTATGTATAGAAAGATTCTAAAAAAATACTGGTTAAACAGAGCCGTCACATTGGTGGTTTTGTTGCCTTTTAGCATGATGGTGTTCAGTCAAACTGAAACGATCAACGCCCTCAAAAAGAATTTTGATCAGTATCGCAGGCAAACTTTTCAGGAAAAATTATTTCTGCATACAGACAAATCTTTTTACGTAGCCGGTGAAATCATGTGGATTAAGATTTATGCAGTCGATGGTACGTTCAACAAACCCATAGATCTTAGTAAACTTGCTTATGTGGATATCATCGACCGGGATCAAAAGCCGGTACTCCAGGCCAAGGTTGCACTCGATAAGGGGGACGGAAGCGGTTCGTTTTTCGTTCCACTGGGTATCAGGTCGGGCAATTACAAACTACGAGCCTATACAAACTGGATGAAGAATTTTAGTCCGGACTATTATTTTGAAAAGGATATTACCATTATCAACTCCCTGAAAAAACTAACGGAAAAACCGGCTGTTGTTTCGACTAACTATGATATTCATTTCTTTCCCGAAGGAGGAAATATGGTAGCGGGCATAGAGAGTGTCGTTGGGTTTAAAGTTTCTGATGCTTCAGGAAATGGCGTCAATGATTTTCGCGGGTCGGTTGTAGACCAAAACAATAACACCGTAGCCATTTTCGGCCCGCACAAATTCGGCATGGGCCGATTCAATTTTACACCGGTTGCCGGCAATAAATACAGCGCCATCATTAAAGTTGGGAATAACAATGCAGTGATAAGTGACTTTCCTGCTGCTATTGCACAAGGATATGCAATGAAACTGGAGGCGGAAGCCAAAGATAACCTACACATTACCGTGAGTACCAATATCAGTTTCCCGGATCAATATGTATATCTTTTTGCCCATACCAGGCAAGTCGTTAAAATCGCACAGCGTGCAGTGGTCACCAATGGGAAAGCCGAATTTACGGTGAGCAGGAACAGCCTCGGAGAAGGCGTTTCCAGTTTCACTGTTTTTAATTATTCACAGCAACCAGTTTGCGAGCGGCTTTTTTTCAAACGCCCGGGACGGCTGAATATTGATGCAGAATCGAGTCAATCCAATTATGCTCCCAGGAAAAAAGTAACCGTTGTAGTCAGGGCACAGGATTCAAAAGGCAATCCGGCATCGGATGCGGATATGTCCATGTCGGTTTACATGGTGGATTCATTGCAAATGGCCCAGCAAAGCAATATTCTTAGTTATCTCTGGCTGAGTTCGGATATTAAGGGGCATATTGAGTCGCCGGATTATTATTTCGATAACCCTGAAGAAGATGTTGCCGAAAGCGTAGATAATCTGATGATCACCCAGGGTTGGCGCCGCTTTAAGTGGGATGATGTAATACAAAATAAAACTCCCTCCTTTGAATTTGTGCCAGAATATGAAGGACATATTATCAACGGAAGAGTAGTTTCCAAAAAGAACGGCCTTCCGATGGAAAACGTGGCAGCTTATCTATCCGCCCCGGGTCAGAAATTCCAGCTGGGAACTGCGCTGAGCAATAAGAACGGCCTGATTCAATTTGACCTTAAAAACTTCTTTGGGTCGAATGAGATTGTCCTGCAAACCGTCAATGCCAAAGACACCGCTTACAGGATGGAGGTATTTACACCCTTCTCTGAAAAATTCTCGGACAATCCTATACCGTCATTTACGCTTTCCGAAACGCTGCAACAGGATTTACTCTATCATAGCGTGGGCATGCAGGTACAGAATGCTTTCTTAAATGAAAACCTGCAAAGATTCGACGCGCCCCAGGTTGTTGATAGCACGGCATTTTATGGTCAGCCCGACAAAAAATATTTCCTGGATGATTATACGAGATTTAATACGATGGAAGAAGTGATGAGGGAATATGTATCCTTTGTATCTGTACATCGTCGCCAGCAGAAATTCTATTTCAAAGTGCTGAATTCACCCCACCAGCTATTTTTCGACGAGGAACCTCTCATGCTGTTGGATGGCGTGGTGGTACCAGACGCGGACAAGCTCATGAACTACGATCCATTAAAAGTGAAAAAAATTGAAGTTGTAGGAAGAGAATATTTTATCGGCCCTACCATTGCAAATGGTATCATCAGCTATACCACCTACAAAGGTGACCTGGATGGTTTTCAAATCGATCCAAATGCAGTGGTATTGGAATATGAGGGATTACAACTTCAACGCGAATTTTATGCTCCCGTGTATGATACAGAAGCGCAGGCCAACAGCAGGATGCCTGATTTCAGAAACCTGCTATACTGGTCACCCAATGTCAAAATAGGTTCATTGGGAAATAAACAAATCAGTTTTTATACTTCCGACCGCCAGGGAAAATACATTGTTGTTTTGGAGGGTATTACTTCTTCGGGACAGGCAGGAAGCAAAGCAATTACTTTTGACGTCAGCAAGCCATGATATAAGGCGATAATTTGCTTTAGAAAGTTAATCGTGGCAATCCATGTCTTTCATAAATTTAGGAACCCCGGCATATTCCGGGGTTTTTGTTTGGATAGCATTGCGCAATTAAGTATGGTCGTTTCAAAAATTAAAACAGCCGGTTTCACGGGGGTCTTAAGTCGAAACTTCAGCACCGCTTCATTCTTTTTCTGATCATTGCAGTAGTAATTTATCATTCGGGGCAACGTTCGCGCGCTGATCTGCATTTAAGTGTATAAAGTACCCTGGAACGACGAATCAAAAAAATGAATATTACAGAACTGGTAAAAGAAGCCCGGGCCGGAAGCGTAGCAGCACAGAAATACCTGTTCGAGGCATTTGCCGACCGGATGCATATGCTATGTCGTAGGTATGTGAAAAATAAAGAAGATGCCGAGGAAATTTTACAGGATGGATTCTATAAGTTTTTTAAAAATCTTCCTTCTTTTCAATACCAGGGTGAGCTCGCGCTCCAGGCATGGTTAAAAAAAATAATGATCAACGAATGCCTCATGTTCCTGAGAAAGAAAAATGCATTCAATATGGTATCGGAGACCTCCGCGACAGAGGTTTCGCTGCACGAAGTAGCACTTAATAATTTATCGGTTTCTGAAATTTTCAACCTGATTGTTGAACTTCCTATCGGTTATCGGACCGTTTTCAATCTGCACGTGATCGAGGGCATGGGACACAAGGAAATTGCGAATTTGCTCGGTATTCATGAGGGCAGTTCCAGGTCGCAACTAAGCAAAGCAAAAACACTTTTACAGAAGAAGATCCTGCAAAATAATAATGATTATGACCAGCGACGAACAAAATAATATGACAGACTGGAAAGCT
>Ga0075026_100000514_pt1 | contig 15548 bp, 16 predicted proteins | sample Str012_2_FD_71392 | JGI IMG/M metagenome (GOLD analysis project Ga0075026, IMG submission 71392) | Freshwater sediment microbial communities in response to fracking from Pennsylvania, USA - Straight Creek_MetaG_SC_2012 | ecosystem: Environmental > Aquatic > Freshwater > Creek > Sediment...
TACCACCCCTTCGACGGCGACGGCATGCTGCACCAGATCGCGTTCCGCAACGGCTCGGCCAGCTACCGCAACCGGTTCGTGCGCACCGACGGGCTCCGCATGGAACAGGAGGCCGGCGAGTCGCTGTGGACCGGGGTCTACGACCTGGCGCAGAACTCCAAGCTCGACGGCTGGGGCGCGCGCGGCCGAATGAAGGACGCGTCGAGCACCGACGTCATCGTGCACAACGGCGTGGTGCTCACCAGCTTCTGGCAGTGCGGCGACGTGTACCAACTGCACCCCACCACACTCGCCGAGCAGGGCAAGGCGCCGTGGGTGAGCCAGTTCCCGAGCCCCACGGGTGTGTCGGCGCACACCAAGCTCGACGAAGCCACCGGCGAACTGCTCATCTTCGGCTACAGCGCTAGCGAGCCGTTCATGCATTACGGCGTCGTCGACCCGCACGGCAACCTGGTGCACGCCATCGACGTGCCGCTGCCGGGGCCGCGCCTGCCCCACGACATCGCCTTCAGCCAGAACTACACGATCTTCAACGATCTGCCGATGTTCTGGGATCCGGCGATGCTCGAACTGGGCGCCCACGTGCCGCACTACCACCCCGAGATGCCCACCCGCTTCGGCATCGTGCCGCGCCACGGCGACACCACCGACATCAAGTGGTTCGAGGCTGCGCCCACCTACGTCCTGCACTGGATCAACGCCTACGAGGAGGGCGACTGGGTGGTGCTCGACGGCTTCTTCCAGCACGACCCTGCGCCCGCGAAGCGAGAGGGCACGCCCAAGCCGATGTCGCTCTACCGTTCGATCGATCTCGACCGACTGCAGGCGCGGCCACACCGCTGGCGCTTCAACCTGGTCACCGGCGAGACCAGGGAAGAGTCGCTGTCGGATCGAGTGATGGAGTTCGGGATGATCAACCCGGCCATCGCCGGGCACGACTACCGCTACACCTACAACATGACCGGCAAGCCCGGTTGGTTCCTGTTCGACGGGCTGGTGAAGCAGGACGTGCGCACGGGCACCGAGGAGCGATATGCGTTCGGCGAGGGCGTGTTCGCCAGCGAGACGCCGTTCGCTCCTCGACCCAACGCCACGGCCGAGGACGACGGCTATCTGGTCACGTTCACCACCGACATGCGCCGCGACCTCAGCGAGTGTCTCATCTTCGATGCCACCCGCCTCACCGACGGGCCGGTGGCGCGCGTACGTCTGCCCGAGCGCATCTCGTCGGGCACTCACTCGTGCTGGACGCCGGGGTCGCACTTGGGATGGGCGTCCTGATCCGGCCCAACGCCGCCGAGCCCAGCGCCGCCGAGCCGAACGCCGCCGAACCCAACGCCGCCGAGCCGAACGCCATCGGCGCCACGCTCGGCCTGCTGGGCGACGAGTGGACGCTGCTCATCGTGCGGGGAGCGTTCGAGGGTGCACGCCGGTACGGCGACTGGAAGTCGGCCCTGCCGATCTCCGACGCCGTGCTCACGACGCGATTGCAGTCGCTCGTCGACGCCGATGTGCTGCGTCGCGACGGCGCCGCGTATGCACTCACCACCTCGGGACTCGATCTGTGGCTGGTGCTGCTGTGCATCTGGGACTGGGAGCAACGCCAGGTGCCTCGACGGGCGCCGCTGCCCCGGATGGTGCACACAGGTTGCGGCTCGGCGTTCCACCCGGTGCTGCGCTGCGGCGTGTGCGGCAACGACGCGCACAGCACGCAGGTGCACGCCCGGTTCTCTCCCGGTGGCAGTTTCGAGCGATCGGCTCCGGTGGGCAACAACCGACGACGCGCCTCGTCGGCTCGCCGGGGCACCTCGGGCCCCGGCATGTTCGCCGACACGATGGCCATCGTCGGCAACCGCTGGTCGTCGGCCGTGCTCGGCGCGGCATTCCTGGGCGCCACGCGGTTCCGCGATTTCGAGCAGATCGGCGCACCTCCCAGCACGGTCGCCGACCGGCTCCGCCGCTTCGTGGAGTTGGGCGTGTTCGCACCGCCCGACCCCGACTCGACCGACTACCGACTCACCACGAAGGGTCGGGCGTTCTTCCCCGTCGTGGTCGCCTTCCTGCAATGGGGCGAGCGATGGCGACCGGCCGCCGACGGGCCGTCGGTGGAGGCCACACACCAATCGTGCGGTGCGGCGTTCGTTCCCGCGTGGAGGTGCAGCGAGTGCAATGGCGCGCTCACACGCATCGGCGTCGGCATCGAGCGTGTCACACCCCGAGTCGACGTCGAGGTGTGAACCTCACCGGCATGCGCTTCACTCCGGCGATGAAGCTCGATGCCAGCAACTCCGGCGGGCCGTCGGCCTCCAGGTCGGGTATGCGGGTGAGCAGTTCGCGGAACATCGCGGCGATCTCGATGCGCGCCACGTGCAATCCCAGGCACAGATGCGGCCCACCGGCTCCGAACGCAACGTGCGGGTTGGGGTTGCGGCTCACGTCGAACCGATCCGGCTCGGCGAACACGTCGTCGTCACGGTTGGCAGCACCGTAGAACACCACCACTCGGTCGCCTGCCTGCAGGTCGACCCCGCGCAACGTCGTGTCGGCCATCACCGTGCGCTGGAAGTTGGCCACGGGGCTGGTGAACCGCAGCATCTCCTCGACGGCGGTGGGCATCAGGCCGTCGAGATCGGCCTGCAGGCGCGCCCGCTCGCCGGGATGATCGAACAACTGCTGCACCCCAGCGGCCACCAGGTTGCGCGTGGTGTCGCCGCCGGCGTTCACCAGCAGCAGGAAGAAGAACTGCAGCTCGCCGTCGGTGAGGCGATCGCCGTCGATCTCGGCGTGCACGAGTGCCGAGGCGATGTCGTCGCCGGGATCGGCTCGCTTCGCGGCGATGACCCCCGCCGCGTAGGTGAGCATCTCGATGGCCGCCATGCCACGCTCTTCGGGCGAGTGGACCGCGTCGTCGGTGGTGTGCATGATCTCGGTGAGTTCGTAGAGTCGCTCGCCATCGGTGCGTGGAATGCCCATCAGCTCGGCGATGAGGCCCGACGGCAGCCGACCCGCCACATCGGCCACCAGATCGCATTCGCCGCGTTCGATCACATCGTCGATGATCTCGCTGGCCAGCTCGTCGATGCGTCCCGACAGCAGCTGTGCGTTCTTGGGCGTGAATCCACGCGACACCAACAGCTTGAACCGGTCGTGCATCGGCGGATCCATGAACAGCATCATCTGCCGGTTGGGCGCCACCAGTTCCTCGGGCGGATCGCCCACCATCACACCCTTCGCCGCCGAACTGAACAGCTTGGGTTGGCGGCTGATCGTGCGCACGTCGTCGTACTTGGTGACGGCCCAGAACCCGGCGGTGCCGTCTTGCGGATGGCGGTACACCGGTGCGTTGGCACGCAGCCAGGCGTACTGCTCCCACGGATGGCCGTGACGGAACGCGTCGGGCGAGATGAGATCGATGCTGGTCCCCATCGGCGAAGTGTATGTACGCGTCGCGAGGCGTCAGCGAGGCGTGGTCATTCGAGCGTGAGGCCGCGTCGGCGCACCTCGGCCAACAGTTCCTTGTCGGTCACGGCACGCACTGCGCGCTCGTTGGGCGTGAGGCGCAGGATCGGTGCGGTACGCGTCGGCGGGGCCGTCGGTGCCGGCGTCGATGTGGCGGGAGCTGGTCGAGCGGTCGGACGTCGCGTCGGTGCCGGTGCGGGCGTCGGCGCCGGTGCGGGTTGATCGCCCGCCTCGGCCTCGAGCTGGTCGATGAACGCCTGGGCCTCGTCGCGCGTGAACTTGCCCGCCGCCTGCCGTTGGTTGAACCCCATCGGTCCGCGCGCGTCGCGGAAGCTCTCGTGACCCGCTGCCTCGAGCAGCGCGAGGAGCTCCTTCACCTGCTTGCCCGATGCGGGCGACCCCGTTGCCTGACCGAACGCCATCCCCGACCCTCCCACACTTCGGGCCCTCCCCCAGCGCCGCCGCCCCTCCGCTCTGGGTCTGCATCGTGCCAATTCGCCTTCTGGGTCGGATTCGTCCCGGAATCTGTCGATTTCGGAACCCAGTTGCGCCCGCAATCATTGGTTCGACGGGCCTCGGGTAGGTTCGGCGCATGATGGAAGCACTGGTCGCCACTCGGCTCGACGGGTCGATCGAACTCGACGGGCGGGTCGACAAGCCGGCCTGGCAGACCGCCACATGGAGTCGCCGCTTCGTCGACATGGTCGACGGCACACCGGGGATGTTCGACACACGCGTGGCGGTGCGGTGGAACGACCAGCATCTGTTCATCGCATTCACCGCCGAGGAGCCGTTCCTGCGCGCCACGCAGAGCGAGCGCGACAGCATCGTGTTCCTCGACAACGACCTCGAGGTGTTCATCGACGGCGGCGACTGCTACTACGAACTGGAGGTGAATGCCGCCAACACCGTCTACGAGGTGTTGTTCGTGTGGCGCGACGCACTGCAGACCGGCACACGCTTCGCGGGGCCCGAGTTCGACGTGCACCAAGCCACCGCCCACACCTTCGGCGGCGACTACGACCGCACGGGCGCCAGTTTCTGGAGGGGCACGCATCCACGAGGCACGCGCTGGGCGTTCACCGGCTACGACATGCCGGGTCTGCGCACGGCCGTGCACCTCGATGGCACGCTGAACGACGACACCGACGTCGATCGCGGGTGGTCGCTGGAGATCGCCATCCCATGGCCGAGCCTCGCCATCGTCGCGGCCGATCGGCCGGTGCCACCGCAGGCGGGCGATGTGTGGACCATGTTCCTCGGTCGCTTCCAACGGTTGGTGGTGGGCGGCCAGGAGGTGCAGCCGCACCCGGCGATGGCCCTCGACAGCCACGGCGTCTACGACACCCATCAGCCTGAACGGTGGAGTCGAGTGCGTTTCGAGTAGCCAAGTCGCACGCTTGCCGACGCAACTGGGTACCGAAATCGACAGATTTCGACACGGATCAGACCCAGAAGCCGGAATGGCACGATTCAGACCCAGAACCGGAGGGCGGGCGCGAGCGAGGGGCGGGCGGACCGTGTCGTGGGCGGACCGTGTCGTGAGCGGATCAGACGAGGGTGATGCGCACGGGGCCAGCGGTGAAGGTATGGCCCGCGTCGGCTCGGTCGACGGCGTGCATCCGCACGTGCGACAGGCCCGACGCGGGGCCGCGCGGCACGAAACGCACCACCCGATCACCGAGATCGATCGACGTGCCATCGGCGCCGACTCGAAGACCGAGCACGACCGACCATCGAACGGCGGCCGCACCGGGATCCTTCACGGCCAACTCGACACCCACGATGTCGTCGACGCGGGCATCGGCGGGCCGATCGACGGGCAACGAGTCCCAGAACCATTCGCCACGTGTGGGGATGCCGTCGAGTTCGACGCCGAACGACATGTCGCCCGGGTGCAGTTGCGCGATGCGATGCCCGTGCACCAACTGCGAGTGCGTGATGCGCACGCCGTCGGACTCGCAGCGGGCGATGCATGCGTCGACGTCGGACACCTGCACCGACAGCAGATACCCCGAGGTGCCACCACGCGCGGCGAGGAACTGTGCCATCGGATGGTCCGGTGTGGTGGGGCTGACGAGTTCGAGGAACGTGTGGGCGCCCACGGCCATGGTGTCGTCGGCGATGCCGAACGCGTCGAGTTCGCTGTCGCCGAAGCCAGCACCGAGCCGCAACTCGCCGCGGATGACGGCGCTCATGCCGTCGTGGTCGTCGGTGGCGATGACCACCTGACGCAGATCGGCCCAGGCGGTCATCCCGGTGCTCGCAGCTCGGTGACGTGCAGCAGCTTGGCCAGCTGCCGTTCGAACCGCTCGGGGTCGGCCGCGTGGGCCGCCATCGAGTCGGCGGCCATCTTGTCGGTGGCAACGGTGAGCAGTCCGGCCTCCACACCGTCGAGGCCGACCCGCGCGATGTCGCGCGGGTCCTCCTTGTTGCCCACCACGTGCGCCGCCATGCGCGTGTCGACCGAACCGAGAATGAGTGATGTGACCTGCGTACCTTGCGTCGCGAGCTCGGCTCGCGTGATGGCACTGAGGTAGAACGTGGCCGACTTGGCGGGCGAATAGCCACCCATGAACGCCGCTGGCACCACCCCGGCCACCGACAGCACGTTGACGATGCAGCCGCCGCCGTTGCGACCGAGTACGGGAGCGAACGCACGGGTCATCGACAGCGTGCCGAAGTAGTTCACCTCCATCTCGCGACGGGCCGCGTCGGGCTGATCGGTGAGCACGAGCCGGGTGTTGGCGTGGAGGCCGGCGTTGTTGACGAGCAGCGTCACGTCGCCACACTGCTCGGCCGCCGCGGTGACGTGCTCGGGATCGGTGATGTCGAGATCGACGCGTTCGGCGCCGTCGGGAGTGGGTTCGTTGGGGTCGCGCACGCCGGCGTACACCTTCGACGCACCGCGGGCGAGCAACTCCTGCACGAACGCCAGCCCGACGCCTCGGTTGGCGCCCGTGACCAGCGCGACCGCACCCTGCAAGGTGGTCATGCGCGGGCGAACTCGCGGATGACACGGCCCGGACGGGCGCCGGTGTTGACACCCATCTCGGTGATGACGGCACCGTTGACGATGGTGGCCGCGTAGCCGCGCGCACCGATCTTCAGGCGACCGGCGCCGTTGGGGAAGTCGTTGGCGTAGGTGGGGTGCTCGGAGGCGAGGGCGTCGATGTCGAACACGTTGACGTCGGCGTAGCTGCCCACCGTGAGCGTGCCGCGCTCCTTCAGGCCCAGCACCTCGGCGGCCTGACCCGACAGCTTGCGCACCGCCTGGGGCAGCGTGGCGATCTTTCGCGTGCGGTGCCAGTAGGTGAGGTAGTGGGTGCTCATGTCGGCGTCGCAGATCTGGCCGGCATGAGCGCCGGTGTCGGCCAGGCCCGGATAGACGTGCTCGAACGTGAGCAGTTGGGCCAGCCCATCGACGTTGCGGTTGAAGAACCACGTGTTGAACAGCTCGAGACCGTCGCTGGCGATGAGGCGATCGATGACGAACTCGACCGGGTGCACACCCAACTGCGCGGCGTGCTGGGCGATGGACACGCCGTTGTTCTCGCTGTAGTCGGGCGACGGGCCGGTGCCCAACGGGTAGATGTGGTTGGGGTCGTACCACATGCCCTTCTCCTTGCCTTCGGCCACCAGCCCGGCGCGAATCACCGGATCCTTCAGCGCCGCCACACGGTCGGCCAGCGTGGGCAGCGCCATGATCTGCTTCCACTGCTTGCCCTTCACGGGCGAGATCTGCGCGAGGCCGCACAACGAACCGCTGGGGCGCGACTGACTGGCCACGGTCATGCGACCCACGTTGGCGTTGATGTCGTCGAGGAACGCTCCGAACATCTCGACGCCGCTGGTGCCGGTGCCGTTGCCGGCACCACCCGAGAACAACACGTCGCCACACGAACGAGCCATCTCGCGCAGCAGCGTGAACTCGTGCTCGGGCTTGGTGGCGAAGTCGTTGACGGCCTGGAACAGACCGCCACCACCGGCGTTCATGCCGTCGGCGACCGCCAGGTATTCGTCGATCGGGGCGAGCGTGCCCGGCACGTAGCGGCCGTCGGGCACGACGTGCAGCAAGATGCGCGACGTGGAGAAGCCCACCGCGCCACCGGCCACCGATTCCTCGGCGATGTCGCGCATGCGGTTGAGCTCCTCGGGGGTGGCCGGCTCGTCGGTCATCGAGCGCTCGCCCATCACGTTGTAGCGCACAGCGCAGTGACCGACGAGCCCGACGATGTTGAGCGACGGCCGCATCTCCTGCACGGCATCGAGGTACTCGGGGTAGGTGCTCCAGTTCCAGCTGAGGCCGTCGAGGATGGCGTCGCGCGGCACGTCCTCCACGCTCTCCATCATCTCGGCCAGGTAAACCCGGTCGTCGGGCTTCACCGGCGCGAAGGTGACGCCGCAGTTGCCCATCAGCACGGTGGTGACGCCGTGCCACGAGCTCGACGTCATCAGCGGATCCCAGGCCACCTGCGCATCGAGGTGTGTGTGCAGGTCGATGAAGCCGGGGGTGACCACGAGGCCGCCGGCATCGATCTCGCGCTGCGCGGTGACACCTGAGAGATCACCGATGACGGTGATGCGATCGCCGTCGATGGCGATGTCGGCGCGGTAGGCGTCGGCGCCCGTGCCGTCGACGATGGTGCCGTTGCGGATGATCAGATCGTGGGCCATTCGTGGATGCTACGACCCACTTCCGACGCGTGCGGAGCCGGAGCGCCGCGGCGAGGTGGCACCGACGCAGCGGCGAGGATCAGACCTTGGCGAGGAACGTGAGGATGAGCGTGCCATTACCGTCGAGCATGCGCAGCACGTTGCCCTTGATCTCGTACGACGCCACCCTGCCGAGGCGGGCGAGGTATTCGGTCTCGAAGGTCATCACCTTGGCGTCACACGCCATCTTCGTGCCGGCCAGACCGCTGATGGTGAGGCCGTTCCCCGCCGTCGTGAGGTAGGTGCCGTTGAACGTGTTGCAACCCGAGTTGCCCGAGATGCCGTTGTTGGTGAACGCCGCACCCACTCCGGCGCCCACGGGCACGAACACCGAACCGCCGTCGCCCGAGAGCGTCCACTCGGTGTTGGCGAGCCCGGCCGCCACTGTGGTGGACGACGTCTTCGAATCGGATCCGCACGACACCAGGCCGAGCAGCACGAGCGGGAGGAACAGGAGCCGAAATGCGCGCATCATGACACCCATCCTCTCAGGTCGATGCGGGTGCGTAGTTGAACATCCACCGGATGCCGAAGCGATCGAGGCAGCTGCCCCACGTGGCGCCCCAGAACATCTGCTCCAGACCCGACCCCTCAGCACCGCCTTCCGACAGCGCGTCGTACAGACGCTGCGTCTCCTCCAACGTGTCAGGCTCGAGGTTGAGCGTGGTGTTGTTGCCGACGCGGAGTTCGTGGCCGGACGACGGGATCATGTCGGTGGCCATGATGACGTGGCCACCCAGGATGGGCAGCTCGACGTGCATGACGAGGTTCTTCTCGTCGTCGGCGAGCTGCTCGCCCATGCCGGGCACGTCGCCCATGCGTTGGATCGGTGCGAGGTACTCGGTGCCGAACACCGAGCGGTAGAACTCGAACGCTGCTTCGGTGTTGCCCATGAAGTTGAGGTAGGTGCTCACGCGTGCCATTCCGAGAACCGTAGCAAGTTGCGCAGGGGCCTACGCTCGGGCGCATGGCTTCAGCTCCCACCACCAGCAGTGTCTCCATGGTCATCGACCGACCGCCCCTCGAGGTGTGGACCGCCGTCGCCGACATCACCCGCATGGGCGACTGGAGTCCCGAGTGCACGGCCGGCCGCTGGGTCGACGGCGCCGACGGTGCGGAAGTCGGGGCGACCTTCGAGGGCGACAACGAGGCGAAGGTGGCGGGCCGCACGGTGAAGCGCTGGACCACCACGTCGAAGGTCACCGCGTGCGAGCCAGGCGCGGTGTTCGAGTTCGTCGCCGAGGGGTACACCACCTGGCGGTACGAGTTCGCCGCCGAGGGCACCGGCACCCGAGTGACCGAATCGTTCAGCTACGTACCCTCGGGGTTCACCGGATTCATGTACAACACCGTGTTCCGCCGCGAGTCGATGATGACCAGGGGCATGAGCGCCACGCTGGGCCGCATCAAGACCGCATTGGAGCAGCCATGACCGACCTACGCGCCATCTGGAACGACGGCGGCGCAGCGCTGGGCGCCTGGATCATGTTGCGCGAGCCACTGCTGGCCGAGGCCGCCGCACGCGCCGGGTACGACTTCGTGTGTGTCGACCTGCAGCACGGCGCCTGCGGCTACGAGCACCTCGCATCGATGGTGCAGGCCATCGAACTCGGTGGCTCCACTCCCCTCGCTCGAGTGCAGTGGAACGAACCGTGGATGATCGGCTGCGCGCTCGACAACGGCTGCGCCGGAGTGATCGTGCCGATGGTGAACACCGCCAAGGAGGCCGCCGCAGCGGTGTCGGCGTGCCGCTATGCCCCGGCAGGTTCGCGCAGCGTCGGGTCGGTGGCAGCGTCGGGCCGCCATGTCAACTACGTCGCCGAGGCCAACGAGCGCGTGCTCTGCATCGTGATGATCGAAACCGTGCAGGCCGTGGCCAACATCGACGAGATCCTGTCGGTGCCCGGTATCGACGCCATCTACGTCGGGCCCGCCGACCTGTCGCTCACGCTCGGCCTGCCCGGCACGAGCGACCAGACCGACACCCGCTTCCACGACGCGCTGCAGATCGTGGTGCACGCCTGCAACCGACACGGCGTCGTGCCGGGCATCCACGGCAACGCGACGGTTGCGGCCCGACGTCTCGCCGCCGGATTCCAACTCATGAGCGTCACCTGCGACAACGGCCCCGCCCAGGCCGCGTTCGCCGCCGACCTGGCCTCGTCGCGACCCTCCTGACTCACGCCGGAGCAGCGGGGCTCCAGCGATCGCCCAACTCGTCGCGCCAGGGGGGTTCGGCGCCCACGTGGGTGCAGTTCACCGCGGCCACTTCCACCGCTGCTGCCACTGCACGGATGAGCAGGTCGGTGCGACCGAGGTCGTGGCGACCCAGGCCCGCTTCGTCCCACCAGGCGGCGAACGCACCGCCGAACGAGTCGCCCGCGCCGATGGTGTCGGCCACGGTCACCTTCGGCACGGGCACGTCGACGACCTGACCGCCGGTGTGCACGTGCACGCTGCTGCCGCCGTCGGTGTGCAGCACCACGCGAGCACCACCGTCGAGCAGCCACTGCATCGCACCGACGAGGTCGCCCGGATGGATGAACTCGAGATCGTCGGTGCTCACCTTCACGATGTCGGCTCGCCGCAACAGTCGCTGCAGCCGAGCCAGATATCCGTCTCGATCTGGAGTGATGCGCGGTCGACAGTTCGGGTCGAGCAGCACCAGCACGTCGTCGGCCACACGGCTGACGCAGTGCTCGAGCACCGACGCCATCGGCTCGAGCACCATGCCCAACGTGCCGACGTGCAACACCCGCATCGAGTCGGGCAGCGACACCGGCGACAGCGACGGGGCCGAGGTGTCGGTGATGTAGAAGCGATACGAGGCCGACCCGTGATCGTCGAGCTCCGCCGCAGCCAAGGTGGTGGGCAGCTCGGTGAACTGCACCAACTGCTCGCCCACGCGATCGGCGCGCAATCGCTCGGCCAGTTGCGTGCCGAAGCGATCGTGCGACAGCACACCGAGGAACGCCACCTCACCGCCGAGCCGGCCGATGGTGCGGGCGCTGTTGAACGGCCCGCCGCCGAGCTTGGCGGTGACACCGCCCCGCTGGTCGATGACGAGGTCGACCAGTGCTTCTCCACCCACCACGATCACGGCGGCGAGGCTAGTGCGACCCGAACGCCAGCCAACTCATGATGGCGTCGGACACGAGCAACACGCCGGCGACGAGGCAGAACCACGACCCGAGCACACGCCGGTGCGACATCACCCAGCCGGTGGCGTTGTTCATCTTCTGCAGTGCCTTCTGCGACCGCAGCGTGAGGACGAAGACGATGACCGGAATGCCGGTGGCGAACAACGTGTAGAGGCCCCATGCCGCCAGACGGCCACCCGTGCCCACCGTGGCCGTGGCGAGCGCCAGCGAGGCGACGAACGGCCCCTGATAGTCGGCCAGCGTGGCGCCGGCGACGAACGACTTGCCGGTGCTGAGCCCCTGCAGCTTCTGCAGCACGGCCGGAATTTCGGGTGCCGGCTTCTTCGGAGGCTTGCGCAATCGGACACCGAACACGATGAGCAGGGTGCCCAGAGTGATGCGGATGATGAAGAACACCTTGCCGCCGAGGCTGAACCCCGACACGGTGTTGCCGGCGAGCATCGCCGACAAGAACAGCACGCCGGTCTCCACGAGCAGCGCTCCACCCAGATAGGCGAGGCCCTTGCGGGTCGATGCCGCCGAGCCGCTGGTGCCCGGCGACATGATGAGGAGCAAGCCCATCAGCGTGACGGGCTGGGTGCCCGAGAGGATGCCGCACAAGATGAGCGTGCGGGCGATGTCGGACATGGCTCAGCCGCCGAGAATGCGCGCCTTCTGGGCCGCGAACTCCTCGTCGGTGAGGATGCCCGCCGCCTTGAGGTCGGCGAGGTCCTTCAGCTGCTGGATGGTGTCGCCCGCAGAAGCCGCAGGTGCGGCGGCCGGTGCCGGTGCGGCAGCGGGTGCCTGGGCAGCGAGCTGGGCAGCGACGGCGGCGTCGATGGCCGCCTGCTGTTGGGCTGCTTCCTGCTGTGCCCGGTAGGCAGCGGCGTCGGCAGCGTTCTGCTGGTCGACGGCGGCCTGCTGCTGTCCGGCAGCGGCCTTGTTGTGCTGGGCGTTCGACACCGCACCGGCGGTGCCGACGACGACTGCAGTGGTGGCGGCGGCACCGAGCAAGCCCGGGCCGCGACGTCCGATTCCACGACGCATCATGATGGTGGTCCTTTCGATTCGAGAGTGAGGGTCAGTTGCCGGCGCCGAGCGCCTCGATGGCGGCTTCGACGACGAAATGGGGGATGCGGGCGCCGTCGACGATGAAGCCGTTGGCGTTGCGGACGGCCTCGGCGAACTTGGCTGCCCAGACGTCTTCCCACAGCAGCAAGGCGGCCGACGAGCCGGGCTCGATGGCCTCGGCCGCACGCTCGATGTCGTCGTCGTTGAACAGGCCGTCGGCCTCGCCCTCGAGCTCGTCGAAACCGACGAGGTCGGGAATGGCGTCGTACTCGAACGACACGACGTTGCCGTCGTCGTCCTTGGAGATGAACACCAGGTCGATGATGCGAATGAGGCCGCTGTCGACCAGTTCGACCAGCGCAGGCACGATCTCGCCCTTGAACTGGCTCCCCGGGAAGCTGATGGTGATGAATTCGACCGGTCCGACCGACATGAGGATTCCCTTCCGGCGAGGTGCCGAACGCGTACTGGGGTGGGCTGTGTGCCCAGGTCACTGTAGACGGCCACCGACGCTCTCGAATCACCCAGTCCGGGTGACTCGCCGGGGACATTGTGCCCTTGTCGTATCCTGCGGCTACCGATATACCGGACTTGTCAGGAGAGTCGGCACGTGCAGTACGGCAGCGACAGCACCACCCCCGCCAGCGCATGGGGCGCCTTCGTCGACCCCTACGTGGTGTGGGAGCCCGTGCGCAACCCTGCGGGCCACATCATCGACTTCGTCTACGTCGATGCCAACCCCGTCGCGTGCGAGTTGCACCGATGCTCGCGTGATGCCCTGGTCGGACGTGCCGTGTCGGAGGTCGTGCCTCCTCGGTTGCTCAGTGGTCTGGTCGAGACGGCGCGTCAGGTCGTCGACACCGGGCAGCTGATGGCGCTGCGCGACTTCGTCTACGCGCCCGAGCCCCACGGCCACCCCGACGTGCTCTACGACGTTCGGGTCGTGCCGCTCGACGCGGTCGTGGGATTCACGTGGCGAGTCGCCACCGCTCGACGAGCCGAGGCCGTCGCGCTCGCTGAATCGGAGCGCCGCTACCGACTGCTGGCGGAGCACGCGTCCGACATCGTCTACCAGACCGACGCCGACGAACACTTCGTGTGGATCTCGCCGTCGATGCACCGCGTCCTCGGTTGGGACACCAACGCACTGCTCGGCACCAGCCCGATGCAGCTCATACCGCCCGACCGGCAGGCCGAGGCGAGAGCATCGAGTCAGTCGGTGTTCGGTGGCGCCACGGTCGACGCGATCGAGGGGCTCTTTCTCACCGCCGACGGGCGCACGCGCTGGATGTCGGTCCATGCCCAGGCCATCACCGATCAGTCGGGCGGGGTCGTCGGCAAGGTCGTGGGCCTGCGCGACATCCAGGCCGAGGTGAAGGTACGCGAGCAACTGCTCGAGAGCGAGCAGCGGTTCCGGCTCCTCGCCGAGAACGCCTCCGACGAGGTGTTCCTCATCACCGCCGACGGACTCATCGAGTGGGCATCGCCAACCGTCTCCGACGCCAGCGTGCTCGTCGGGGGCACGCCGTGGGACTTCGTGCATCCCGACGATCGAGCAACGGCATCGCAACTGCTCGTCGACGTGGCGGAGGGCGGCGACGTTCGCGGCCCATTCAAGTTCCGGGTCCTCAATCACCGCGGCGAATGGGAGTGGGCGTCGGCCACCGGGCACGGCATCGCCACACCGGGTCACCCCGGCCGAGTGGTGGTGGCACTGCGCGACGTCGACGAGGAGGTGAAGGCACACGAGCAACTACGCGAGAGCGAGTCTCGCTACCGGCTCCTCGTCGAGAACGCCACCGACGCCGTCGCCCATTCACGCGACGGACTGATTCTGTGGGTGTCGCCTGGCGTCACCGACATGCTCGGCTGGACCACCGAGCAATGGGTGGGGCGCCGCGTGAACGACTTCGTGCACCCCGACGACGTGCACTTCATCGCCGAAGCTCGTGAAGGGCTCGAGGTCAGCAACCCCAAGACCGTTCGCTTCCGAATGCGCAGCGAGGACGGCCGTTACCACTGGATCGAAACCCACGTGCGACCCTACGTCGATCAGTTCGGACGTACCGACGGAGTCGCAGTGTCGTTCCGCGTCGTCGACAGCGAGGTGGCTGCCGAACGCGAACTCGAACGTCGTGCGCGCTACGACGAACTCACCGGACTGCTCAACCGGAAGGAAGCACTCGACCGACTCAACGCGCTACGCGGTCGGGAACCGGCCGTGGGTCGCGAGATCGCCGTGCTGTTCTGCGACATCGATCGGTTCAAGTCGATCAACGATTCGTTCGGTCACGCTGCGGGCGACGAACTGCTGCGCGTCACCGCCGATCGGTTGCGGGCGAACACTCGTCAACACGACCTCATCGCCCGCCTCGGCGGCGACGAACTGCTCGTCGTGCTCGACGGCGTGCACGATCTGCCCGAAGCCACACGCGTCGCCGAGAAGCTGCGCCGCCGGGTGTCGGACCCCGTGCTGTTCGGCGACCTCAGCATCGTTGCGACGCTCAGCGTGGGCGTCACCCTGGCGCACCCGGGCGAGTCGGAGGACGCCGTCATCGCACGCGCCGACGCCGCCCTCTACGAGGCGAAGCACTCGGGACGCGATCAAGTCGTGTCGTTCACCGCTCGCCGCTGACACACCCTCGCGACGCCCCGACGCAGCGCTCCCAACTGGTTCTCACCTTCCCCCACAGTGGTTCTCAACTCCGACGCGGATGATGCACATGCCTTCCCAACGAGGCAGTTCCCCCCGAACAAGGAGTCAACATCATGGAACCCACCACTCACCAGCGCAGCTCGATCCGCCGCAACCGCGGCATGGTCTGGCTGGCGGCCGCAGCTGCTGCGGCCGGCATCGGCATCGGCGCCGCAGGTATCGCCAGCGCCGCATCCACCGGCACCAGCAGCGCCAGCACCACCGTGTCGGCAGCAGCCACCACCACCCCGGTCGGTGGCCAGTCGGGCACGGCGGCCACGCCCACGCAGGCCCCGCCGCAGGTCGATCCGGCATCGCTGCCGAACGGCCCCGGCGAGACGGTCCTCACCGGCGACACCGCAGTCAAGGTGAAGGCCGCAGTCGTCGCGGCCGAGCCCACCGCCACCATCATCCGTCTGGAGACCGACTCCGGCGGGCACGCCTATGAGGCGCACGTGAAGCTGGCC
>Ga0075026_100000515_pt1 | contig 15548 bp, 11 predicted proteins | sample Str012_2_FD_71392 | JGI IMG/M metagenome (GOLD analysis project Ga0075026, IMG submission 71392) | Freshwater sediment microbial communities in response to fracking from Pennsylvania, USA - Straight Creek_MetaG_SC_2012 | ecosystem: Environmental > Aquatic > Freshwater > Creek > Sediment...
CGGCGAGATCGTCGCCTTCTTCCAACCCGAGATCGACGCGACCACCGGACAGGTGGTGGGCGCCGAACTACTGGCACGTTGGGTGAAACGCACCGGCGAGGTGGTGGCCGCGCAGGACTTCCTGGCAGCCGCCAAGTCGGCGAGCCTCCTCGAACGCGTGACCGACCGCGTCATCACGAGCGCACGGCCCCACATGCGCCGGCTGGCGATGCTGGGACTGCCCGACGGCTTCCGCTTCCGCGTGAACATGGCCCCCGAGGTGACCGAGCGCAGCTGGCGCGACGATCCGATCAACCACATCCTGGCCGGCATCGACCCGGCGGTGGTCACCATCGACGTGCACGAGAGCGCCGTCAACGGCGACACGCCCGCCGCGGCCGCCAACCTCGCGACGTTCCGAGCTCACGGTGGGCGCGTGTGCCTCGACGACTTCGCCCGCGGTGTGTCGTCGCTGAACCTCTTGCGGCGGCTGCCGCTCGACGAAGTGCGCATCGACCGGCTGTCGATCGACACCATCACCGCGCACCCGCACGACCGGGCCATCGTTCGGTCGATCATCTCGCTGGTGCGCGAGATCGGCCTGGCCGTCACCGCCGACGGTGTCGAGTCGGGCGCGCAGGCCGACGCGCTCATCGCGCTCGGCTGCGTGCGCCAACAGGGTCACCTCTACGCGCCCGCCATGCCGGCTGGGGCGTTCGAGGACTTCCTGCTCGCGCGGATGGCGGAGCGCTACGCCCAGGTGGCGAACCCGCAGCGCGTGTGGCGCACCGACGAACTCGGCTGACCACCACGACATTCTCCGGGCAACGCACCCCGGCAACTCCGCGTTCTGGAGGGTTTCGCGGCACCCCGGGGTCGCTCGAAACCCTCGAGAACGGGGCGACGCAGCGTGTCCGACCGACACCAGTCACGATCCTGCTCGCTCGGCAGCGGTGGCGGCACGGGTGCGCGTCGATTCGACACCGGGCCGGGGTTCTGGAGCTGGACGACGCGGGGTGAGCTCATTGCCCGACGTTCGACCGCCCAGCGAAGGTGTGGCACACGCTCTAAGGTCGCGACATGGTCTGTCCGCGCTGCGGTGTCGCAACCCTCTCCGCGCAACGGTTCTGCACCGAGTGCGGTGCCGAGCTGCCCACACCCGTGGAGTCCACGCCACTGCCACCGCCGTCGTTCCAGGAACTCGCCACTCCCCCCGGTGCCATGGTGCCCGCGCCCCCGCCCACGGTGATGTCCGACGTGGTGCCACCGGTCCCGGTGATGGTGCCACCGGTGGCCCCTGCACCCGTCGACGACGACACCCGCGCCACCGAACGACCGGGTCTGTACAACCAGGCGCTCGACTGGGACACCGGCGTGGTGCCCGCCTGGAACACGGCCGAGCACACCACTGCGATGTCGGGCACCGACGGGCCTCCCACGGAACTGGCTCCGCAGGTGCCGGTGGGCCGGGGGTTCCGCACCACACCCCTGCTCGTGCTGTCGATCATCCTCGCCGGCGTGGCTGCCATCTCCGCGATGCTCGACATCGTCAGCTACGACGTGGTCGGCGACGCCACCGCCGCCGGGCACAGCCGGCTCAACGACTTGTCGTCGAACCTGTTGGTGGGCGCGATCATCGGCATCGTGCTGGTGCTGGTGGGCGCGGTGCTCGCCTCGTCGGGTTTCAAGTTCGGCGCCGGTCTGGCCGGTGGCGCGGGGTTGGCACTGGCCGGAGTGTTCTTCCACGCCGTCGGGCAGGGCATCGCCCAGCTCGATGCCGTGCAGGTCGAGTACCTCTACGGCAAGCACGGTGCGGTCACGCTCACCACCACTCGCGAGTTCGCGTTCTACGCGGCACTCGCCGCAGCCTCGCTGGGCGTCATCGTGTTCTGCCTCTCGCTCGTCAGCCTCACCCGCGACCGCGTGGCCATCAGCCCCGTGGCCGGATCACTCGGCGCGTTGGGCACCATCGCGATCGCCATCGGCACCGTGCTGCCGCAGCACGGTGCCACCTTCAACGACAACTTCAGCCAGGCCACCGTGCCGCCGGCAGCCCTGTACCTGCGGTTGGTGGTGTTGGGCCTCATCGTCATCGGTGGCGTGCTCGGGTTCCTGGTGAGCCGGCCGTGGGGTGTGGGCTTGGCGCTCGGCACCATCAGCGTCGGCATCTGGCAAACCATCACCGCGGCGGCCGAGGCGGGTGATCGGCCGTTTCCCATCGCCGGCGGCAACTTCTTCGCCGACCCGGCGCATCCCTTCCAACCGCACGTGGTCACGATGATCGGCGTCGGGGTGGCGGTGTGCGCAGTGGTCGCCGGACTCATCACCATGGCGGCTCGCCGCACCGCCTGAGTCAGTCGGTGGTCGACACCCTGGTGACGGCTGCAGCCGCCACGTCGTGGCCGTGGCGCGTGGCCTCGACCGGATCGCTGTGCTGGGCGAACGCCAGCAGGAATCCGGCAGCGAACGCATCACCGGCGCCGGTGGTGTCGCGCACGCCGGGCAACACGTTGGCGGGCACGTCGACCGGTGCGCTGTCCAGCTGCAGCACCGTGGCCGGACCAGCGCCCCGCTTCACCACGACGACGGCGCCGTCGAGCGCCTCGGGGACGAGCCGACCCCCGAACACCTCGGCCTCGAGTTCGTTGGCCAACACCACCGACGGATGGACGGCGCGAATGCGGCGCATCGCCAGGTCGACACCGTCGGCCTCGAGCAGGGCCGACGACGACGTGTCGACCGACACCGCGATGCCACGCGCACGCGCCCACCCCGCGAGCACCGTGGAGGTGGCCGCCAACGGGTCGATGACCAGCGAGTAGTAGGGCAGGTGCAACGTGTCGAGTCCGTCGAGCCACGCAGGATCGGGATCCGACAGGTCGAGGCACGCCGCACGATCGGCCAGCATCGTGCGCTCGCCGTCGGGATGCACGAGCACGATGATCGTGCCGGTTCGTCCGCCGCGGCGCACGCACACGTCGGCGCCCAGATCGGCGAGCACCTGCGTGACCCATGAACCGGTGGGGTCGTCGCCCACCTGGGCGATGATGCGGGCGCGTCCGCCGGCGCGGCACGCAGCTTCCACCACGTTGGCCGCGCTGCCACCTCGACGATGCACCACACGCGACTCGGTGTCGCTGGCGATGTTGATGTCTTCCAGCAACTGCACCGCGACGTCCTCGAGCAGATCGCCCACACATCCCAACATGTCAACGACGATAGGCGCACGCCCTCGCCTACTGTGTGCCTCATGAGCGATGAAGGTGTGAAGCAACGAATGCATGCGGCACTCACCGCGGCGATGAAGGCCCGCGACGAGGTGGCCCTCACGGCGCTCCGCCAGGCGCTGTCGGCCCTCGCGGTGGCCGAGACCGCCGGCGACGAGGTGGCCGTGCTCACCGAGGAGCAAGTGCTGGCCGTGTTGGCCGTGGAGGTGCGCAAGTACCACGAGACCGCCGATGCGTTCATCACGGCCGGCCGACCCGAGAAGGCCGAGCGCGAACGCTCCGAGGCGGGCGTGCTCGAGGCGTATCTGCCGGCGGCGCTCGGCGACGCCGAACTCGAGGCGCTCATCGTCGACGAAGTGGCCGCAGCGGCCACCGACGGTGCCTCCGGGATGAAGGCGATGGGTCGGGTGGTGGCGGCGGTGCGCACCAAGGCGGGGCCTGGTGCCGACGGCAGCGTGATCGCCGCCAAGGTGAAGGCGGCGCTGAGCGCATGAGCGACGAACTCTCCCCGAACGACACGCCAGTCGAGGCAGCGCCCGCCGAGGCAGCGCCCGCCGACGGCCCGCGCCTGGCCGCCGCGCCGTCGAACGTCGACCGCTTCGCCGACGACACGTCGGAGATGCGCAGCCCCGACGCGGCCACCGCCGCCGCCCGCCCCGCACCCGAGCGACACACGTTCGTGCCCCGCTCCGAACGGGAGTCGGCGTGGGGTTCCACCTACATCAAGCTCCGCCGACGTCTGGCCACCCTGCCCACGGTCGGTGCACTCGTCGGTGCGTTCATCCTGTGGTGGCCGTCGCTGCGGCCGAGCCTGCTGCCGCGTTCGTGGCTGCTGCAGGCCGCGGCGGGTGCCGTGTGCGCGACGGCCGGCTACTGCCTGGCCGGGCTCCTCACCCGCATCGGCAGCGCTGTTGGCCGTCGCCAGGGTTGGTCGATGACGCAGCGCACCGTGCACATCGTCCACGTCGTGCTGGCAGTCGCGGCGGCCGTCGTCGTCGTGGTGGGTTCGTGGCGGTGGTACGCGTGGCAACGCGACCAAGCGCCGCTCGTCACGCTCGAGCCGCCGTCGGCCATCACCATCGTGCCGATGCTCCTCGCCACCGTGTTGTTGTTCGCGCTGTTGGTCACGATCGGTCGACTGTTCCGGCATTCCCTCGCCTTCCTCGACCGGTCGGTGGGTCGCCTCCTTCCGCAGAAGGTCGCCCGGGTCGGCGTGATCGCCGTCGCAGTGCTCCTCGGTTCGTACGGCATCGGGATCGCCACCCGCGCCTTCACGAACTGGTCCGACACCAACTTCGGCACCTTCGACACCACCACGCCCGATGGGGTCACGCAGCCCACAGTGGCCACCGTGTCGGGTGGCACGGGCTCGCTGGTGAAGTGGGGTGACCTCGGCTATCAGGGACGGGCGTTCATCGGCCGCGTGCCGTCGGCCGCGGAGATCACGCGCTTCCGCGCCACCGGCGCCGTGAAGGACCCGATTCGCGTCTACGTGGGTCTGCAGTCGGCCGACACCACGGCTGCCCGCGTCGACCTTGCGGTGAAGGAACTCGAACGCACCGGAGCATTCGACCGCAAGGTGCTCATGGTGGCGACGCCCACCGGCACCGGCTGGGTGAACCCCGACGCGGCTCGCACGCTCGAATACATGTACGGCGGCGACACGGCCATCGTGGGCGTGCAGTACTCCTACCTGCCCAGCTGGATCGCGTTCCTGCTCGATACGAAGAGCCCTCGGGTGTTGGGCGAAGCCCTGTTCAAGGGTGTGCACGATGCGTGGGCGAAGCTGCCCAAGGACCATCGCCCGCTGCTGGTGGCCTACGGCGAGAGCCTCGGTTCGCTCGGCGGCGAGCAGGCCTTCTCCACCGGCGACCTGCACACGTCGCTCGGCAACATCACGTCGCAGACCGACGCCACGCTGTTCGTCGGGCCCACTCGCGGCAACCCGATCTTCGGGGGCGCCATCGACCATCGCGACGCGGGCAGCAACAGCTGGCAGCCGAAGCTGGCGGCCGAGCCCAACGTGCGGTTCGCCAACAACATCGCCGACGTCACGTCCACCGCCGCCGCCTGGTCGTCACCGAGGGTGCTCTATCTGCATCATCCGTCCGATGCCATCGGCACCTGGCAGTGGAGCAACATCTGGTCGAACCCCGGTTGGGCGGCCGATCCGGCGCCCGCCGACGTGCCCTCGGCAGCCACGTGGACGCCGTTCGTCAGCTTCGTGCAGGAGACGTTCGACCTGATGAACGGGTTCTCGGCCGCACCCGGCTACGGCCACGACTATCGCAACGCTTTCGTCAACGCCTGGGCGGCGCTGCTGCAGCCGAAGGGCTGGACCGAGGCCGACTCCACGGCGCTGCTCACGTTCTTGAAGCTCTGACCATCGACGCGCACGCCGTCGCCACTCGTCGCACCGACCTCGTCGCGATCGCCGCGCTCGTGGTGGGTCTCGGCGCGTACGACGTCGTGCGGCGCGCACTGATTCCGAGTCGCTTCACGCCCTGGACCAACACGGCAATGATCGCGGCCGTCGGCGCGGTGGCGGTCGCGGCGCGGCTGTCGCTCGACGAGATGGGCCTGGCTCGTCGGCATCTGCGCGCCGGACTGCGATGGGGACTCGCTGCGACCGCTGCGGTGGGCATCGTGGTACTGGCAGCGCGAGGCCTCGTGGGGCCGATGCCATCGCTCACTGCCGACCACGTGGGTGTGAGCGGGTGGCAGATGCTGCTCACCGTGTTCGTGCGCATCCCCGTCGCCACCGTGTTGTTCGAGGAGTTGGCGTTCCGGGGCGCACTGCTTCCGCTGTTGCAACGCGTCACCACGGCGCCTGCTGCGTGGGCAGCGAGCGCGCTGCTCTTCGGTCTGTGGCACCTCCCGCCGCTGTGGGGGTCGTCGGTGGCGAGCCTTGCCGGCACGTTCGCGGCCACCGTCACCGGTGGCGTCGCCTTCACCTGGCTGCGGGCACGCAGCAACAGCCTGGTTGCTCCGTTGCTGGCCCATTGGGCCACCAACGGGTTGTCGCTGCTGATCGTGTGGGTGTTGCGCTGAGCCGGCGGCTCAGTTACCGAAGTCCCAGCCTTCGCCCTTGGCGTACTGACCGAGCACGTTCTTGGCGATGAGGATCTTGTGCACCTCGTCGGGGCCGTCGGCGATGCGCAGTGTGCGGGCACCCTGGTACATGCCCCACAGCGGCAGGTCGTTGCTCACACCTGCAGCGCCCCAGATCTGGATGGCGCGGTCGACCACGCGGGTGTAGGCCGACGGCACGTAGACCTTGATGGCCGAGATGTCGGTGCGTGCTGCCTGCAGACCCTGGTCGATCTTCTCGGCGGCATGAATGGTGAACAACCGCGCCGTCTGGATGTCGATGTAGCTGTCGGCGATGGCGCCCTGGGTGAACTGCTTGTCGGCCAGCACACCACCGTGCACCTCACGACTGGCGGCGCGCTGCACCATCATGTCGAAGGCACGCCACATCTGGCCGATGCTGTTCATGCAGTGGAAGATGCGGCCGGCGCCGAGGCGATCCTGCGCGGCCTGGTGGCCCTCACCGACGCGACCGAGCGCGTTCTTCACCGGCACGCGCACGTTCTCGTACTTCACTTCGCAGTGATCGCTCTCCTTGCGGCCCCACACGCCGATGCCGCGCACGATGTTGACGCCCTTGGTGGCGGTGGGCACGATGATCTGCACCATCGGGCCGCTACGCGGATCGGTGGAATCCTTGTCCTGCACGCGGCACATCACGATGAAGAAGTCGGCGTCGATGCCGTTGCTGGTGAACCACTTGTGGCCGTTGATGACGAACTCGTCGCCCTCGATGACCGCCGACGTGGTGAGCGAGCGCGGGTCGCTACCGGGGTTGGCGGGCTCGGTCATCGAGAAGCCCGACTCCATCGTGCCGTCGATGAGCGGCAGCAACCATTGCTGCTTCTGCTCCTCGGTGCCGTACTTCACGAGGATGCTCTGGTTGCCCGAGTTGGGGGCCACCACGCCGAAGAGCGACGCGGCGCCGATGGCGTAAGCGAGCACTTCGTTCATGTAGGCGTGGGCCAGGAAGTCGAGGCCCATGCCGCCGTACTCCTTGGGCAGGTGCGGCGCCCACAGCCCCGCCTGCTTCACCTTCTCCTTGATCCCGGCGCGCAGCTCGAGGATCTCGGTGCGTTCGTGGAACGACTCGCCCTCACGACGCTCGGCCCACAGGCGACCCTCGTTGGGGATGATGTCGTTGTTGACGATCTCGGCGGTGCGCATGCGGATGTCGTTGATCCGCTCGTCCAGCGTGGGGACGGGTTTGCAGTTCATGGCCATGCGGCGACGGTAGACCCCACGGCGCCGCATCCGTAGAGTCGAACGTCCCCGACCCAGTCGCTAGGGTCGGCGCCAGTCGCACAACGAGCGCAGTGGGGGACACATGCGAGTCGGATTCATCGGTCTGGGCAACATGGGCAGCGCAGCGGCCCGCAACCTGGCGCGAGCCGGGCACCAGCTCTGGGTGCACGACATCCGGCCGGAGGCGGGCGAGGTGCTCGTCGCCGAGGGCGCCACCTGGTGCGACTCACCGGCCGCGATGGTCGGCGAGGTCGACGTGGTGCTGTCGATGGTGTTCGGCCCGACACAGATCGAACAGGTCGTACGTGGCGAGCAGGGCGTGCTGGCCGCCGACTGCGACGGGAAGAGCTGGATCGACCTCACCACCAGCACGCCGGCGCTCATGCGGTCGTTGGCAACCGAGTTCCGGGCGGCCGGGGGTCATCCGGTCGATTCCCCGGTCACGGGTTCGATCGACTCGTGCATTCGTGGCGACATGATCCTGTTCGTCGGCGGCGAGCCCGACGACATCGAACGGGTACGGCCAGTGCTGGAGGCGATCGGGGTGGTGCGCCTGGTGGGCGGCTACGGCAACGGCTACGTCGCCAAGCTGGTGAACAACCAACTCTGGTTCGTGCACGCCGCGGCCATCGGCGAGGCGATGGTCGCCGCCAAGGTGGCCGGTCTCGAGCCCGACGTGTGGTGGGAAGCCATGAAGGGCGGCGCGGCCGACAGCTTCGTGATGCAGCACGACGTGCCCTCGATCTTCGCCGGGCACTACGACCCGTCGTTCCGACTGGCGCTGTGCCTGAAGGACCTCGGGCTCATCGATCAGCTCCTCGACGAGACCGGTACCCGCGCCGAACTCACCCGTGCCACGCACGACCGGTTCCGCGAGGCACTCGACCGCTACGGCGAGGCCGCCGGCGAGATGACCGTGTGCAAGGTGATCGAGGACGACGCACACATCGACCTCCGCGTCGACGGCGACTGGCTGGCGCCCTGGGAGGTCCAACGCCCTTCCGCGTGACCCGCGTACGGGATAGTTGTAGGGACCAAGGACCCTGGTCGCGCGGGCGCGCGGGGCAGCAGAATCGCACGATCGACACACTTGTCGAACCACACAGGAGGCTTTGGGGGCCATGAGTCAGACTGCGACACTCGAACCGACCGCGCCGGTGAGCACCGAACACTTCGACGTGCTCATCGTGGGCGCCGGCATCTCCGGCGTCGGCGCCGCGTACCACTTGCAAGCACAGTGTCCCGGCAAGTCGTACCTGGTGCTCGAGGGCCTCGAGAGCTTCGGCGGCACGTGGTTGATGCACAAGTACCCGGGGGTCCGCTCCGACAGCGACCTCTACACGTTCGGCTACCGCTTCAAGCCCTGGACCAGCGCACCCATCGCCAGCGCCGAGGAGATCCTGAAGTACATGGGCGAGGTGATCGACGAGAACCACCTCGATCAGCACATCCGCTACCAGCACCACATCGTCACGGCCAGCTGGGACAGCGCCGCCACTCTGTGGACCATCGACGCGGTCGACACGGCCACCGGCCTCACCCACCGCGTCACCGCCAACTTCTTGTGGATGTGCCAGGGCTACTACCGCCACTCAGAGGGGTACACGCCCGAGTGGGAGGGCATGACCGACTTCAAGGGCCAGATCATCCATCCCCAGACCTGGCCCGACGACCTCGACTACCAGGGCAAGACGGTCATCATCATCGGCTCGGGCGCCACCACGGCCACCGTTGCTCCCGCCATCGCCGGCGACTGCGAGAAACTCATCGTGCTGCAGCGGTCGCCCACGTATTTCTGGACCGGCCGCAACGCCAACGAGGTGGCCGACATGCTGCGCCAGCTCGAGATCGACGAGACGTGGATCCACGAGATCGTGCGCCGCAAGGTGCTGTTCGATCAAGAGGCCGTCACCCGCCTGTCGTTCGAGCAGCCCGAGTTCCTGCGCGACGAACTCATCAACAACGTGAAGGCCCACCTGCCCGAGGGCTACCCGGTGGAGGAACACTTCGCGCCGACGTACCGCCCGTGGCAGCAGCGCCTGGCGTTCGTGCCCGACGGCGACCTGTTCGAGGGCATCAAGGCCGGGAAGGCCGAGATGGTCACCGACCAGATCGAGCGGTTCACCGAGAAGGGCATCCTGCTGCAGTCGGGCAAGGAGCTCGAGGCCGACATCATCATCACCGCCACCGGTTTCAACCTCAGCGTGCTCGGCGACATCCAGTTCACCATCGACGGCACCCCGCTGAACTTCGCCGACACCGTCACCTATCGCGGCATGATGTTCACCGGCATCCCCAACATGTTGTGGGTGTTCGGCTACTTCCGAGCCAGCTGGACCCTGCGCGCCGACCTCATCGGCGATTTCACCTGCCGTCTGCTGAACCACATGGACGCGCTGGGCGTGAAGCGGGTGGAGCCGCAACTGCGCCCCGACGAACAGAACATGCCGCGGCTGCCCTGGATGGACCCCGACAACTTCAACCCCGGCTACCTGATGCGCAGCCAGCACCTGCTGCCCAAGCGCCTCGACAAGCCGGAGTGGCAGCACACGCAGGACTACTGGTACGAGAAGGACGCCCTGCCCGCCATCGACCTCGACGACGGCTGCCTCACGTACTCGTAGCTCCTTCGACGATGCGTCATGCCACGGGCACGGCTGCCGAGGTGGCCGTGCCCGTGGCATATCCGGCCCGCGACGACGTGACCCGGCACGCGAGCGTGTGGGCGCGCAGCGCGGCCGGTGGCAGGAAGGTGGATGCCGTCGCGCCCGAGATCACCGCGCCGTCGCGCAACCACCGGAACGTGTGCACGTAGGTGGCGGCCGGCGACCACGTGCCGACCCGACACGTCTGCACCACACCCGCCCTGTGCACACCGAGCACCGCGACCGATCCGGCCGTCGGCGTGGGAGCCAGGCCGAGTGCGATGACGACCGCGTTGCTGAGCACCGCCGTGCTGCCGGCGAGCGGGCCGGTGATGGCGGCGGTGACCCGACATTGCAGCGCCTTGCCGAGATCGGCGGCCACCGCCGTGTAGGCGGCCGCCGTTGCCCCCGCGATCACCGCTCCGTTGCGCAACCAGGCGTAGGCACGGGTGGCGGGTGTGGGCGCGAACGCAGGTGCACCGCACCCCAGTCGACCACCGACACGTGCCGTACCCGCGAGAACGGCGGGGCCGGCTGGCGACGGCCCAGTGGTGCGCAGATGTCCTTCGCGCACCTGGAGGATGTTGTTGGCGAAGTCGACCGCATCGACTCCGGAGCCGAACACCACGGTCGTGCCGTCGGCCAGCACCAGCGGGCGGCCAGGGCCTGCCGTGTCGTTGGAGACGATGCCCCCCTGTTCGACCCACGACGTACCTCGGCCGACGAACGCCGCCGTCGATCCGTTGGTGGCGCCGTAGCCGTTCCACATGATGAGGCCGCTGCCGTCGGGGCCGCGGGCGACGTCGGGGTCGGAGACCGGCTCGTCGGCGCACGCGACGCAGAGGTAGTCGAGAAGATGCGCCGCGGGCCAGGCAACCGACGACGATGCACGATCGCTCACCCACATGGTGGATGCTCCTCCACCGTCGATGTTGCGCCAGGCGAGGATCGCGGCACCACCGACGCCGGCAGCAATCGAGCCGCCCGACACCATCGCACCGGAGCCACCAACGTGCGCTGGCACCGACCACACGTGTGCAGCCGAGCGGGTGGAGGTGAACAGACCCGGCACGGGATCGGTGGCCGCCACCTTGTAGGCCAGCACCGTCGTGCCGTCAACGGCGCCCGACACGGCGAAGTCCTTCACACTGGCGGACGCCGGCGACACCGAGGTCGCCGCAGCAGCGAGCGGCCAGGCGTTGATGCCGATACCTCGAGCGAGCACCTGCACACGGGCGTTGGGCTTCAGCGTGTCACCCAGCCAGACCAGCAACGGCGGCGTGGATCCCTGCTGCACGAGGCGAAACCGCGAGATCGGTCCCGGACCGGATTCGAAGACCACCTGCAATGTGCCGGCGCGTGCGGTCGGCGTGGCGACGCGCAGCACACCCGTGGGGCCCGAACGCACCCACGCCACCGTGGCACGCGCTGGTGTTGCACCCGACGCAGCATCCGACACCACCACCTGGATGCCGACCACGGGTCCCGGTTCGTCGCCGGGCACCCTTTCAGTGCCGACGAACGACAATGCTCCCGGTGCCCTCGTGAGCAGACGAACGTTGTCGTACAACCCATCGTTCACGCCGAACGCCACTGCCAACGTGCCATCGGATCCATAGGCGACATCGGCCGAGCCGGTCGTGGTGCCGAGGTCCTGCTTGGCCGACCACACCTCGGTGGCGACGCTGCGCTCCGTCAGCCACACATGGCCGCCCATCACCCAGACCGCCGCAGCCTGGGTGCCGTGCGCGGCGGTCGCTGCGGGTGCGAAGCGGCTGGGCATGTGGCTGTCGAGCAGCACAGGTGCGTCCCACACCCGTACGACCGAACCGGCCCATGCGGGCTGCGGAGCGACGATGCCGATCGCCACCAGTGACGTGGCGGCGAGCGCGGCGAGAAGGTGTCGGTGGGGAATCATGGCATCGTCCGTCCGAGTCGTGCTTCGGTGCAGATCGCCCGCACCGGCTGTCGGACCGAGACGTCGCCGGGCGTCAGCGGTTACGCGCGGCGATGACGATGTCGAGGAACGACAACGCCGCGCCGGCCGACTCGCGACGCCACAGCGCGATGACGTCGTCGCTGTCGGTGGACTGAGCCGACAGCGCGCTGTGCATCGACGCAACCTGTCGCCGTTGCTCGATCAGCATGTCGCCGAGGTCGATGCCACACTGCTCTGCCAGCAGCAGCTTCAACAACAGCTCGCTGCGCATGTCGCGCAGGTGGCCCACCGGCGTGGTGATCCATTGGCGGAACGCCGCGCGACCCGATCGCGTGGCACGCAGCACCGTGCGATCGCCGCCGGCGATACCGCGTTCGACCGCGTGCTCCTCGACATGGCCCAGCGCGATGAGTTGGTCGAGCGCGCGATAGGTGAGCGCGCGCGACACCGACCACACCCGCCCGATGTCGCCGCCGGGCTTCAGGCGGGCCGCTACGGCGAACCCATGCGCCGGCGCCTGGTACAGCACGCCCATGCATGCCCACTCGCCGAGTGACGGAGAGGCATCGTGGCGCCGGGGCATGCCCACATCGTGCCAGCTGACGCGCCGCGCTGACGATCAGATGCGCGGTTGCCAGCCGCCGTAGCCAGTGGCCGACGGGTCCTCGTCGACACCACCGATGACCTCGGTGACCCAGTCGAGGCGTTGGCGCAGGATGCGGTTGATGCCGCCTTCGAGCGTGAGCGATGCAACGGCGCAACTACCGCACGCGCCGGCGAGCGTGACGGTCACGACACCGGTGTCGGTGTCGGCCGACGTGAGCCGCAACGAGCCACCGTCGGCCTCGACGGCCGGTCGGACGACCTCGAGCAGGTCGAGTAGGTCGCGCACGCGGCGACCGTGCTCGGGGCCGGTGCCCGAGATGACGCTGGGGTCGAGGTTGAGTTCGTCGGCGGGAGTGGACATGCGCATCCATCCAACCACGGAATCGCCGGATCTGTTCCCTCGAGTGCGCTACTCGCTCAGCCGCCCGACACGGCGACGTCGACCAGCCGCAGCGTGGGGGCACCATCGACCATGGCCGCCTCGAGATCGACGGTGGCGACGACGCGCCATTCGAGGTGCTCGTCGGGATCCACGATGATCTGCTCGACTCGCCAGACGCCCGGCTCGTCGACGAGTCGGAAGTACTCCGACGATCGGGCATCGGCGTCGATGACGATCGAGTCGTACTCGTCCCAATACGGCGTCATCGCGGCACGCAGCCGTGCGCCGTCCCAGCCGGATCGTTCGGCCAGCACGTCGTACGAGCGACGGGCGAGCAGTTCCACCCAGCCGAACACGGCAGTGCGCACTGCGGTGCGCCAGGCTGCGGGCGGGCCGGCAGTGAGACCCTCGAGCGCCTCGGGCACGAGGTGGTCGTGCACCGGCGTCCCGGCGAGGCGAGCCCACTCGTCGAGCAGTGTGGCGTCGGTGGCGCGGATGAGCGCGCCGAGCCATTCGACAACATCTTCGAGCTGGTCGGTGTACACATCGTCGGGCAATGACCGATCGAGCGTGCGCCACGCGTCGGTGAGATAGCGCAGCAGGAGCCCCTCGCTGCGGTCGAGGCGATAGCGACGGATGAACGACGCGAACGTGTCGCCCGACTCGAGCATCTCGCGCAGGATCGATTTGGGCGACGGTCCCTCGGCCACCCACGGATGCCGACGGCGGTAGGGCTCGATGCACTGGTCGAGCAGCTCCTTCAGCGGCATCGGCCAGGTGATTGCTTCGAGGCGCTCCATGCGCTCCTCGTACTCCACGCCCTCAGCCTTCAGGCGGGCCACCTCGGCCCCCTTCGCGGCGTGCTGCTGCGCGTAGAGGATCTGGCGAGGGTCGTCGAGCACCGACTCGATCACGCTCACCACGTCGAGTACGTACGCGGGATCGACGCGATCGAAGGTGGCCACCACCTCGATGGCGAACGGCATCAGCGGCGCGGCGAACCGCAGGGTGGCGCGTTCGTCGCTGCCTTCGACGAGCGAGCCGACGCGCACGCCCGCGCACGAACCGTCAGGGGCGCGGAGGCGCTCGGCCACACCTGCGGCCTCGAGACTGCGATACAGGGCGATGGCCCGCTTCTTGTGGAGCCGACGACGGGGCGGCGCATCATGGTTGGTGTCGAGCAGACGCTTCAATGCCGACGGGCCGTCGGGCCGTCCGAGCACGCCGGCCACCATGTCGGCCGTCACCCGGAATCGCGAGGTGAGCGGCTCGGGTTGTCCGGTGATGAGGCGGTTCATCGTGGCCTCGTCGTAGTGCACCGCACCCTCGGGTGCCTTCGCCTTCGACGCCTTGCGGCGGGCCTTGGGGTCGTCGCCCGCGCGCGACAACGCCTTCGCGTTGTCGATGACATGCTCGGGTGCCTGCACCCACACGTGGCCGTCGGGATCGAACCCCGGACGTCCGGCGCGACCGGCGAGCTGACGGAACTCGCGCACGCTGAACACGCGCACCCTCGTGCCGTCGAACTTGGTGAGCGCCGTCATCAGCACCGTGCGGATGGGGATGTTGACGCCCACGCCCAAGGTGTCGGTGCCGCAGATGACGGGCAGCAGTCCGGCTCCTGCCAATCGTTCGACGAGTCGTCGATGTCGGGGCAGCATGCCCGCGTGATGCACCCCCACGCCGTTGCGCAGCAGCCGATCGAGCGTCTCGCCGAACCCACGCGTGGTGCGTTCACCCTTCAACGCGGCGGCGATGGCCTCACGCTGCTCACGCGTGGTGACCGTGCGGCTCACCAACGACTGCCCGCGCTCGATGGCCGCCGCCTGGGTGGCGTGCACGATGTAGACCGGTGTGAGGCCGTCACTCACTGCGTCGAGCACGCTGTCGGCCACATGGGTCATGCGCCATTGGTGGTAGAGCGGCGTGGGCCGGTCGACCGAGGTGATGGCCGACACCGCACGGCCGGATCGCTGCTCGAGATCGGTGGTGATGGCGGTCATGTCGCCGAGCGTGGCGGAGGCGAGCAACACCTGGCAGGCGGTGAGTTCCAGCAGCGGCACCTGCCAGGCCCACCCGCGGTCGCGGTCGGCGTAGTAGTGGAACTCGTCGAGGCAGGCGAACGCGTAGTCGCTGCTCGGCCCGGTGGCGAGCGCGTGGTTGGCCAGCACCTCGGCGGTGCACACCAGCACCGGTGCATCGGAGTTGATCGACGCGTCGCCCGTGGCGAGCCCCACCTGGTCGGCGCCGAGCAGATCCACCAGGTCGAAGAACTTCTCGGCCACCAGCGCCTTGATGGGCGCGGTCCACACGGCACGCCGGCCGGCGTTCAGCGCCAGCACGATGCCCGCCACCGCCACCAGGCTCTTGCCCGAACCGGTGGGCGTGGCCAACACCACGTGCTCGCCCATCGCCAGCGCCAAGATGGCGTCCTC
>Ga0075026_100000516_pt1 | contig 15540 bp, 17 predicted proteins | sample Str012_2_FD_71392 | JGI IMG/M metagenome (GOLD analysis project Ga0075026, IMG submission 71392) | Freshwater sediment microbial communities in response to fracking from Pennsylvania, USA - Straight Creek_MetaG_SC_2012 | ecosystem: Environmental > Aquatic > Freshwater > Creek > Sediment...
CGCACGTAACGGCCATCGAAATCGCACCACACCGGAGTCACCTGCGGACTGCCATCGGGCATCAGCGTTGCGAGGTGCGCCAGCGCCTTCTTCACGAACAGGTCGCGCATGTTCTCCGGTATGGTATTGCTCATCATCTACTCCGCATGTGAATCGGCCTTGAGCACCTCGGCGGTCACGGCAAAGCCGCCCACCGATATCTGGTGCGGGGTGCAGCTGGTGCGATACTGCATGTTGCGCAGCGTAAAGCCCTTGGAGAGCGCATCACGCATCTGTTCGATCAACTCGCACTCGCCCGCGCCCATAAAGAACGGACGGTTCGGCGCAATCTCAACCGCCGACCACTGGCCCTTGATCGTCCCCTCACCCGGCACCAGCGCATTGTAACGCGCCTCCACCCAGGCGAAGTGGCTGGGCAGGTTCATGCCGCGATCGCAGCCGGTGGCCCGGACCTTGAGATCCTTGCGCGCACCGAATTCCAGCAGGATGGCGCGCACCTTGTCTTCCAGGCCGTCGCAGGTGTAGAGCGTGGTGATGCCATCATAGGTGAACTTGAGGGTCTGCTCGCGCCATTGCGCGCTCGCGGGCGCGTCCGCCGCAGCGGCCGTCGCGGTGCCCGCCAGCATGAACAGCGTCAGCGGCGCGAGCAGCACCGCGAGCCGCGACGCCGCGAGCTGCATCGCCGAACCATTGAAAGTTGTCATGGCATACCTCCTTGATCGCACCGAGCCGTGGATGATAGCTCTAAGACCCGCTCATGCCGAATAGGTTCGGCGGCCGCGGCGGCCGCGGCGGCCGCGCTGCCGCATATCAGTCCCAGACCACCGGATTGCTGAGCACGCCCAGTCCTGCAATGCTGACCGCGACCGGTCCGCCCAGCTGGTTCAGATCCACAGTCTGCACCGCCTGGCCACCGCCGGCGCTCTTGAGGGCTGTGCCCAATGAGACGATGTCGCCGGCTTCGAGCGTCATGTACTGACTTAGGTACTCCAGCACCTGTGGCACCTGGTAGAACAGGTTGCGGGTGTTGTCCTCGGTGATCAGGCGGTCGCGGTGCAGGCAGCGCACCGTGAGATCATGCGGGTCGGGCACCTCGTCGCGGGTGACGAGCCAGGGACCTACGGGTCCGAAGCCGTCGCTCCCCTTGTAGCGCCCGGGGTAGCTCACATGCGTGTCGCGATACTCGATGCCATCGGCGCTGTCGGCCGATGGATGGATGGCGCGATAGTGAAAAGTGTCGTCCTCACGCATGGTGGGTGAGGTCAGGTCGTTGAGAATCGTGTATCCGAACACATGGGCGTAGGCCGAGGTGGCACTGATATCGCGCCCCGGCGCGCCGATCACCAGCGCCAGCTCCGGCTCGGGGTGCACGCGGCCATAGATTTTGCGCAGGCGGATCGGCTGACCATGACCGATCAGCGAGCTGGCGGGCTTGATGAAGGTCGCCGGATGTGCAGGGCCGCGGATGATGCGATCCTTGTTGGCGCTGTTGTTCAATGCCAGGCACACGATCTTGCCGGGCCGCCGGATCGGTGGCAGCCAGGTCAGCGCCGCGAGCGGCTGGGCGCGGCCGCGCGCCGCCGCGGACTGCAATGCCACCAGCGCCGCGGAGCCGCCGGCGATCACCGCCGTCATGTCTGCCGGCAGCGCGGCGGGCAAAGTCATGGACGCCGGGTCCAGCACCACCGCCGTATCCGCCGTGGCGGCCACCGCGAGTCGCGCCACACCGGCCACGCTGACTGTACCTATCTTCATGGTGCGGCTCCCGAATGCCGTTAAGATGGACTGATGAGCGCCATACCCTACGTGCCTGCCGATCTGCACCAGCCCGCAGCGATCGTCGAGGCCATCCGTGCGCGCCGCGGCGGCCGGCTGCTGAATCTCGATCGCATACTGTTGCACAGTCCGAACTTTGCGCGCGGCTGGAACACTCTGCTTGGGGCCACGCGCAGCGAACTGATACTGCCAGCGGACTTGCGCGAACTGTGCATCTGTGCGGTGGGCGCTCTCAACGGCGCCGAATATGAACTGCAGCAGCACAGCCCGCCGTTCCTTGCCGCCGGCGGCACCGCGCTCCAGCTGCAGGCGCTGCGCAACATCGAGGGCGCCATCGGCAATGCGCAGTTGTTCAGCGCGCTGGAACGCGGCGCGCTGCGCCTGTGCCTGGCGATGAGCCGCGCGGTGCAGGTGCCGCCAGCCTTGATCAGCGAGCTGCGCGCAGCGCTGGGCAGCGACCCGCTGCTCGTGGAACTGGTGGGCGTCATCGCCACCTACAATATGGTGTCGCGCTTCCTGGTGGCGCTGGAGGTCGACCTCGAATAGCCGCCGCGCTCACGGTGGCGGTGACCAGGCCATGCCGTAGCCGATGCCATACTCAAGCGTCGGCGAATAGAGATGATGGCTCGCCAGGGCACCGCCAGCGGCGCGCTGCGCCGCCAGCGCCGCGATCCAGGTGTGCAGTTCGAGTGAGCCGATGCCAGCCTGCGCGAAGCATTCATCGGCATCGATGGACGCCAGATGCTCCAGATCGCCGGCCACGAAACGCGCCATGAACTCGCGATCGAATTCCGGGTTGAGGCGGATATCCTGCAGCGTGCGCTGTCCCGAGATCAGCATATCGGCGCCTTCCACGTGATCGTCGTACAGCTTAGCAAGCCACTGCGGTTCGCTTAAGGAACCGCCCTGCGGGCCGGCCAGCTGCCAGGCGGCGACCGCCGGACTCGCTTGGCCTGGCAGTGGGTAGTAACGCGTGGGATGATGCGACAGGCCACCCGAGCCGATATACAGCACGCGCTGGCCGCTGGCTGCGAAGTGCCGGCCCACCGACTCCCCCAAGGCCCGTGAACGCGCAAAGCCCAGGAACGGCGGCGTCAGCGCGCCGATGAAGATCGGGACCGTCGGGTAACGATCCAGCGAGCCGGTAAGTCGCCGCAGCGGCTGCGAGAAGGCATGATCCACCTTCATCTGCTGCGATGATGACGGGTCAAAGCCGTCACGGCGCAGCTGCAGCAGCAGCGCCGTGGCGAGCTTAGCAGGCACCCGCAGCGGGCCGGCGAAACCCCCGACATCGTCCACTGCCGCGGCGGCCAGCCCTAAGCAGTAGGCGGGCATATTGGCATTGAAGAAACCTGCGAAATGATCGGATCCAAAGATCACGACGCACTCGGGAGCGAACTTCGCGATGGCCGCAGCGCACTGCGCGTACAGCGCCAGGATCGCCGGCTCGTCGGCCGGCGCCCGGGCGCGGATCATGATGATCGGCGAATGCGAGACACAGACCAGCATCGAGGGCATGGACGCCATTGTATCGCGCTTGCGTGCGGCCAGCCGGTTGCGGATCATGGCCGCATGGGGGTGTCGTGCATGGACATTCAGCAGCGCTTGCAGATCCGGCTGGCGATCGAGGATCTGAACACCGCGTTCACGCGCTACCTGGACCACAACCAGGTCGCGGAACTGGTGGATCTGTTCACCGCCGATGCCCTGTACACCCATGGGACGCGCGAATCGCGCGGCCGCCCGGCCATCGCGGCGCTGTTCGGCGCGCGAGGCTCGCGTGTGCGCACCGCGCGCCACCTTTACAGCGGATTGAGCCTCGACATCGAGGATAGCAGCCATGCGCGCGGCAGATGTGTGTGCATGACCTTCGCATTTGACGGCCCACCGCCGGTACGCAGCACGATCCCGCACCTGGTGGCGGATTTCGAGGATCGTTACCTGCTGTGCAACGACGGGCGCTGGCGCTTCGCCGAGCGGCATATTGAGCGCATCTTCGAGGCCCCGGACAATCCCGGACCAGTGCAGATCGGCCCCTGAACAATTTGGCCGGCGATCAGCGCCCGTCCGCAGCTGCCAGCACCGCCCTTGCCAGGCCCACGCGATCCTCATTCGTGCTCATCAGCGTCGGCGCGCGCAGTGTGCGCACCCCGTCGATCGCCGCCAGCGGCGCGTCGCTGGCATCGCTGATGAAGACGTCGATCAGTCCGGCGTAGCGCTGTGCCACCGCGCTGCCCGTCACCTCGAGCCCCAGCTCGGCCATCATCTTCGCTGCCGGTCCCTTTAGCGCCTTGCCACCAATGATCGGCGTAACGGCAATCACTGGCGCGGTCGTTGCCGTCAGTGCCGCGCGTATTCCAGGCACCGCAAGAATCGGCTCCACGCTGACAAAGGGGTTGGATGGACAGATCACCACGGCGCGCAGATCCGCTCGCGTCAACGCCGCGAGCACCTCTGGCAGGGCGTGTGCCGCGCCGGCGCCGGCGAACTCCAGCTCACGCACCACCGGCTGGCACTGACGGCGCACGAAGTAGTCCTGGAAATCGAGCCAGCCCGCATCCGTCAACAGGCGCGTGCGCACCGCATCGTCGCTCATCGGCAGCACCCGCACCGCGATGCCCAGCGCCTGGCACAGTCGCGCAGTGACGGCACTCAGCGTCTCGCCCTGCGCCAGTCGCCAGCTGCGTTCGACATGCATGGCCAGGTCCGTATCGCCCAGCTGGAACCAGCCCTCACCGCCCAGGCCGTTAAGTGCGGCCATGAAGGCCCAGCTTTCATCGCGCCGGCCCCAACCCCGTACCGCATCCGACAGTCCGGACAGGGCATAGACCACCGAATCGATGTCCGGCGAGATGTGCAGGCCCAAGTGGCGGAAATCGTCACCGGTGTTGACTACGACGGTGAGTTTCTCGGGCGCGAGTGCCAGGCTCAGGCCATGCACGAGCTTGGCACCCCCCACCCCGCCCGAGAGCGCCACGACGTGCCCGCTCACCGGAACAGGTCCTCGGTGCTCGGGCGGTGCAGTGCGGCAGCGCCCTGGTGCGGTTCACTCGACGCCAGGCCGCGCACCAGCACCACCGGCAGCGCTTCGCTCCCCTGCCCCATCAGCAGTGAGGCCGCCGACGCAATCTCATCGGCGTGGCCCACGATCGTCACCCGCAGCGGCCGGCCGAACAGGTCGATGCTGCCGCGCAAATCGCGGGTCGCGGCCACGCCCGCACAGCCGATGGCCACGCCCACGGTGCCCACGCGCCACGGCCGGCCAAAGCTGTCACTGATGATTACGCCCAGCTCAGCGGCGCAGTGCGCGCCCAGGGCCTCGCGCAGCCGCGCCGCACTGGCATCCGGATCCTCCGGCAGCAGCAGTGCACATTCGCCATCGCCAGGATCGGCGACGTTGGACTGGTCGATGCCGGCGTTGGCCATGATCAGGCCCAGCCGCTGCTCGACGATCAGCACGTCCTTCGCGGTGCGCACGACGCGACGCGATTCGCGCAGCACCAGTTCCACCAGACGCGGATCCTTGCCGATTTCGAGCGCCAGCGCCACGGCCTGCGGCCCCGGAACGACGGTACGCAGATCGACGCGCCGCCCCTCCGCTTTGGAGACGATTTTCTGGGCATACACCAGCACATCGCCGCCGTGCAGCGTCAATTGCATCGACGCCAGCGCAGTGAGCGTAAGGGCCGCCAGATCATCGCCGCGCTGTACCAGCGGAAAGGGTGCCAGCGCGATCAGCTGCACCGTGGCGCCGGCACTAGGCAAAGGCGGCCCGGAGTCTGGGCAGCACCTGCTGTGCGTATAGCTTCAGAAAACGCGCCTGGTCGGGTCCGGGCGCATGAAACACCAGGTGGCGGAAGCCCAGCTCGAGATAGGGCCGGATTTTCTCGACATGTTCGTCGGCATCCGTGGATACGATCCAGCGCTTGGCCGCACGTTCGGCACTGAGCTGATCGGCCAGTCGTTCCATTGCCAGTGGATCCTCGACCGACATTTTTTCCTCGGGACTGAGCGCCAGGGCCGCCCAGTAACGGGTGTCTGCCAGCGCGCGCTGGCGATCGGTGTCAAAGGACACCTTCATTTCGATCATCATGTCGACCGCTTGCGCCGCGCGGCCGGAGGCGGCGACGCCGGCCGCCACATTCGGCAGCAACGTGTCGCGATACAGCTCCGGCGCCTTGCCGCTGGTGCAGATGAAGCCATCGCCGAACTGCCCGGCATATTTTGACATCAGTGGACCGGCACCGGCCACGTAAATAGGCAGCATCTGCGCCGGCCGATCGTAGATCGTGGCTTTATCGGTGCGATAGTACTGTCCTTCGAAGCTCACGCGCTCCGCGCTCCACAGGCGCCGGATCAGCGTCAGCGATTCCTTGAGGCGCGCGGTGCGCTCCTTGGGCTCGGGCCAGGTCATCGCAGTAGCCGGCACCTCGTTGAGCGATTCGCCGGTGCCCACGCCCAGGATCACGCGCCCCGGAAACATCGCGCCCAGCGTACCGAAGGCCTGCGCGACCACCGCGGGGTGATAGCGGAACGTCGGCGTGAGTACGCTGGTGCCCATCGCAATGCGCGAGGTACGCGCGCCCAGCGCTCCCATCCACGCCATCGAGAACGGCGCATGGCCGCCGGTGTGGCGCCAGGGCTGGAAATGATCGCTGATGAACACCGAGTCGAAGCCCAACTGCTCGGCCAGCACCGAGTACTCGAGCAGCTCGGTGGGCGCAAACTGCTCAGCCGAGGCCTTATATCCCAGTCGCAACATGCCCGGTGTCCTGCCTATGTGGTGGTGGCGTGCCATAGAGCGTGGAACGCTGGCGCGCCGGGCGGCCAACGCCGCGGGCCAGCGCCGTCAGCTGCGTCGCGTCGAGCTCCTGCCCGTGCACGCCGCCGGCCGCGCGGGTGATCGACTCGTTCATCAATGTGCCGCCGAGGTCATTGGCGCCGGCCTGCAGGCACAGCGCCGCACCGGCCGCGCCCATCTTGACCCACGAGGTCTGGATATTGTCGATCAGCGTATGCAACGCCAGGCGCGGTACGGCGTGCATCAGCACAGCTTCGCGCAGCGTCGGACCCGAGCGCGTGCGGCCGCGGCGCCACAGCGGCGCCTCCATATGCACGTAGCCCAGCGGCACGAACTCGCTGATGCCCCCGGTCTGCTGCTGCAGCGCGCGTAAGTGCAGCAGGTGGCGCGCCCAGTGCACCGGCTGCTCGGTGTGTCCGTACATGATGGTCGCGGTGGTGCGCAGACCCACGTCATGCGCCGTGCGGATCACCTCAAGCCACTCCGCGGTACGCAACTTGTCGGGGCAGATCAGCTCGCGGATCTCATCATCGAGTATCTCGGCCGCGGTGCCCGGCAGGGTCGAGAGCCCCGCTTCGCGCAGGCGTTCCAGATAATGGTGCAGCGGCAGATCGAGCGTATGGGCGCCATGCGAGATCTCCAGCGGCGAGAAGGCATGCACATGCATGGCTGGCACCGCCGCCTTTACCGCGCGCACGATGTTCAGATAGGTGTGGCCGTTGAAACTGGGATGGATGCCGCCCTGCAGACACACCTCGGTGGCGCCGGCGGCGGCGGCCTCAAGCGTGCGGCGCGCGATCTCCTCGAGATCGAGGTTATAGGCCGGGCCACGCAGATCGGCGCTGCCACGCCCCTTGGAGAAGGCGCAGAAGCCGCAGTGGTACAGACAGATGTTGGTGTAGTTGATATTGCGGTTCACGACATAGGTGACGGTGTCGCCCACCGTGGCGGCGCGCAGCTCATCGGCCGCGCGGATCACCGCCTCGAGATCGCGCCCTTCCACACTGAACAGGCGCACCAGCTCCGACTCCGAGAGCTCACGCCCCGCCTTTGCCCGCTCGAGCAGCGCCTGTACGCCAGTGCTGGCGCCGCGCCGCGTCGCACTCGGCGTGGCCGGTGCGCGCCATGCGGCTGCGGCCGGCGGCAGAGGCGTGCCGGCACCGGAGATCCACAGATCGGGCCTGGCAAAACCGCGTGCATCGCTGAAGCGCCGCACGCGTGTGGCGATCGCCGGGTCAGTCCAGCGCTCGGGCTGCGCGGCGAATGCGGGCACCAATGCCAGGCGCTCGATGAGCTCGCGGCCCGCGGCGCGCGTGGCGCGCGCCAGCTCATCGAGATGCGGCCAGGGTGCCTCTGGGTTCACGTGATCGGGCGTCAGTGGCGACACGCCGCCCCAGTCATTGATGCCGGCGCGCACCAGGCTGGTCAGCGCATCCGGCTGCAGATTGGGCGGTGCCTGGATCGACATTCGTGGTCCGAACAGCAGCCGCGTCACGGCGATCGTCCACAGCTGTTCTTCCAGATCGGGTTCTGGCGCCCGCGCCATCTTGGTGCCGGGCTTGGCCCGGAAGTTCTGGATGATCAGCTCCTGCAGGTGACCGAACTCGTCGTGGATATCGCGCAGCGCCAGCAGTGACTCGATGCGTTCGCGCCGCGTCTCGCCGATGCCAATCAGCAGCCCGGTGGTCATCGCAATGTGGAGTTCGCCGGCGGCACGCAGTGTCGCCAGGCGCCGCGCCGGCCACTTGTCGGGCGAGCCGAAATGCGGCCCGCCGCGCGCGCACAGGCGCTCCGATGCGCTCTCGAGCATCAGACCCATGGACGCGGACACGGCACGCAGGCGCTGCAGCTCGGTGCTGCTCATCACGCCCGGGTTTAAGTGCGGCAACAGGCCGGTCTTGTCGATGACCAGCCTGGCCATGCGCTCGAGATAGTCGAGCGTGCTCGATGCCCCAGCCGCCTGCAGCGCCGCGGCGGCCGCGCGATAGCGCTCCTCTGGCTTGTCGCCCAGCGTAAACAGCGCCTCGCGGCAGTGCATTGCATCTCCGGCACTCGCGATCTCGAGCACCTGCTCGGCGCTGAGGTAGGGGCTATGCAGATGACGCGGTGCCTTGGCAAAGGTGCAGTAGTGGCAGACGTCGCGGCACAGCTGGGTCAGCGGAATGAATACCTTGCGCGAGTAGCTGACGACTTCCGCGTAGCCCTCGAGGGTAAGGGCCTCGGCCCACGGCATCAGCTGCGCGGCTGAGGCGGACTCGAACAGTGCGAGCGCCTCGCCGGCGTCCGCGCGCCCTCCGCCAGCAAGGCGGCGCAGCAGCGCGTTCAGGCCTGATGCTGAGTCGGGCATGCCGGATCATTCCATCGCAGCAGATCTGCGGGGGTGTCGATGTCGAAGGCCAGGCCGGGAGCGTTGACCGTCCTGGGTTTTAATCCCAGGCGCAGGGCTTCGCGCAGATGCAGCTGCCGGCTGCCGAACCCAAATTTAAACTGGAAGGGCTGCGCGGTGGCCAGGCACAGGGCATTGGTGCCGCTTTGCGCCACATCGGGCGCGATGGCAAAACCACCGCGCCGTCCGGCGCGCACCAGCCTATCGATCTCGGCGCCGGTCACGTTGGGCAGGTCAGCGGGCAATACCACCAGTTCCCGGCAGCCCATCGCCTGCAGGGCGCGGCGCGCCTGCAGCAGCGCCTCGTTGAGTCCAAGGCCGGAATCGGCCAGCACCGGAACCTCGTCGGCCACCGCGTCACGTTCCGGGCTGAGTACGATCACCTGCGCCACGCTATGCGCGCCCTGTGCCGCGGTGATCACCGCCGTCAGCATGCGCCGCACCAGCGCGACGCGCTGCTCCGCGGTCAGTTGCGGCTGCAGGCGGCTTTTGCACTGCGTGCGCTCCTTGATGGCAATCAGCGCGCAACAGCCCATCGCGACGCCGTGGCGCCAGGAGAGGCTGGCAAAGGAATGACCACTCATGCCCACAGCTTAACGCGCAGCACCCTTGTCAGTAACCTGCATTGCGTGACCGCCAAAGGCATTGCGCAGCCGCGCGAGCACGCGCGCACCGAAGTCGCCACGCCCCTGGCTCGCCAGGCGCACATTCAACGCCGCGCAAATGACAGGTATTGGCACACCGAGGTCCAGGCTCTCGCGCACGCTCCAGCGGCCTTCGCCCGAATCGGCCACCACGGGCGCGACGCCGGCCAGCGCCCCGGCGCCCTGCAGCGCCGGGGCGGCCAGGTCCAGCAGCCAGGAGCGCACCACCGTGCCACGCCGCCAGGCCTGCGCGATCGCGCCGACATCCAGATTGAACTCAGATTTGGCCTGCAGCAGCGCGAAGCCCTCGGCATAGGCCTGCATCAGGCCGTATTCGACACCGTTGTGCACCATCTTGGTGTAGTGGCCGCTGCCCGGCGGACCGCAGTGCACCCAGCCTTGGTCGGCGGCAGGCGCCAGCACCCGAAATATCGGCATCAGGCTCGCCACGGCCTCGCCTAAGCCGCCGAACATCAGGCCGTAGCCCTCCGCCAGCCCCCAGATGCCGCCCGACACGCCGACATCGACGAAATGCTGGCCGCGCGCGGCCACCGCGGCCGCGTGCCGCACGCTGTCACGATAGTCAGCATTGCCACCGTCAATGATGATGTCGCCGGGCGACAGCAGGGCGCTCACCTCCAGGATCGTACGGTCAGTGATCTCACCGGCCGGGAGCATGATCCAGACCGCGCGTGGCGCGCGCAGTGCGGCCACCGCGGCGCCGAGGCTGGCGGCGATACTCACGCCCGGCTCGGCCGCCAATGCGGCCCCGGCCGCAGCCGAGGCGTCGTAGCCGGTGCCACTGAGGCCGCCGCGCGCCAGGCGCCGTAGCATGTTGCCGCCCATACGGCCGAGGCCGATCATGGCCAGTGCGGGTACTGCAGGGTTGGTCACTGGTGCCACTCCGGAAATTGTCGGTCAGGTACAACGCCAGTATTCATTCTACCCTGCGGGCGAGGGTCGGCCGCGACTCTGGCGTCAGAACATCGGATGCCGGCTTACGCAGTGCTCGGGAACGGCCTGCAGCACATCCCAATGTTCGACGATCTTGCCATCGGCAAGGCGGAACATGTCGACCACCGCCCCACCCGGCCCCTGCGCGGATCGACGACCGTGCAGATGCACGGCAGCAAGGTCACCGTCAACCAGCACCCGCTTGATGTCGAACGACGCTCCCGGGCTGGAGAACAGCGGCTCCAGCATGGCAATCGCCGCCTCACGGCCATCAGTGATAGTGGGATTGTGCTGGATATAGACGTCGCCGACGTGCTTTTCGAACGCCCGACGCACCTGGCGCTGGCGGTAGAACAGCTCGATGAAGTCGAGCACGACGGCCCGGTTGCGTTCAGTGATCGATGCAGACATGGGTGTCCTCTGGCGCGGCGACCGGGCACGGTTTCGTTACTCGAATTTATATTCTATTATTCTTCAGGCACCTCCACGAATAGATTGTTGCCACTTTGGCCCGCATCTCGGCTATAATTAGAACTTACGTTCTGGTTTGCGGATAGGTGCCGTCATGTTTCGCTACTTCCCCACCAACTACGTCTGGAACCTCTCCGTCGACCTCGCGATCGAGATGGGTGCGCGAATTGGCGAGATCGAGGCCATGTGCGCGCCGCTGCTGGAAGCCGCCAAACAGCCCGATGCGGCCGGCAGCAAGGCGTTTCGTGAGAGCTGGGTGCGCATGGCCGACCAGCTGTGCGCGCTGGCGGCCGAGGATGAAGCGCGCGGCCGCATGATTTCGGCTGGCGACAAATACAGCCGTGCTGCGACCTACTATCTGACGGCCGAGCGCCTGCAGGCCCATGGCGCCGAGGGCCGCGCCGCGCTGTACCAGCGCTGCCAGGAAATCTTTGCGCGCGGCATCCGATTCGCTGGCGAAAACTGCGAGCGCGTCGAAATCCCGTACGGCCCGGCCCATATCGCCGGGCTGTATGTGCGCGCCGAAGGGGTTACCGGTCCCGCGCCCCTGCTGCTGCAGCTCAACGGCCTGGACTCGACCAAGGAAATGAAGTATCGCGTCGGCCTGCCGCGCTGGCTCGCCCAGCGCGGGGTGGCGTCGCTGGTGATCGATCAGCCAGGCACGGGCGAGGCGCTGCGGTTGCATGGCCTGACTGCGGTCTACAACAGTGAGGTCTGGGCCAGCAAGGTTGTCGACTGGCTCCAGACCCGTGCCGATATCGACCCGCTTCGCATAGGGTGCGAAGGGGTCTCGCTGGGCGGCTACTATTGTCCGCGTGCGGTCGCGTTCGAGCCGCGCTTTGCCTGTGGTGTGGCCTGGGGCGCCAACCACGACTGGCGCGATGTGCAGAAGAAGCGTCTCGCCAAAGAAGGCAGCTTTCCGGTGCCGCACTACTGGAGCCACGTGCAGTGGGTCTGGGGCGCCCGGGACCTCGACGACTTCATGCGCATTGCCGAGCACGTGCACCTGGACGGCATACTCGATCGCATCAGGGTGCCGTTCCTGGTCACGCACGGTGAAAAGGACTCGCAGATCCCGCTACACTGGGCGCAACGCACTTACGAGCAACTGGTCAACAGCCCGCGGCGCGAGCTGAAGATCTTCACCGACCGCGAGGGCGGCGTGCAGCACTCCAGCTTCGACAACTCGGCCAATGCCGGCGCCTATATCGCCGACTGGGTCGCCGAGGCGCTCGGCGGCCGCACCGCTCATTGAGGAAATCGCAACATGAACATCATTGGACCTGACGCGCTGGTATTTGGTGTCGACGACGTGGCCGCCTGCAATCAATACCTCAGCGACTACGGCCTGGCGCCGCGCGAGGTCAGCAGCGCTGGCGGACGGTTCGAGGCGCTGGATGGCACAGCCGTCGTGATCGCGCACAAGGATGATGCCACCCTGCCCCCCGCCATGGGCACCGCCAGCATGCTGCGCAAAACCGTCTACGGTGTCGCGGATGCCGCCACCTTGCAGGCCATTGCCACCGAGCTCGGCCGCGACCGTCCGGTGCGCCGCCTGGCCGATGGCGCACTCGAAACCACGGACGATATGGGCTTCGTACTGGGCTTCCAGATCACGGTCCGGCGACCACTTGAAATGCCGGCCGAGACCGTCAATGCGCCGGGCGCCCCGGCGCAGCGCCCCGCCAACGTCGTTGCCGTGGCCGAGCATGCCGTGATACGGCCGCGCACGCTGTCGCACGTCGTGTACTTCGTACCGGATGCGGCCCGGGCCGAGGCGTTCTACACGCGACTGGGGTTTCGCTGCACCGATCGATTCCGGGGCGTGGGTCCGTTCCTGCGACCCGCTGGCACTGATGATCACCACACGCTGTTCCTGATCCAGACGCCGCCGTTCATGAAGGGTGTCGAGCATTTCACCTTTCATCTGGGCGGCCCGACGGAAGTCATGCAGGCCGGGACGCGTTTCGTCGACAAGGGATATCAGTCATTCTGGGGACCGGGCCGACACAAGTTCGGTTCCAACTGGTTCTGGTATTTCAACAGCCCGCTCGGCTGCCATGTCGAGTACGACGCGGACATGGATCTGCATGATGACCGCTGGGTAGCGCGCGAAGCACCGATGGCTGCCGACACCTCGCAGCTGTTCCTGTTCCAGCACCGCGCCCGCTGGGCGCCCTCGGGGCCGCCGCCCGGAGCGGCCCCCGGCGCTCCGAATCACTGAGAGCCGATCAGCAGCCGTGACGCGCCCGATATTTCTGTGCCGTCTTGATGAGTTGCCCAATGGCGATTCGCGTGGCTTCGACCCGCAGGGCACAGGGCAGGACACCGTGCTGGTCGTCCGGCAGCACGACCAGGTATACGCCTACCGGGATGCCTGCCCGCACCACGGCACTTCGCCCATGGCCTGGCGGAAGCATGCCTACCTGAACGCCGATCGGACGCGCATCGTGTGCAGCGCCCATGGTGCCCAGTTCGACATCGCCAGCGGCGCCTGCACCCTGGGGCCCTGCCTGGGACAATCGCTGACTGCGCTGCCGACGCTGGTCAGCGCCGAAGGCGCCGTCCAGCTCGCCGGGGTTGATGAATGCGAGGAGCACACATGAATCGAGGTATGAGAATCCTGATCATCGGCGGCGGCATTGGCGGCATGTCGGCTGCCATCGCGCTCAAGCGCCAGGGGTTTGATCCGGAAATCATCGAGGTCAACCGCGACTGGAAGGTCTATCACGTCGGCATCGTGGTCCAGGGCAACTTCCTGCGCGCGATGGCGAGTTTGGGCATAGCAGAGCAGGCGGTGGCCGCGGGCTTTGAATACCAGGGTCTGCGCCTGTGCAGCCCGCCGGGGAAAATCCTGGTGGAGATTCCGGGCGCAGCGCTGGCGGCCGGCCTGCCCAGCGACCTGGGACTTACGCGCCCGGCGCTGCACAAGGTGCTCACCGATGCCGTACGTGCCAACCAGGTGAGGCTGCGTCTGGGCGTCACCTTCACCGAGATCGTCAATGCGCCCGGAGCGGCGACGGTGCGCTTCAGCGATGGCACCGAAGGCCAATACGACCTGGTCATTGGCGCCGACGGCGTTTACTCCAAAGTCCGGACGAGCGTGTTCGGGGCGCAGTTCGTGCCGAAATTCACGGGTCAGGGCGTGTGGCGCTACAACATCCCGCGCCCGCCGGAACTCGACTGGGCCTACATGTACAAGGGCAAACCCGGCGGCACCGCGGGGATCATTCCATTGACCCGTGAGACCCTGTACATCTTCAAGGTGCAGGCCGAGCCGGGCAACCCGGTAATGCCACCAGCCACTCTGGCTGAGCAGTTTCGGGAGCGCCTGGACGGCTACGGCGGGCTGATCCCACAGCTACGTGCGCAGATCACCGACTCATCACAGGTGGTGTACCGGCCGCTCGAAGCGCTGATCTTGCCTTCCCCCTGGTACCGTGACCGGGTACTGCTGATCGGCGACGCGGCGCATTCGGCCACACCGCACCTGGGCCAGGGCGCTGCGATGGCCGTCGAGGACGCGGTGGTGCTGGGCGAGGAAATCGCGCGCGGCAGCACGCTTCCGGCGCTGCTGGACGCCTTCATGACACGGCGCTACGAGCGCGCCCGCGCCATCGGCGAGGCCTCGATCCAGCTGGGCGAGTGGGAGCAGCGTCCCACGCCGGACGCCGACCCGGACGGCCTGCTGAAGAAGATTTTCATGCTCTTTCAGCAGCCTATTTAGGTACTCTGAATCAACTCGGGCGCAAGGCGCAGCCATTCCGTGACCCATCAGCCGGCCGCTTCAGACGACACACCTTTCCCGTCCGACAAGGCGGCCGCGTCAGTGAGCCTGCTGCGCGAGGCGGTCGCGCGCTTCGAGCGCGTGATCTATTCCTCGAGCCTCGGTGTGGAAGCCGTGGTGCTGACCGACCTGATCTGCGCCAATGAGCTGCCGATCGACATCTTCACCGTCGACACCGGGCGCCTGCCCGAATCGACCCTCGAGCTGCTCGAGCGCCTGAGCCGGCGCTACCAGCGGAGCATCCGCGTGATGTACCCGGATGCCCAGGCATTGCAGAACTATGTGGCCGATCACGGGATCAACGGTTTCTACAACAGCCTCGAACTGCGCCAGCGCTGCTGTCATATACGCAAGGTGGAGCCGTTCCGGCGCGCGATCGCGGGCTACAGCGCGTGGATCACGGGAGTGCGCCATGAGCAATCCGAGGCCCGCGCCACGACTCGCGCCATCGACATGGACAGCCGCTACGGCATCTACAAAGTCAGTCCGCTGCTGCCGTGGACCATCAAGGACATCTGGGCCTACGTGCGCACCTACCAGCTGCCCTACAATCCGCTGCACGACTTTGGCTACACCAGCATCGGCTGCGAGCCGTGCACGCGCGCCATCGAACCCGGGCAGGACGACCGCGCGGGCCGCTGGTGGTGGGAGTCGCCCGAATCGCGCGAATGCGGGCTGCAACCGCGCACGCCGCCCGGCACCCTGAGCGATCTGTAGGGCA
>Ga0075026_100000517_pt1 | contig 15539 bp, 7 predicted proteins | sample Str012_2_FD_71392 | JGI IMG/M metagenome (GOLD analysis project Ga0075026, IMG submission 71392) | Freshwater sediment microbial communities in response to fracking from Pennsylvania, USA - Straight Creek_MetaG_SC_2012 | ecosystem: Environmental > Aquatic > Freshwater > Creek > Sediment...
CTACTAAGCTGCTTAGTGGGGTTGGTGTGTTTGTGCCAAACAGCCATCTCACAAACTGTTGAAGTTTCCGGGAAGGTCTCCGATGATAAGGGGAACCCGATTGGAGGCGCTTCAATTCAGGAGAAAAATTCAAAGAAAGGGACCACCACAGATGCAAATGGTCTTTTTAAACTCAGCACAAAACCCGGTACTACGCTGATTATCTCCAGTATCGGTTTCGACAAACAAACAGTAACCGCCGGCTCTTCTGCCCTGGTTGTTGTGTTGGCTTCTTCCAACACCGCACTGAGTGAAGTGGTAGTAACCGCTTCGGGTATCAAAAGAGAAAAGAAAGCGCTGGGCTACGCGGTTTCTACAGTTGGCAAAAAAGATCTTGAACTAAGACCTGAAGCCGATTTGGGAAGAATCCTGAATGGTAAAGCCCCCGGCTTAAATGTTTTAAGCACCAGCGGTCTTAGTGGTAGCGGTACCAATATCAATATCAGGGGTATCAGCACCATTACAGGTACATCGGATCCGCTGTTTGTAGTAGATGGTGTTCCTTTCAACAGCTCTACCAACTCGCAATCAGATTTTACGTATGGCACGCAAACCTCCAGCCGTTTTCTTGATCTTGACCCCAACAATATTGAAAACGTAAACATCCTGAAAGGACTGAGCGCCGTAACACTGTATGGCGAAGCCGGAAGAAATGGTGTAATCTTAATTACCACCAAAAACGGCGCTACTTCTACCAGCAAAAAGAAAACTGAAATCTCTGTTTCACAATCACTTTTTTCTACCAAAGCCATTTTACCGGAATACAATACTTCCTATGGTGGTGGTTTTGATCTTAGTCTGGGATTGTTGTTTTTCAGTAACTGGGGTGCTAAATTTACCAACCCGCCCGCACTGGTTACACACCCTTACGACAAAGCTTCATTAAACGCAGATTTTCCGGAATACAAAGGTGTTCCTTACGAATATAAATTTCACAACAGTGTGCCAAGGTTTTTCAGAACAGGTACTACCAGCACCACTGCCGTAAACTTAGGCGGTTCTTCAGGCGCTGTTAACTACAATATGAACTACAGCCACAACGATGAGAAGGGTTACCTGCCCGGTAATTCCCTAATCAAAAACAATTTTGGTGTGGGTGGTACAGCCAAGCTGAGCAATAAATTTACCATCAGCGGTACCATGAACTATGTAAACACCAACGTTAAATCACCTCCCACCAGTAACAGTTACGGAAACAACGCCACCAACACTTCTATTTTTGGTAACGTAATGTATACGCCTACTGCTATGGACCTGATGGGCCTTCCGTACGAAAAACCATCCGACCATTCTCAGGTATACTACCGCAACGACAATGGTATTCAGAACCCGCGCTGGACACTGGCCAACTCATTTACTGTAGACAAAGTAAGCAGGGTATACGGACAAATGAGCACCAAATACGATGTGAGCAAAAGCCTGAACATCAATTATCGTGTGGGCTACGACAGCTATACTGAAAACCAGGAATACTCGCAGAACAAGGGCGGTGTGAATACGCCAACCGGTATTTTAAGAACTTCCAGCGGTACCAATACCATTTGGGATCATACAATATTGGCAAGCTTTAACCATAGTTTGGGCAACAATTTTACCCTGAACATAGACGGTGGTGTGAATGCCAGAAAAGACATTTACGAGCAAACCGGTATGACCAGCACACAACAGCTGGTTTATGGTCTGATGAATCACTCAAATTTCATTAACCATACCACCACCAGTGAAAATGGTACTTCACTCGTTTATTCAAACGAAACACTGGGCCTGGGTGCATTTGCTTTCGGTACCCTGGATTACAAGGGTTATGCGTTTCTTACAGCAGGTGGCCGCAATAGCTGGAAATCGACTGTAGAGGCAAAAAACCGGAGTATTTTTTATCCAAACGTGGCGCTCTCCTTTATTCCGACTACAGCTATTCCAGCACTGCAGAATAATAAAACCATCAATTACTTAAAATTGAGAATTGGCTATTCTACCAGTGCCAACTTTCCGCCGCCTTACGCTACAAGAACTTCCTTGTTCATTCAATCAAGGGCTTTTGTAACAAATACAGGAAGCAATATCAACATCAATGCCATCCCCAACCTGCTTCCCAATTCAAACCTGAAACCTGAGTTGCTAAAAGAAACAGAAGCGGGTGTAGAAGGTAAATTTTTTGGCAACAGGGTATCGCTCGACCTGACCGTGTACAAGAGAGTAGCCAACGACCAGATATTAAGAAGGGACCTGGATCCAAGCACTGGTTATACTGCACAGCAAATTAATGCCGGTACCGTTACCAATAAAGGTATTGAGATACAACTGGGCGGTGATGTAGTATCTAACAGGGACTGGAAATGGCACCTGGACGCCTTGTATACTTTGAACAAAAGCATGGTTTCTGATATACCCGATTACCTGCCACAGGTAAACACCGCTGGCTATTCCAACGAAGGTACTTTTGCCAAGAATGGTTATCCGCTGGGTGTTATCATGTCTAACTATTTTCAGCGTGACCCCAAAACAGGCCAGCGCCTGGTGGGCACAGATGGCAACTATATCAACTCAAACGATATCGGTGTTATAGGAGATCCCAATCCTAAATACAAACTAACGGGCATCAGTACACTTAGTTACAAAACATTCAGTTTCCGCATGCAGTGGGATTATTCAGTGGGTGGCGACATGTTCTCGGGAACCGCCGGTGCCTTGCTGGGTCGTGGTGTTACAAAAGACACACAGTTTGACAGGCAGGCATCTTATATTTTACCCGGCATACTTGAAAACGGACAGCAAAACAATATCCAGATTTCTTCTTCACAGGCTTACTATGGTAACAGCATTACCAATGGCGCCGCAGACGAATCTGCTATTTATGATGCAACCTGTATCCGTTTAAGGGAAGCCTCTTTGTCTTACAGCCTTCCGGCCAGCATGCTTACCAAACTGCCTTTTGGTTCCATCTCCATCAGTCTTTCTGGAACCAATCTTTGGTATTATGCACCCAATTTTCCAAAGTTTACACATTTCGATCCTGAAGCATCAGGCCTTGGTGTGAGCAACGGCAGGGGATTGGAGTTTCTTTCAGGTCCTTCTGCACGCCGCATGGGTGCAAGCATAAGAGTAACTTTCTAATAACTTAAAAAAGTAAATTATGAATCATAAAAAAATATTTACTGCGGTATTGGGGATAGTGCTGCTTTCGGGTTTGTCATCCTGCAAAAAAACATTTGATAACCTGCTTACCAACCCCAATTATCCCAGTCCGTCAACAGCCGATGTTGATTTATACCTGAATACGGTACAGCTTAGTTTTGCGGGATTATGGACTACTGCTGCAGATTACGGTGCACAATTAAGCAGGCAGCAACACTGGACCGGTCCTTTTTACCGGAACGGCTATACACCTGCCAGTTTTGATGGTGAGTGGACAACTGCATATTCCACCATATTTACCAATGCCAATGCAATGATACCGGTAGCACAATCGCAAAGAAAATACCTGCAGTCTGGTATTGCCCGTATTTTAAAGGCTTTTACCATGAGCATACTGGTAGATAATTTTGGCGATGTCCCTTATACCGAAGCTACATTGGGTAACGACAATACCGTTCCAAAAGTAGACCCCGGTGCTACTGTTTATGCGGCTGCACAGTCTATGCTTGACAGTGCCATTGCTGATTTTGCAAAACCCAACGCGGCTGCATTTAATGGCAATGATTTGTTTTACAGTGGCAGCAAGGCCAACTGGCTCACATTTGCAAAAACACTGAAATTAAAACTGTACATGCAGGTACGCCTGGTAGACAATACCGTTTTGCCAAAAATACAGGCCTTGTTAACAGAAAATAACCTGATCAATGCAGCCTCACAGGATTTTGTTTTCAGGTTTGGTACTTCGGTTACCTCGCCCGATAGCAGGCACCCGCATTACGCTTCAGGCTATACCAACAGCGGAAACGGTGAATACCTTTCCAACTATTTTATGTGGTTAGTGGGCACACAGAAATATGGCGGTGTTACCAACAATACCAGTGGCGACCCGAGAATGCGTTATTATTTCTACCGCCAGGTGGGCAATTACAACTGGGCTACTTCTGCCACCTGCCCTTGCTTTGCAAAATCACAGTTTGGTAACTCACAGTTTCCTTCCTGGTATCCTGTGGTGCCCGACCAAACACCGTATTGCACCGTGGGTAAAGGTTATCATGGCCGCGACCATGGCGACAACAGCGGTGCGCCACCCGATGGCGGTGCTACCACCGCCTGGGGCGTTTATCCTGCCGGTGGCCAGTTTGATGGTGACCAGTTTAAGGCGGTAAGCCTGGGTTATGGTGGACAGGGTGCTGGTATCAGCCCCATTTGGTTGTCTTCTTATACCGCTTTCCTGGAAGCAGAAGCCTCGCTTGCACTGGGTATTACCAGCGCAGGAACTACCAGGGATTTACTACAGAAAGGCGTAACCGCTTCTATTGCAAAAGTAATGGCCTTTCCTCCAAGTGTTAACATTACACCAGACCCGGCCTATGTGCCCAGCAACACCCAGGTAACCAATTATATTAATAAAGTACTGGCCAATTATGATACCACCACTACCACTGATTCAAAAATGAACATGGTAATGTCTGAATATTATATCGCATTGTGGGGCAATGGCCTTGAGCCATACAATAACCTGCGCAGAACGGGCAAACCTGCAGGTATTCAAATTGCGGTGGCCGTTGCCAACCCTGGCTTCTTTATGCGTTCCTTCTTTTATCCGTCAGTGTTTGTAAACAGGAACTCCAATGCACCCGCTCAGAAAGATCCGGGCAATGCAGTGCAGAAGGTATTCTGGGATAATAACCCTGATAACTTTATTAAATAATTTAAAAAAAAGAAGCTATGAAGAAATTCTTAATCATAATTTTTGCGGTCTGCGCAGCAATTGCAGCCCTCAACTCCTGTAAAAAATCAGGCGGCAATATCAATCCGCTGACGGATATAAAAAACCTGTCGGTTGGCTCTTATCTTGTAATAGACAGTACCATTAACCCTAACCTGAATGTAACAAGCGGCAGTTCCAAAGTGGGCGTTGTTGTTCACCAGTACCCCTTGGGCGAAGTTGTGGATCATATCCTGTTGTATACTACACTGGGAACCTCTACTGATACTACGCAATGGAAACTGGTAAAATCAGTACCCTATACTGCCGGAAGTAAAGTAGACCTTAGCACTACAACGTCTGAGCTGGCCACAGCATTTGGTGTACCATCTTCAGCATTTGCGCCAGGTTCAATCTTTACATTTTTCCCAAGAGCAGTAACAAAAAGCGGCAAAGTATTCGATATTAACAATGCCGGCGACAACGGTGGTGGTGGTTTGATAACCGGTCCTGCTTACAAATCTGGCTTCTCCTTTACGGTATATGTAGTTTGCCCCTTTACTGGTGGCATGACCGGCACTTACAAAGTAATCAGGGACGACTGGCAGGATTGGGCACCCGGCAACCTGGTACAGGTTACCGATGGCCCTGGTGCAAACCAGATTAACCTTAGCCAGGTATATCCCGGTGGCGGTACTGTTATCACTCCATTGCTGGTAAATGTTGATCCCGCAACTGGTACAGCTACCATTCCCAAGGTAACCTATGGCAGATATGGTGGTGCATCTTCAACACAGTATTCTGGTGTGGGTGCCGGCTCTGGTGGTGTGGCAGGTTATGTTTTCTCCTGCACCGGATTTATTACTGTAAGCATTATTCATACAGACAATGGTGGCGGCGATTATGGCGCCAACAAACTGATATTGCAGAAGCAATAAAAATTGCAACTGGTCTTACAAAAACGCCCCGGAAAAACCGGGGCGTTTTTTTGTGCGCATTTTTTTCAAAACTAATTTTTAGCTGTACCCGCAAATCCAATCGCAGCATTATCCCCCCATCATCTTATCGAGTGGCTCTCCGGATTAACCATTCATTAACCGGTGGAAAAAAAATTCCAAATTTTATCCATTTACAGTCTTCGGATTTGCGCAGTAAATAAAGCCAATCAGGATAACTTAACAGGCTTGCACCCAACATTTTTCTGCGTTAACAGTGGCATAACAATAATATTAAACTCCCAGCTTATCGAGTGCATTAAAAAATGCAGCATATTAAGAATTGGTTATGTCATGCTAATAGCTGAACAAAATTTTAAGGTTTTATTAGCAACGTTACAAAACCAGGCTGTATGCTGCCCGCATATCATTTATATACATCATTTGCTTTTATTCATGATAAGATTACCGCGCCGGGTATCGCTTCCATATCGGGTGCCTGATTTTTTTGCGCTGCCGGATAAATAATTAATTAATGAAAACCAAAAACGTGAATTTATGAAAAGACTGTATGGACTACTCTTTGTATTGTGTACTTGTTCCGTGCAAATGCTGTTTGCACAAAACATACAGGTGCACGGAAAAGTTACTGACCCGGGTGGCGCTGCCATTCCGGATGCATCTGTAAATATTAAAGGAACCAAAACCGGTATAAAAGCCGGGGCCGACGGCAGCTTTACACTGAATACAAAACCAGGCGTTACGCTTGTTATCAGTGCAGTGGGTTTCAACTCAAAAGAAGTGATGGCATCTGCCGATAACCTTACCATTTCTCTGGGCCAGGATGTGCAGGGGTTGAATGAAGTGGTGGTAACGGCGCTGGGCATTAAACGAGAAAAAAAATCATTGGGTTATGCCACGCAAACCGTGGGCAATGACGCATTGAATAAATCAGGAACCGGCAACCCGCTGAGTGAATTGAATGGAAAAGTATCCGGCTTAACGGTCATCAACAGCTCCGGCGATCCCGGTGGCAGTACTTATATCCGTTTAAGGGGTGCCACGTCCATCACCGGCAACAACCAGCCGCTGATGGTGGTGGATGGCGTACCGATAGACAATACCGTTAACAACTACGACCCCACCTTCAACGGGTTTCAGTCTTCGGGCGCAAATGCGGATCTGTTGGGAGGCGCACAACCCACCAACCGCGGTATAGACATCAACCCCGATGATATTGAATCTGTAACCGTTTTAAAAGGACCTGCAGCTACGGCCCTGTATGGCATACAGGCATCCAGCGGCGCACTCATCATTACCACCAAAAAAGGAAAAATGGGCAAACGCGGTACCGCCGTTGCTTTTAATTCTTCTGTAACTTTCGATAAAGTAAGTCAGCTGCCGGGTTTACAAAACACCTATTCGCAGGGCGAAGCCGGTAACTACCTGCCACCGCAAAGTGGTGCATCCACCTCCTGGGGAGGCCGCATCGATACGCTGGCATGGGATGGCGCTACCAATTATGCCTTCGACAAACACGGCAATATTGTTGGCAAATCAGATCCCGCTGCAAAGACTCCGGTTTCTCCTTACGACCGGTATAAATTTTTCAGGACAGGTGTTACCTACAACAACAATATTTCCCTTACCGGCAATACCGAAAAATCCAGCTATCGTTTGGGCCTGGGCAATATTTACCAAACCGGTATTATTCCATTGAGTAAATACGTAAAAACAACGTTTAGTTTAAATGGCCAGTCCGCCATCTCCGACAAGTTTAGCATTTCGGGCGGTGTTACCTATATCAATTCTACCAACCACAAAACACAACAGGGTTCCAATCTTTCCGGCGTAATGCTGGGGTTAACCCGCACGCCCGCCACATTCGATAATTCAAACGGCGTTTCAAGCGCCTCCGATCCCGCTTCCTATCTCTTGCCAAATGGCAAACAGCGCAATTACCGTGGCGGTGGTGGTTACGACAATCCTTACTGGTCTGTAAACAAAGAACCGTTTACTTCCAAACTGGATCGCATATTTGGCTACGGCCAGGCCAATTACCAGCTTGCAGACTGGATAGGGTTTACCTACCGGCTGGGTGGCGATGTCTATTTTCAGGGCGATAAAAATGCGTATGATATCAATTCGCGGGCATTTGCAGCGGGCGCTGTTTACTTAACGGATTATGTAAACCGCCAGTTCAATTCAGATTTTACCATCAACCTGAAAAAACAAATCACCAGTAAATTATCGGCAGCACTGGTTTTGGGTCATAACTATTTTGTATTGAACCAAAGCAACCGCTTTGCCTCGGGTACCACACTGGCATTGCCCAACTTTCTGGACATCAGCAATGCCGCCAGCGTGCAATCAAGCGAAACAGACGTAAGAAAAAGAACCATGGCCTTCTACGGTTCACTGGATCTTTCTTACAACAGCATGCTGTATTTAACCATCAGCGGCCGCCGGGAAGAGACTTCTACCCTGCCGGTCTCAAACAATATTTTTTATTACCCCTCTGCCAGCCTGGCCTGGGCATTCACTGAACTGCCCAGCCTGAAAAACAACAGCGTTCTTTCTTTTGGTAAATTAAGGGCTTCGGTTGCAGGTACCGGCAAAGATGCACCGCCTTATGCACTTACCACACCTTATTCCACCGCCACTTTTGCAGACGGGTTTACAGGTGGTATTACCTTCCCCGTTAATGCTGTGCCGGGCTACCAGATCAGCTCTGCCATTACCACCATTGGCGGTGGCCAGGTGCTGAAACCGGAACATACTTATTCCTATGAGGGGGGGTTTGATCTTGGTTTCCTGAAAAACAGGATCAATTTTTCTGCAACAGCTTACTATAGCAAAACAACCGATGATATCTATCCCATCTCACTGCCATACACAACCGGTTTTGCCGGAAAAGTAGTCAACGCAGGTTCTATCCAGAACAAAGGACTTGAAATAACCCTGAATACAACACCCGTTAAAATAAACGGGCTTCAGTGGGATGTAAACTTTAACTGGTCGCGCAATGTAAGCAAAGTGCTTGCCCTGTACAATGGCCAGAACAGGTTTTTAATTGCAGGCTTTGGTGGCGGCGAGGCAGAAATTGATGCGGTGGTGGGTCAGCCTTATGGCGTTATTTATGGCAATACCACACCACACAGTGATTTGAACAACGTTAAAAGCCCGCTGCTGATAAATGACGACAAAACAGACCCCGGTTATGGACAACCCCTGGCATTTGGTGTTGGTCCCAACCTGGTGCTGGGCAATACCAACCCAGACTGGATTGGATCTGTTATTACTACTTTAACGTACAAAGATTTTACGTTTGGCGCACAGGTAGACGTGAAACATGGCGGCCAGATGTGGAATGGAACCCGTGGCGCATTGGCGAATAAAGGAACTGCCATAGAAACTGCCAACCGCGGTTCAAACGTTGTTTTCAACGGTCTGCTGGGCCACCTGGACAACAATGGAAACGTGGTGCATTTCGGAACTGACGGCACCACAGAAGTAGCCGGGCCGGGCGCTGCGAATGATCAAAAAAATACCACCGCCTACACTGAATATTACTGGCAAAACATAGGAAGCAGTTTTGGTGGCGGCCAGGATTTTGATGTTGAAAACGCCGGCTTTACCAGGATCAGGCAAATGAGTTTAACCTACCAGTTTCCAAAAGTACTGCTGCGTAAAATGCATTTTGCCAACCTGGGCCTTACCCTGTTTGCCAACAACCTGCATGTATGGACCAAATACGATGGCGTTGATCCTGAAACAAGCCTTACCGGGCCCGCCAATGCACAGGGACTTGATTATTTCAATAACCCGGGTACCAAAAGTTATGGCGTAAGACTGAACGTAGGATTCTAACATTATTCAATTAAAGACTTACAAGTATGAAATATAAAATATTATTAACCGGCATAACAGCAGCTGTTGTCCTGCTTTCTTCCTGCAAAAAAACATTTTTTACGGATGTGAACCAGAACCCCAATGTGGTAGCATCCGTAACACCGCCACTGCTGCTAAGCACCACACAGGCGGCGCTCGGCTATACGCTTGGAGGCGATTTCTCCCGCTTTGCGTCTTATTTTGACCAGCAGGTCTTTGGCAAAAGCCAGCAAAGCCAGACGATTTATCAGTACGGCGTCAATGCCGGTACGTTTGATAACCTGTGGCCCGACCTGTATACTTCTACCGTAGAAAACAATGCCACGCTGATACAGATTTCGGACGAAGGAAAATACAATATCTACAGTGGCATCTCCCGCATATTGATGGCTTATACGCTACAGGTAGCGGTAGACCAATGGGGAAAGATTCCTTATTCAGAAGCCGCCAAAGGAAATTTAAACGGTGGTTCTTTAACACCAAAGTACGACGATGACAAGGCCCTGTATGATACCATTGGCAGCCTGGTAGACAAAGGGATTGTATTCCTTAGCAATCCTGACCCGGGAAAACTGACACCGGGCGGAGACGATGTTATTTACGGCGGCAATGCGGCGAAATGGATAAAATTCGGACATGCCATTAAAGCCAGGCTTTACATTCACCAAAGCAAGGGCAATGCAACAATGGCCAACAGCGCCTTAACTGAAATTGCCGCTTCTTTCACCAGTACTGCAGACAATGCCCAATACAACTGGTTCAGTACTGAAACAGCTGCCAACCCCTGGTACCAGTTTAACCGCGACAGGCCGGGCTATGTAACTTTTACCAACAGTCCTCTGGCTACCCGCCTTACTGCGCTCAATGATCCGCGTTATGCCATCTTCTATGACCCCGCAAACGATGGTTTGGGGCAGAATAAAAATCATTATGGTGGCCTCAACGAATTTTATGGCGCCATTGATGCGCCTACTGAATTGATTACCTACGACGAATTGTTGTTTATGAAAGCAGAAGCAACGGTAACGGCCACCAGCGGTATTGCAGCAGCGCAAACCATTTACCAGAATGCCATTACTACCAATATGCAAAAACTGGGTGTAAGCGCCGGCAGTATTGCCAGCTATATTGCTGCCAACGGTGTATTGCCAGGCACAAATGCAGGCGCCATTGCTCAAATTGCTACCCAGGAGTATTTCGCGTTGTTTCTAAACCCTGAAGCATGGACCGTTTGGCGCCGTACGGGTGCACCTGCTCTAACGCCGGTATCAGGTACCAACGGGGTTCCGCGCCGGTTGGAATATCCGCAAAGTGAATACTCTTACAATACTGCCAATGTGCCGGTGCCTGCAAACAACAATACGTTGTTTGCACCAAAAGTATTCTGGGATAATTAATAAATGTATTTGCTGTATGACTATAAAAAAGAGCCGCAACAATTGTGGCTCTTTTTTATTCAACAGAGATTTGCAGCCATCGTCCGTTGCAGGTTTTAAATAGATTTTAAGTCTACAAGCTGCACTTTGTTCCTAACTTACTCCCTGCGGCAATACCCAGGCTGGTTTTGCCATTCCTGTTTGTGGCACTCGTAAACCATTTCTAATTCGATTGTAATTTATATACACCCGTACACACTGGTTTTATCAAATATTTACCCGTAAAATTTCTGCAACAAAAATTAATTTGTATTGCCATGGTACCACAGTTTTTATGAATAACCGGTGATTAAATATTTTATATTAACCTCCCGATCTGAAAGTATCACCTAATTTTGTATAGCAATTGATCAGGTCTGCTGATTGTGTTGCAATACATGAAAGAATTGTCAGACCTTTTGCAAATTCCATTACGCAATGGCAGCGAACCAGCGGGCAATAACAATACATTTGCAGGAATGCTTAAAACTGGTGCAACCTTTTCTATGAAGTTTTTAAAATCAATCTTTGCAATTGTAATTATTTTCAATAGCAGCAATGCCTGCAGCAGCGCAGGCAAAACAACTACTGCAAACAGCAAAGCCCGTTTAAAGCCCGAACAGCTGGATATACCTGATAGCGGCTTTGGCAAAATCGCTTTCTTAAATTTTGCAATAGCAAGAACCGGCAGCAACCCCCGCACTTATACTCTTACACTAAAAAACAAACGTTTTGTATCCGGGCAATTAAAAGAGAGCGCTTCTTCAAATACAATTTCCATACAAAAAGAATCTTTGTATTACCAGTTAACAGCAACGGGTGGAACAAAATCGGCTATGATGACTACGGGCAACCCGCTGTACCTGGTGCTGGAATACCCCGCCGACAATCATACACTCAGCAATGCAACCATTGAAAAGCAGCAGGGCGATCTGTTTATTCGTCTTTATCTGACTACAAACGACAAGTACCTGACGATATACAAACCTTCGGACAACCTATTATCGTACGAACCTATCTATTATGCCACGCTTTAATCGTCACGTGCTTTGCAATTTCATAAAAATCTTGCTTACAGCATGCATGCTATTGCCAACGGTTGAAATCCATGCACAGGTTTTTCCGGTACAAACCATAACAGACAACGGCAACCGAACCAACCGGATCATTTTTGTATTTCTCAGTGATGGTTACCAATCTTCTGAACTACAGAGCTTTTATACAGATGCCGGCCGCCTGAACAACAATTTGTTCAGCCAGTCGCCCTACCAGCAGTATAAAAATTTCTTTAACTGCTATGCTATTGGCGTTCCCTCTGCGCAATCGGGTGCTATACATCCGGGCAATGCAAGCGACGAATTCAGCAGCGGCGGCCAGCCAGTCAGCAACCCCGGCAATTATTTTCAAAGTACATTCGATTTTGGATCCATTCACCGCTTGCTCTATCCGCTCAATACGGCAGGTTTGTTCAGCGTACTGGCCAGTAATGTTGCAGACTATGACCAGGTAATAACCGTGGTCAATTCACCTTATTACGGCGGTTCGGGTGGTAGTTTCGCCACTTCATCCGTGCATCCAAACGCCGGTGAGATTGCCATTCATGAACTGGGTCATTCATTTGCAGGCCTTGCAGATGAATATGCAATTGCTGGCCAGGGCGAGCGGCCCAACAGAACGGCAGAAACCAATCCCGCACTGGTAAAATGGAAAAATTGGTTGGGCATTAACGAGGTTGGTATATACCCCATTGGCATTGAGGGCTGGCAACGGCCCCATCAAAATTGTAAAATGCAATTCCTTGGTGCACCTTTCTGCGGTGTTTGTTCCGAAGCGATTACAGACCGCATCCATCAGCTGGTAAATATGGTAGATGTCTATACGCCCGCTTCCAGTTCGTTCAGCGTTGTCACAAAAAGCGCCCAGTCATTTTCTGTATCGCCACTTTACAGCATCCCTTCTACTATGACGGTCAACTGGTACCTGAACGGTGTTTTGATGCCGGCCGCTATCAATCAAACCTCCATCAGTGTGCCTTTTGTATCCTGGAGCACGGGTAATAACACTGTAAAAGCAGAAGTGGTTGACAATACAAATTTTTCAAAACTATACCTGCCCGCCAGTGGTTATGTAAACAGTATTACGTGGACGGTTAACCGAAGTGTTGTTTTGCCCATTGTTTTGAAATCGTTTTCAGGAAAAATAACCAGCCCATCTGCTGCAACGCTTAACTGGGAAATTAGCAATCCTGAGGAGCTGCTGGGTTTTGACGTAGAAAAAAGCAGCAACGGGTACGATTTTACAAGGGTTGGGTCTATGATACCTGAACCAGGCAAAAGCATATTCAGCTTCACGGATTCAAAAATCTACCTGCCAGTTTCTTATTACCGGCTGAAGATGAAAGACAAAGATGGCAACAGTACTTACAGCAATGTATTAAAACTGTCTAATCCCAACGACAAATTCTATTATAAACTTTACCAGGATGCAGGAGCACGCCGGTACCAGTTTATTTGCCAGCTCAGCAATGTTCAAAACGTGTCGCTCCAAATATTTTCAATTGATGGTAAGGAAATATTCCGGAAAAATTTTGGACAAACCAGTAACCAAATAGATTTTCAGTTTGCGTTAGGCGGTAAGCCTGCCGGCATCTATTTCGCAAAAATCCGGGTGGGCGCATCAGAATATACCGCCGGCATGCTGGCCAATTAATTTTTACAGGATCGTTAATGCTGTTCTGCCGATCAATTATTACTGCCCTGCCGGAAAAACAAAACCCCGGACAGATGCCGGGGTTTGTTGAATATTTTTATTGGCTTACCACCAAATGGAAGAAAGGTTTCATTTTACAGTTTTATCTCTTCTTCATGCTTATCGTAAAAATGAAATTCGGTAAGGTGGTAATTGGTGTTCTCTTTTAGTTTGATGCGTTGCTTGTGTTTCCAGCGCCATTTCCATAGTTTGGATCTGAAGATGCCACCTTTGGTAAGGTAGGCGTACATGATAGGATGCACCACCAAAAACAGATCGGTATGTTTGTGCGTAAGCAGGTAGTTTAAATTCTTTTCTATTTCGTCTTCTAGTATAAGTGCACTGCTTATTTTACCGGTACCGTTGCAGCTGGGGCAAATCTCCTGAGTATTAATATTTACTTCAGGTTTCATGCGCTGGCGGGTAATCTGCATCAGCCCGAATTTTGAAATGGGCAACACCGCATGTTTGGCGCGGTCGGTACGCATAAAGCCTTCCATGGCTTCCATTAGTTTGCGCTTATTATCGGGCAGCTTCATGTCTATAAAGTCGGCCACAATAATACCCCCCAAATCCCTTAAACGCAGCTGGCGGGCAATTTCATCCGCCGCTTCCATATTTGTTTCCAGTGCATTTTGCTCCTGGTTATTGCTCACGCTTTTATATCCGCTATTGATGTCTATTACATGCAGCGCTTCGGTATGTTCTATAATAAGATAAGCGCCGCTGGGCAGGTTCACGGTTTTGCCAAACGCGGCCTTCACCTGTTTTGTTACGCCGTACTGATCAAAGATGGGCGAACCATTGTGGTAGAAAGAAACAATGTCTGCTTTCTCTGGCGCAATCCGCTGGATATAATTCTTGGCATCGTTAAAAATGTTTTTGTCATTTACAACAATGCGGTTAAAATCTTCATTCAGTAAATCACGGAGAATGCTGGTAGTTTTTGTTTGCTCGCTCAGTACTTTGGCCGGCGCTACTGCGTTCTTCAGGTTTTGCTGAATCAGCTTCCAGGTTTCTACCAGCGCCAGCAAGTCTTCGTGCAGTTCTGCAGTATTCTTTCCTTCGGCGGCAGTACGCACAATCACCCCAAAATTTTTGGGCTTGATGGCTTCAATAATTTTTTGCAGGCGTTTTCTTTCGTCGGAAGAATGAATCTTCCTGGAGACAGCTACAATATCATTAAAAGGAGTGATGACAACGAAACGGCCGGGCAGTGAGATTTCGCAACTAAGGCGGGGACCTTTGGCAGCAATGGGTTCTTTTAGTATCTGCACCAGTATATTGGGTTTGCCACCCAATACTTCATTTATCTTACCGGTTTTTATGATCTCGGGTTCTACCTGAAACTGGCCAAAATCAAAACCGTTTTCATTTTGATCGGTAATGGCAGTCTGGGTAAACTTCAGCAAAGACCTTGCATAGGGGCTAAGATCGGTGTAGTGCAGGAAGGCGTCTTTTTCAAACCCAACGTCCACAAATGCAGCATTCAATCCCGGAATCAGTTTTTTAACTTTTCCAAGATATAAATCACCAACGGCAAAACTGGCATCCGTTTTTTCGTTATGCAGTTCTACCAGTTTCTTATCCTCAAGAAGGGCGATTTCTACTCCCTGCGGAGCCGCGTTAATAATTAGTTCCTTGTTCAATCTTAATCACATTTACAAA
>Ga0075026_100000518_pt1 | contig 15534 bp, 21 predicted proteins | sample Str012_2_FD_71392 | JGI IMG/M metagenome (GOLD analysis project Ga0075026, IMG submission 71392) | Freshwater sediment microbial communities in response to fracking from Pennsylvania, USA - Straight Creek_MetaG_SC_2012 | ecosystem: Environmental > Aquatic > Freshwater > Creek > Sediment...
CCTGTACCCCCTGTGCCCCGCCACATGAGTGCCGGCGGTATCGGCTAGATTATCGCAACTGCCGCACCGACTCCCGGAGGATGCATGTCTCAGTCCCGACGCTCATTCGCCAGTGACAACGTCGCGCCGGTGGCGCCCGAGGTCATGGCGGCCCTGGCAGAGGCTAACACCGGCGCGGTGCACTCCTACGGCGATGACCCCTGGACCGCACGCCTGCAGGCCCTGGCCGCCTCGGTCTTCGAATGTGAGCTGGCGATCTATCCGGTGGCCACCGGCACCAGTGCCAACTCGCTGGCGCTGGCCTCGCTGACGCCGCCCTTTGGCGCCATATATTGCCACGCCGAGTCGCACGTCAACAGCGACGAGTGTGGCGCTCCGGAGTTCTATTCCGGCGGCGCCAAGCTCATCGGTCTACCCTCGCTGGATGGCAAACTTAAGCCTGAGCAACTGGCAGCACCCATTGCTCACGCCCGCGAGATGGGCGTGCATCACGTGCTGCCTGCCTCCCTGAGCCTGTCGCAGGCCACCGAGTGGGGCACGGTGTACTCCTGTGCGGAGCTGGCGGAACTGACGCACGCCGCTCATGACCTGGGCCTCAGCGTGCACATGGATGGCGCACGCTTCGCCAATGCGGTCGCACACCTGGGCTGCAGTCCGGCCGCGGGCAGCTGGCGCAGCGGCGTCGACGTGCTGTCCTTCGGCGCGACCAAGAACGGCGCGCTGGCAGCCGAAGCGGTGATTTTCTTCCGGCCCGCACTGGCACGTGAGTTCGAGTTGCGCCGCAAGCGCGCCGGACACCTGTGGTCGAAGCAGCGCTATCTGAGCGCACAGCTCGTGGCCTGCCTGGAAAACGGGTTGTGGTTACGCCATGCGCGCAACGCCAACGCGCTGGCGGCGCGACTGGCTGATGGGCTGCGGGCGCGAGGGCTGGCGCTGCTGCAGTTGGTGCAGGCCAATGAGGTCTTCGTGGCGATGTCACCTAAGCTGATCGCGGCCCTGCATCAGCAGGGCTTCGAGTTCTATCAGTGGCCGGCGCCGCCCGGCCGGTCGCTGCCGGTAGTGCGGCTGGTCACGGCCTATGACATGGGCCCGACCGACATCGAAGCGCTGCTGGCGGCGGTGAGCGCCTGGCAGCAGGCTACTTCCTGAGGGCCTGCGCGCTATCAATGATCAGGATGATCTTGCCCTGAGTGTGTCCCTGCTCCCCGTAGGCTTGCGCCGCCCCGGCCTGGGCCAATGCAAAGGTCTTGTCGACATTCACCGTGTATTTGCCCGCGGCCGCCAGCGCGGCCACCGCGCGCAGCATTTCGCCATCACTCGGCACGCCGGCGCCCGGCGCACGATCCTCGACGCAGACCACTGCGGCCAGTGCGCATTGCTGTGCAGATACCGCTCCGGCCACTGTGATGTATGTGCCACCTTTCTTCAGGGTCTTCAGGGCACGGGTGCTGGTGTCGCCACCGACGGTATCGATCACCACATCGACATCGTGCACCTGGTCCTCAAAACGGCCGGCCGTGTAGTCAATCACCTGCTCTACGCCAAGCGCCTGCAGGTAGGCGCGATGGCGTGGCGATGCTGTGCCCAGCACGTGCGCGCCGCGCGACCTGGCTATTTGCGCCGCCGCGCTGCCGACGCCCCCGGCTACTCCAGTGATCAGCACCTGCTGGCCCGCCGCAATATGCGTCTCCAGCACGGCACGCATGCCGGTCAGTCCCGCCACGCCAATGCCCGCCGCCTCGGCAAAGGTCAGGGTCGCCGGCTTAGCTACCACACGGTCGGCAGCAACCACGGCGAACTGCGCATAGGCACCGTTCAATCGGGTATCCGCGCCCAGATTGAGGGTCGCAAACACCGGCTCGCCGCCTCGGAAGGCGCCGACTCCGGCACCCACGCCCGCGACGATGCCTGCGATATCGAAGCCCAAGATCATTGGCTTGCCCACCGGGCGTCCGAATAATCCCGGGTGGCTGCGTAGCTTCCAGTCGACCGGATTCACGCCCGCGGCGTACACGCGTATCAGCACCTGTCCGGCGCCCGGTGCGAGCACCGGTACCGACTGGAGCTTCAGCACCTCCGGCCCGCCGTTGGTGTGCATCACCACCGCTTGCTGGGTCGCGGGTGCAGCGGCCAGCGCGAGCCCCACTGCCCAGGCACTGATTCCCAACAGTACAAATGGTTTCATGTTCACTCCCACGCTGCTATGTCGGTGACCACGCTCAGGTGCTGACCGTGGTGTCATCCTGTTGATCGCCACCCTGGCCCTGCAGGGCGAGCGTAAGGGTGGCCGAGCCCAGCAGCAGCACCAATGCCAGCGCCAGACACAACAGCGCCAGTCGTCGACTGCGCGCGCCGCGCCGCTCCGGCGCGCTGCCAAGAGTCGCTTCGATGCTGTATAGCGCGGCGATGATCGCCAGCGCCGCACTGGTGGTGCCGGCCGCAAACAGCAGCAGCGCGAACTGCGCTAGCGGCGCATCCACGTAGGCGAACCAGATGAAGGCCACGGCCAGCAAGGCCGCGGCGAACCACGCCAGCGTGCGTGCCGCGTGGCGTGCCGCCGGCAGGTCCGTCGTTTCAACCATGGTCCGTCACCCAGCGCTCGAGCAGCCGCTTGACCACCGCGAGCAGTATCGGGCCGATGAAAATACCGGCGACGCCGAACGCCAGCAGGCCGCCGATCACGCCGCCGAGTATCAGGATGAACGACAGGTGTGCGCCGCGCTGGATCAGCCAGGGACGCAGCAGTCCTTCACCCACCGACATGGCCACCGCCCACACAGCCAGCGCCACGCCCCAGCCGACCTCACCGCTGAAACACAGCCATAGGATCGCGGGGACCAGCACCGGCATGGGGCCGAACTGCATCACGCACAGCATGAACATCAGCGAGGTCAGCACGCCCACCGCGGGCGCGCCCACGACCCACAGCCCGAGACCGCTGAGTACCGCCTCGACCAGCGCCGTGAGTACCACGCCGGCGGCAATGGCCCGCATGGCCTGCGCGGCCAGCAGCACGCTCTCCTCGCCGCGCGTACCGCCGATGCGCCGCGCGATGCGCTTGACCAGCAGCGCGATCGCCTCGCCGTGGATGTAGAACACCACGACCAGCACCAGCGTCAGCAGGAACTCCAGCGTTAGGCCGCCCAGCGTGCCGATATGCTGGCTGACCCACAGTGCAGCCTTGGTCACGTAGGGTTTGAAATACTCGGCCCAGTCCGCGCCGTTCTGCGCCGCTAGACGCTGCCACTGCGCGCTGAGCGCCGCACCATAGGGCAGGCGCAGCACCCAGGCCGGCGGTCCCGGCCACGGGCCGGCCAGCACTCGCGTGCTCAGTTCACGCAGTTCCGGAATGCGCATCACCAGCGTGCCGAGCAGCAGCGTTACCGGCGCCACCACCACGATGAACAGACTGCAGCTCATCGCCGTGACGGCCAGCGAGCGGCGACCGCCAAAGAAATCCTGCACCCGCAGCAGGATCGGCCAGGTCGCCACCACCACGATCGCCGCCCAGACGATCGCCGGCAGGAACGGCCGCAGCACCGCGTAGGTGCCGAGCAGCAGCGCGGCAATGGTCAGCAGCAGCAGCGTGCCACTGATCAGCTCATTGCGGCGCTCCATGAATCCCTTACCAGCGCACGGCTACTGCCTGGTCACCGATACCGGCGCCAGACGCTTGATCACGCCGCTCTGCTCGAGCGCGGCAATCAGGCGCGTAAGCTGCTCATGCAGGGCCACTGCAGCAAGCGGGGCCAGCACCAGACGTGCCGCCGGACGCATTTCGATGCCAGCCCGATCGCGGCCCGCGAACGTGGGTCGGGCGACAGTGAATTCGATACGCACCGTCTGGCCATCGAAATGGATCAGCCGCACCTGGTCGGCATAGGTCTCACCAACCTCTGGCCGGTCGAGGTAAGGTGGCTCTGCGGATGGCTCCATGGCGTGCGCGACCTCCAGACCGGCAACGCATGATTGCCGGGTGGGTCGCAGTGTACATGCGTCTTAAGGCAGTTGCGTTTCCGGCTTGCCGAACACACGCAGCGCCCCTGGCTGCCAGGGTGATTCGACCAGATCGGCGGTCGGACCGAGCTGACGGCGCCTCATGTCCCAGGTGGCTCGTGTTCCCAGCTGCAGCCGCGCGGCATTGAGCCGCGAGAATTGCAGATCGAGCAGCGTGCGATGCCGGAGCGGTGCGGCAAAGCGCGTGCTGGCATCGATCGTCGCCGATGCGGTGTGCTCGAACCTCAGCCCAAAGACATGGGTAGCGTGCCCCGCGCCACCGAGCGAGCGCGAGATGTAGAACATGAACTGCGCTCCGGGCGGGGATATCGGCCCAAACCGGTCGGCGGCCGTTGCCACGCTGGCGGCCAACACCGCCGCCACCAGCAAGGCGGCGCCGGGCAATCGCGGGACGCGAACTGCAGCCATGGTCGGACTCCTGAACCTTGAAGGCTCCGGATTCCACTATGTGCGCGAGGCCAGAGCGCCGCTGCCCTGATTTGACACAGCGTTGCGAACTTGCTCGCAAAATGCGCAATTTTCAGCGCGCGCCGCGCAATTCTGAGGTTATGGCAAGCGCAAAGCGCTCAAAATCCGGGCCGCGCTGCCGACCACGGCGCCCGCTGCGCCTGGCGCTGGAGTGCGTAAGTACCCGCACCCGCCGGTGCGGTTCTGGGTCCCGCCGGACTTTAGGCCAAAAGCCCGACCGCGGTCGCAAGCATATGATTTTTCACCTTCCGCGACCGCGACTGGCTGTGTTTCAGTAGCGGGCAATTGCTATCATCATTGCACCTTGCCCGGGAGCCGCCGTGGATAGTGCTGAAAAAGTCGAATCGCCCGCGCAACGCCTGCGGGCGCTGCTGATTGATAAATTCAAGCGTGTCGAGGAGCGATTGTTCGCCGGCCGCGTCTGCTCGGAATCGCTCGCTGCCTACCACGCGGTGCGCAAGCTCAACCCTGAATTGCGGGGCGATGATCTGTACGAAGCGGTGATCGCGCGGCGCATCAACCTTGATGCCGCTGGCGCACGCGCCATCGTCTGGCGTACCCACGCCAGCCTCGAAGACTGGGTCAGCGATCGCGGCCCGAGCTTTCGCGACGTCGTCAAATACATGATTGTTTCCGAGTATCTGGGGCAGGAAGCCGACGAGCACGGCATGAACCTCGATCTCGGACCGTTCCTGGCCAAGCGCATCGACGCGCGCTACTAGGGTCCTAGAGATCGTTGTCGTCGTAGCGCCGGTCAATCACCCGGCGCGGCCAAGTTCCGGTATGGCCGGGCTCGCGCATCGCCGGCCCGCCCACTCCCCAGATTCCGGTGCCTTCATCGGCATCCGCCGGCGTCACCGGCGCATCGTCCCCGCTCTCGTCTTCCTGCACGGCGCTCCAGTTGAGGCTCATGATCCGCAGCCAGGCGAAGAACACCAGCAGCAAGGCCAGGCCCAGCAGCGTGGCGCGCAGGCCCAGGCCACTGCGCAGCAGCGTCGTGACCTTGACCACGGTCCAGCCCGCCACCAGCACCATGAAGGCCATGCCTGAGGCCAGCACCAGCAGCTGGATGCCGCGGCGCCCCAGGCGCTCTAAGAAATCATGCTTTTCCGCAGTCATGATCGGTGATTCCATGGATCCGCTATCGGCGTAGCGTGCGACGCCGCGAACCGCAAGCATGCGACGCAGTTCGCATTCCGTGCAAGTGGCGCTGTTGGCGGGCGCGCATTGAGGCTTAATGCCGCACCCCAAAGGGAATTGGGCTGCCCGGAGCTATCGGGCCAGCAACCAGGATGCAGCAGCCGTGACCGACCTCGAAACCAGAACCCGCCCCGTGAGCAAGCCACCTGCCATCGCCCTGGCCGAGATCAAGGCGCTGCTGCGACGCTTCACCAGCGAACGGCAGGGCTGGGCGCCGGAGGCGGCGGCCCTGGAGCTGGGTGAACTGGTACTGTGCCTCATGCAGCACGCCGATCGCCTGGGCGTCGACCTGGTGACGGCCGGGGAAGCGCAGCTGCAGCGCGCCGTGGCTAGCGTGCGCGGCGCCGAGCCCGCGGCCGCGCGCCCACTGTCCCTGGTCTGGTCTTCCGAGGCGCCGCCCGAGCGACAGTGATGGCGCGGCGCGTCCACAGCGCCCATTCCTCCTGATCGTCGAACAGCCGTGGCGGCACGGTGAAATAATTCATTGATTTGCTGCCCGGGCCCATGGGACTGAAGGCCTTCATGCCTTCGCGCTCGAACTGCAGGCGCGTCTGGGCATCGACCCGGAAATACAGCTCGTCGTCATCCGCGAGCGCGAAGAAATGCCCGTCAGCGTAGTAACCGACGCCACCGAACATGCGCCGCGAACTCACGGGCGCGACCGCGCCGAACAGCTCCAGCACGTAGGCGTTGAACTGTGCGCTGACCGCCACCGCGCGCTTGCCCTAGCGGGCGGGCGCCTCATCGACGCGCACATAGGTCTGCTCGCGAAAGACCCTGGCCACGCCGATGAATATCACGCCCATCGCCGCCATCATGTACGCAAAGAAATTGAAGTACTCCGGCCCGACCAGGCGATAGGTGGAAACGACAGCGCCCGGCGCATTCCAGGCGCCGGTGGTCTGGACCGGCTGGCGATGGTCATTGTCCATCAGGCGCACGCGCTTGCCCTGAATCTGCGCCACCAGGAAGGTGCCGGCCAGCGGCGCGGATTTGCCGTCGGTGGTATGCACCGTCAGGCCGGTGTCCTCGAAATCGATCTTCTGGCCGGTGACCAGATGCGGCGCGAGCGGCACGCTCACCCAGGTTTCGCTGCCGGCCACAGCCGTGCTGCCCGGCAATTCCCTGACCATGGCTTTGTTGACAACGGCCGTGGTCAGGTCACCGACCGCAATCGCGCACAGGTACAGCGCCATCACAAAGCTCTTCATGCGCAGCGGCGCCTGCTTGTAGAAAAACTCCAGCGCGGTGATCGACAGCAGCACTTCGGAGGCCGACAGCACCACGTAGGCAAGGATCTGCCACCACATTGAGACGCTTATGCCGTTCTGGATTTTTTTCTCGATGCCGGCAATGATCAGGAACGACAGCGCCGCCACGAACATGCCGACGCACATCTTGCGCAACGGCGTGACTTTCACGAATTTGCCGGCGACCGGATAAACCAGGAAGGTGAAGATCGGGATCATGACCAGAATCATGGGTCCGTTGACCACCTGGATCTGCGCCGCCAGCATCGTGAAGCCGGGCCAAAGGGTCTTGTCCATCAGGTCGGAGGTCGCCTGCAGGGTCCAGGTCTGGCCGTTGCTCTGCTCCCACAGCGCCCAGAACCCGGCGATGAAGATCAGCAGGCTGAGCAGGCGCAGCATCAGGCGCCGGCCCTCGGGAGACATGATTTCACGCAGCCATTGCTTGCCCGCCGGCGGCACCACCGTGAAGCGCTTGCGCCCCAGCCAGAATACCAGCGTCGCCACCGCCATCATGGCCGCCGGCAGTCCGAACGCCGCCTTGGGCCCATATTTGTTCAGCAGTACCGGGCAGTACCAGATCGAGATTGATGAACCCGCGTTGATAGAAAAATAGAAATAGCTGAAGGCGCGCTCGATCAGATGCTGGTTCTTGCTGGTGAACTGATCGCCCACGTTGGTCGACACGCACGGCTTGATGCCGCCGGTGCCAAAGGCCATGAATGCCAGGCCCGTAGCCAGGGTAACCGGACTCGGTGGTCCGAGCGCCAGGATCGAACAGCCCAGCACGTAGGCCATCGAAAACGTGATGATGGTGCGGAATTTTCCCCAGAAGACATCGGAGACGATCGCTCCTACCAGGGGGAAAAAATAGGCGCCGAACTTGAACAGACTCTGCCAGCTGGTCGCCTGGGCATCGCCATAGTGCAGGAACTGCACCATGTAGATCGACAGGATCGCGTTGATGCCATAGAAGCAGAAGCGCTCGGCAAATTCATTGGCGACGATGAACGGAATGCCCGGCGGCATGCTCTGATCGAGCTGCCGCGCATCCGGGGCCGCGGCTGGCGTGCTGTTCATGCGAACTCCCGGATCTCAGAACGGATTGATGCGCTTGTTCGGCGAGAAGTGCATGTAGCTGATGGCGATCCCCTGGCGCCAGCCGACACCGAAGCGCACCGGCGCCACCACGGTCTTGTCGGCCTGCACGTAGTTCACGCCGAAGCCGCCGACGAAATACAGACTGCCCTCGACGCCCGGGAAGCGCCGGAACAGGCGCTCAGCCGTCGGCAGGTCATAAACCAGGGCAAACACCTTCACGGCATTGGCGCCCAGATCAAAGCCGATCGACGGCCCCTGCCAGTACACCTTGCGGCCGGCGCCACCCTTATAGACCAGATCGCCGTGCCCATAGCGCAGGCCGACACCGATCGCGCCGCCGGCTTCCTCGCCGCGGATGATGGCCACGGGCTGGCCTTTGTCGCGCAATACCTTGGAGAGCACCTTGCCGAGATCGGCAGCGCCATTCTTGAAGAAGTCGTTGGCCGCCTTGACGACCTCATCGTCACTGTATGCAGCCTGTGAACCGCCGGACGAGGAGCTGTTGCCAGCCGCCGATGCCAGTCCCGGCGCCGCCACGGCAAGCAGCAGCAGGAACACGCAAGTTATAGCCAGTCGATCGATACGCAGCATGGTGTACCTCATTGAAACTTCAGCGCGCTGTGCGGCCACCGCCGAGCAGGCGCGCCGGCAGCATGATAATCGCACGCAGCAGTTCGAAAACCCCCTCAAGCGCAATACCCACCACCCGCAGGGGCAGCGATATCAGCCAGACTATCGGCCAGATCAGCAGCGCGAGCAAGGCCAGTGGCCAGCACACCACCAGCAGCAACAGCCACAGCAACAGTTTGATCATGCGGCACTCCTCGGCAAAAACTCGGCGCGTGCCAGGGCCGGCAGTTCGCCGGCCAGGCCCAGGGCGCGGCGTGCGAACCAGCGTCGCGTCGCGGCGCGCGCGCCTGCCAGACCCAGCAGCTGCCCGGCCAGCCAGCCGGCCGGCCCCGCGCTGCGTGAGAACAATTCGTTGAAGGCGCTCATCGCCGCGCTCATCAGCGCGTTGTGCGTCAGGCGCGCCTGCTCGTAGCGGCGCAGGATGCGCGTTGCACCCGGATCCTCCCCGTCAGCCACCGCGGCCGCCAGCGCTTCGACCAGCGCCGCGGCATCGAGCAGTCCGAGGTTCACGCCCTGGCCGGCCAATGGGTGCACCACATGCGCGGCATCGCCCAGCAGCGCGCCGCGTGGGGCGATCAGGTCATGCGCCACGCGTCGCTGCAGCGGCACGGCGAGCCGCTGGCTGCACAGCCGGGTGCCGCCCAGCACGCGATCCGAGGCCTGGTCCAGCCGCGCCGCGAACGCGTGCGCCGGCAGCGCCATCAGCTCGCGCGCCAGTTCCGCGTCGGCAGACCAGACGATCGAGCAGGACCCGTCAAACAGCGGCAGCAGCGCCAGCGGCCCGCTCGGCAGAAACCGCTGCCAGGCCGTGTGCTGGTGCGGCCGCTCGGTGGCAACGGTGGCGACGATGGCCGTCTGCCGGTAGTCATGCGCGCTGTGCGTGATTCCCAGCCACTCGCGCACCTGCGAGTGCGCGCCGTCGGCGCCCACCACCAGGCTGGCCGTCAGTGCGCCGCGCTCGCACCGCAGCGTTATGCACTCGGCGTCGCTGACGAGGCCCGAGGCGTTCATTGGCAGCAGCGTACCGCCGGCGGTGCGAAACGCGCTCAGCGCCGCTCGGCTAAGCGCACGGTTTTCGCCGATGTGCCCGAGATCCGGCTCGGCAAGCTCCGCAGCATCGAAGCGCAGCACCGCCGCACCGTCGGCCGGCACCGATGCATGCCACACGTGCATGCGCTGGTAGGCGCACAGCCGCTCCGGTGCCAGCAAGACCCAGGCGCCGGCGTGCGCCAGGATCTGCTCGCTGGCCCGCGAGAGCGCCGACACGCGCAGCTCCGGTGCGGCATCCCGCGCCGGCTCCGCGCTGAATGTCGCCAGCTCCGGCGCCAGCAGCGCTATGCGCGCAGGCGGCATGCCGCCATGGCGGGCCAGCAGCGCTGCGGTGGTCGCACCGACCGGACCGCCACCGACTACGATCACATCAAAATCAGTGGTCACCGCGGGCTGCCTCCATCCGCGCGCAGGCCGCGCATCAGGCGTGGCGTCTGCGCGCCGAATCCCCAGCTCACTCGCGCCATGGCGCGCTTGGCGCCCGGCAGCAGATCGAACAGCTGCAGCCCCAGGCTGCGCGCCGCGGCGACCGCGGGACGATCGTTGGCGAACAGGTGCACCAGGCCGTCGGTAAAGCCGATCATGCCGCGGCGGTCGGCGGCACGGCGGCGCTCGTAGTCCTCGAGCACGGCCGGATCGCCCGGATCCGGCGCCGCGGCCAGGATCTCGGCCAGCAGTGCCGCGTCACGCAAGCCCAGATTGAAGCCCTGCCCGGCCACCGGATGCAGTGACTGCGCGGCATTGCCCACCAGCGCCAGACGCGGCCCCTGCATGCTGGCGGCGCGCGACAGGCGCAGCGGATAGGCGGCGCGTGCACCGACCCCGACGATGCGGCCGATGCGCCAGCCAAAGCATTGCTGCAACTGGCCGGTGAAGACCGCATCGTCAAGCGCCAGCACTTCATTCGCGCGTTCGGGCCTGAGCGTCCAGACCACGGTGTAGCGGCCATCGCGCAGCGGCAGCACCGCGAGCGGGCCGCTCGGCGTGAAGCGCTCGTAAGCCACGCCTGCCGCAGCGCGATCGGTGCTCACATGCACGACCAGGGCCACCTGATGATAGTCCTCGATCACGCTGCCTATGCCGGCGCTGCGGGCCAACAGCGACTGCGCACCATCGGCCGCAACCACGACACGCGCGGCGATGGTCTCGGCGCCTACGCTGTCCGGCGCGGCGAGGTCCAGTCGCACCTCGCTGGCGGCAAACCGCACCGCGTGCACACGTGCGGGCACCCGCAGCTGCAGCGCGCTGTGGGTCGCGAGCAGCTGCCACAGGGCAGCGCCGATCTGCCGGTTTGACACCACGTAGCCGAGTGCCTCGAGCGCCTGGTCGGCGGCGCGCAGCCGCGCCGCGCCAAACGCTCCGGCCTCCGATACCTGGATCTCGCGCACCGGCCCCACGTGCGTCGCCAGCAGCGACCAGGCTCCGAGCGCTTGGAGAATGCGCCGGCTGCCATTGCCAAGCGCCGTGGTGCGATCGTCAAAGCTGCTCTGCCCGGGGGCATCGGCGCGCACGGCCTCGATCAGCGCCACCCGCAGGCGCGTGCCGGACAGTGCCAGGGCCAGGCTGGCGCCGACCATGCCGCCGCCCACAATGGCGACGTCCACACCGGTCGGCACCGCACCGTTCATGCCGCCGCCATCAACTTCTCGATGGCGTCGGCGTCGGTGGGAACGCTGTCGGTGAGTACTTCGTAACCGGTCCGGGTCACCGCCACATCGTCCTCGATGCGAATACCGATATTCCAGAAGCCCCTGGGCACGCCCCGGCTGCCAGCCGGAATATAGATACCGGGCTCGACCGTCAGCACCATGCCGGGCTCGAAGATCCGCCACTCGTCGCCCACCTTGTAATCCCCGACATCGTGCACGTCGATGCCCAGCCAATGGCCGGTGCGATGCATGAAGAAACGCTTGTAGGCGCCGTCGCGTATCAGGCTGTTGACCGGCCCTTTCAACAGGCCGATGCGCACCAGCCCCTGGGTGATGGCGCGCACCGCCGCATCGTGCGGCTCGTTCCAGTGATTGCCGGGTTTCACCTTGGCGAAGGCGGCGTGCTGCGCCGCCAGCACCACGTTGTAGACCGCCCGCTGTTCGCTGCTGAAGCGGCCGCTGACCGGGAAGGTACGGGTGATGTCCGAAGCATAGAACTCATGCTCGCAACCGGCGTCGATCAGCACCAGGTCACCGGCCTTGAGCAGCTGGTCGTTGTCGTTGTAATGCAGTACGCAGGAATTGGCGCCGCCGCCGACGATCGGATAGTAGGAGGTGTCAGCGCCGTGGCGCCCGAATTCGTGCACCAGCTCGGCCATCACCTCGAACTCGGTGCGGCCCGGCCGGCAGTACTGCATCGCGCGGATGTGGGCACCGGCGGCGATCTGCCCCGAGCGGCGCATCAGCGCCAGTTCGCGCCGGCTCTTGAACAGGCGCATGTCGTGCAGCACATGGTCGAGGGCAACGAACTCCTGGGGCGGATGCGCGCCGGAGCGCGCCTGCGCACGCAGGGTATTCACCCAGCCGACAATGCGCTGGTCGAAATCGTGGTACACGCCCATGGTGTGATAGACGCGCGAGCGGCTCTCAATAAGGCCCGGCAGGATCTCGTCGATATCGCTGATCGGAAAGGCATCGTCGGCACTGTAGTCGCGGCGCGCACCCTCGGGACCGGCCCGCTTGCCATCCCAGATCTCACGCTCGGCATTGCGCTCGCGCACGAACATCACGAATTCGCCCTGCGGGCGTCCGGGAATCAGCACCGCGACCGCTTCGGGCTCGGGAAATCCGCTCAGGTAGTGGAAGTCACTGTCCTGCCGGTAGCTGTAGTGCACGTCATTGTTACGCGTACGGAGCGGTGCGGCCGGCAGTATCGCGATCGCCTCGCGCCCCATCAGCCGCATGAGCTGGCGGCGGCGACGCGCGAACTCCTCGTCCATGGGTTTCTTCATCGTGCTGACTCCGCGCCGGGTGGCGGCTTGCTGGTTGGGTAGCGGTTCAGTGTAACCGGCCAGGGGCCTCGCCGGCGCTGCCGGCCTGCTGGCCCGCAACCTCGCGCGCCGCGGCCGGCGCGCGCAATTCGCTCAGGTCTTCGTAAATGACCTGCACACCGACGCGCACGAACTCGATCAGTTCGGCCAGCGCGCTTTCATTGGCTTCCTCGCCGTCGGCCTCATCGACGTCGGCGCGCATGATCTGGCTGAGGTCGCGGACGATCTCACCCGCGTCACCAGGCAGTTTCAGCGGGTCGCAGGCGCCACTGATGCCCAGGCCATAGACGAAGCCGTTGCACCACAGGGTGAGCGCCTCGGTGCGCCGCGCCAGCGGCTGGGAATCCTCCGGCAGCAGCAGTTCGAACTGCATCAGCGTGCCGGCGAGGGCCTCGCGCGTATCTTCATAGACCGCACGCAGCTCCGCCTCGTGGTTGCCGTCCAGGGCATCTTCCGGAAGGATCTCCGCCAGCCAGTCCTCGAGCCGGTAGCTGCCGGCCGCGCACAGTGCACCGCTTAAGCTACCGTGCGCCTCGGCGGCATCGGTCAGCGCGCGGGATTCTGACAAATGGCGCTGAATTTCGGCGTAGTGGTGGTGACGGTGCACTTAAGGTCCGGAAAACGTGGGGCGGAACGCCGGAATGGTAGGGCCCGGGGCAGGTCCGGTGCAACATCCCGCGCACCTATATCGGGCGCCGACGCGTATTTCGATTGACCGCGCTGCGCGCGCGGAACTATAGTTTTCGCATGAATGAGAGCACCCGCACGGCAACCGTGGACGTCGAGCTGCGACGACTGGAAAAACGCGTCGACGAACTGGTGACGACGCTGTTGCGCCTCAAGGATGAGAATCGCGCGTTGCGCACCCGCCAGGAAACGCTGGCCGCGGAGAAAACCACGGTGATGAACCGCAGTGAGCAGGTGCGGGCCCGCGTCGAGGCGATGATCGGGCGCCTCAAAGCCATGGAACGCAGCGCGTGAGCCGGCTGTGAAGGCTGCCGCCGGCGAAGCCGACGCGACCCGCGTCAGCGTGCGCATCCTCGACAAGGACTATTTTGTTGCCTGCCCGAGCGACGAGCGGAGCGATCTGATCGACAGCGCCGCATTCCTCAATACCCGCATGAAGGAGATCCGCGATACCGGCAAGGTGGTCGGCGCCGATCGTATCGCGGTCATGGCAGCCCTCAATATTGCCAATGAACTGCTGCGCCTGCGTGACCGGGATCACGCTTCACAGTCGGAGACTGGCAGCCGTGTGCGCCAGTTGCGCGAGCGCGTGGAAACTGCCCTGCAGAAGGGACAACAGCTCGACCTTTAGTGTAGAGTTGCCCACGCGTCGCCTGTGGTGTTCGACAGCGGGCCGGGTTACTTCTCGACCCTAATTGAAACACCCTCGGGATTTTTCCTTGTCGGCAGCATTGTGCAGGTCTGCCCCGGGCAGAAAGCCTTACCTGCTGCAGGACGTCCCACCTGTTGCTCTGGTTCGAGAGCGACGGTCTGCATCGGCATCTACGGGTGACGCCTTATGCCTGCCAGCCGCGCTGTGACCGCCACCGCCAATCCACTCCGCGACACGCGCCGCACCCAGCGGCGCGAGCTGCGCGCCCGTCGCAATGCCCTGGCGCCGTGGCGCCGCCTCGCGCTCACGCGGCGCATCGAGGCGCGGGTCGCGCACCTGCCGCAATTGCGCTGCGGCGCCGCGGTCGGCATGTATGCGCACTTTGGCAGCGAGGTTCCCACCACCGCGCTGCGCGCCCTGGCACTGCGTCGCGGTTGTCGCCTGTTCCTGCCAACCATTTCGAGCTTTACCGGCTATACCATGGATTTCCGGCGCGATTTCGGCCGCCCGATGCCCCGCAATCGCCTCGGCATCGGCGAACCCCAGGGCACTCCAGTGCTCGATGTCCGCCAGCTGGACCTGCTGCTGGTACCTATGGTGGGCTTCGATGCTGCCGGCTACCGCATTGGCAATGGCGCCGGGTACTACGACCGTTTGCTGGGCGCGCGCCTGCCCGAGCGCTTGGGCGCGAGGGTACGGTCGCCGGCTTCGCCGCCACATCCGTTGCTGGTCGGCATTGCCTTCGAGTGCCAGCGTCTGCAGCACATCGATGCGGCAGCGCATGACGTACCCCTCGATGCCGTGATCACCGAGCGGGGACTTTGGTTTAGCCAGCGGGAGTGAGCACTGATGGGTTACTGGCTGCTGAAGACCGAGCCGGATACTTTCGGCATCGAACACCTGGCGGAGCGAGCGCGCCGCACCGCCCCCTGGGACGGTGTGCGCAATTACCAGGCCCGCAATTTCCTGCGCGACGAGGTGCGGCGCGGCGACCTGGCGTTCATCTACCACTCGAGCTGCGCACAGCCCGGCATCGCCGGCATCATCAGCGTGGTACGCGCCGCGTATCCCGATCCCAGCGCCTTTCAGCGCCGCAACCCGCACTTTGACGTCACGAGCGATCCGGCCAAGCCGCGCTGGTTCGCCATCGATGTGCGCCTGCAACGCCGCCTCAAGCGCATCATCACGCTCGATGAACTGCGCGCACATGAAGCGGGCAAGTTGCTTGGCATGCTGCTGCTGCGACGTGGCAACCGTCTCTCGGTGACGCCAGTGAGCGCTGAGCACTGGCAGTTCATCCTCACGCTCGAGTGAGTGTGAATGAGTTCACATCGGCCATGATCGGACACGCTCGCTTGTTTTTTTATGTCTCGTGTATATACTCGGACCCCGGACTAACCTGATATGGAGATCTCTCATGGCTAAAGCAAAGAAGAAGGCCAAGAAGAAAGCTGCGAAAAAGAAGTAAGGCCTTTACTTCGCGGCGGGCAGGAAGCAATTCC
>Ga0075026_100000519_pt1 | contig 15516 bp, 14 predicted proteins | sample Str012_2_FD_71392 | JGI IMG/M metagenome (GOLD analysis project Ga0075026, IMG submission 71392) | Freshwater sediment microbial communities in response to fracking from Pennsylvania, USA - Straight Creek_MetaG_SC_2012 | ecosystem: Environmental > Aquatic > Freshwater > Creek > Sediment...
GCCGGACGCACTCCGCAACGGCGGGGCCGGGGGCGCGGGCTTGTCACCGATCGACGGGGCCGACGGCGGCGCCGGCGCACCGACCGACGCGGCCGGAGCACTCGACGCCCCGGCAGGCGGTGCGGCGGCAGCCGCCGCGGCGGGCCTGGCCTCGACGGGTGGCGCGGGGCGCGGCGGCGGAGTCGGGATCCCGCCGGTGGAACGCACGACACCACGGCGCGGCGGCGGAGGCGTGTCGCCACCGGCGCTCGGCGCAGGCGCCGGGGCCGACGGGGTCGGTGCCGTGGGGGCCACCGGCGCAGGGGCCGGCGCGACCTCCGGCTCGGACGCGACGGTCGGCGCCGGGGTCGGCGCTTCGGCCTCGGCCTTCTTCGCCTTGTCCTTCGCAACCGGCTTCGGCTCGTCGACGATCGGCTCGCCGCGCAGCTCGCGGCTGTCCGCCAACCGGCGGATGCGATCGGCCGATGGGTCGTCGATGCTCGATGAGTGGCTCTTGACCCCCATCTTGAGCTCGTCGGACAAATCGAGAACCACTTGGTTCTCGACGCCGAGCTCGCGAGCGAGTTCGTAGACCCTGATCTTCTTGGTCGCCAACTTCTTCCTTACCGCTTCGTTCCGCTGCTGGACTGCCGACCGGGCGCCAGAGCGCCCAGTCTCACACGCAGTGCTTCGAGATCCATATCCGAGAGTTCCGAGCGCACGGCCCGGTTGATCGCCCGGCGCTTGACCGCGAGGTCGAAGCACTCAGGGGACGCGGCGCACAGCCACGCTCCCCGACCGGGTTCGTTCCGACCGACCCGCACCGCACCGTCGGCGGCACGCGCCAAGCGCACCATCCCGTCGGGCGAACCCCGCCGGCGACAGCCGACGCAGGTGCGTACCGGTTCAGCTCTCGTCGTTGGTCTGCTCCTCCGGGGTGTGATCGGGTTCCGGAGTGACGTCCGGCGTCGCGGCCGGCTCGCTCTCCGTCGTTTCGGTGGCCGCGGCGGTCGTGGCCGCCTCGGTCGTGTCCGCGACGGCGGCGGCCGGCGCCGCGCCATCGGCACCCGCCTCGGCGGGCGCCGCAGTGGTCGCTTCGGCCTCCGGCGCTTCCGCGACCGAGGCCCCGTCCGCGAACGGCGCGGCGTACCCGGCCTCGGCCGCGGAGATGGCGTCGCCACCCTCGGCCGGTTGCCAGACCAGCTCGCCGGACTCGCTCTCGACCCACTCGCCCTCGGCGTACTCGACGCCGCCGCCGGACTCCTCGTCCGCCAGCTGGGTCTCGCTCTTGATGTCGACACGCCAACCGCTGAGGCGCGCCGCGAGGCGCGCGTTCTGGCCTTCCTTGCCGATCGCCAGCGACAGCTGGAAGTCGGGCACGATGACCTCGGCGGTGCCGGTCTCGGGGTGGATCCGCACTTCGCGGACGCGGGCCGGGGCCAGCGCCTTCATCACGAAGTCGGAGGCATCGTCGGTGTAGGGAACGATGTCGACCTTCTCCCCGCGCAGTTCGGTGACGACCTGGCGAACCCGCGCGCCCCGTGCACCGACGCACGCGCCGACCGGGTCGACGTTGGGATCGTTCGAAGCGACCGCGATCTTCGTTCGGTGGCCGGGCTCGCGTGCGACCGCACGCAGCTCCACGACACCGTCGAGCAACTCGGGGACCTCGAGTTCGAAGAGACGCTTCACGAGACCCGGGTGGGTCCGCGACACGACGATCTGGGGGCCCTTCGCGGTCTTGCGAACCTCGACGATGTAGGCCTTGAGGCGGCTGCCGTGGTCGTAGCGCTCGTTCTGGACCTGCTCCGCCTGAGGGAGCAGCGCCTCGACCTTGCCCAGGTCGAGCAGCGTGTACCGCTGGTCGGTCTGCTGAATGATCCCGGTGACGATGTCGCCCTCGCGGCCCGCGTACTCCTCGTACTTCATCTCGCGCTCGGCCTCGCGGATCCGCTGCAGGATCACCTGCTTGGCGGTCTGCGCGGCGATGCGTCCGAAGTCCGACGGAGTGTCGTCCCACTCCTTGATGACGTGCCCGTCCTCGTCGAGCTCCTGCGCGATCACATGGATCTCGCCGGTCTCGATGTCGATCTCGACCAGCGCCTCATCGGCGGCGTCGGGCATCCGCTTGTAGGCCGTGACCAACGCGTTCGCGAGGGCCTCGAGCATGATCTCGACGGAGATCCCCTTCTCGCGCTCGATCGTGTCGAGCGCCTCCATCATGTCGGAATTCATGGTCGCTCCACTTCGCGATCACAGCCAGCGAGGCCGCGGTGGCTTCGTTCCGCTCGGCTATTCATGGTCGCTCCACTTCGCGATCACAGCCAGCGAGGCCGCGGTGGCTTCGTTCCGCTCGGCTCTTCATGGTCGTCCAACCTTCGTCATCGCGCGGCCGCCTCTTTCTTCCGGCCCGGCTTCGAGCCCTTGCCCGGCTTCGGCGCCGGGCCCCACTCGAACAGGGTGCGCGCCGACTCGACGGCGTCGAGCGCGACGGCGCGGTCGCCGGTGTCCGTGGTGATCGTGATCATCTCGCCCGCGGTGTCGGCCAAGATGCCGCGCAACCGCTCGATGTGGCCCTCGGCGTCACGGAACTTGCAGGTGACGGTCTCGCCCACCGCGCCGGCGAAGTGTTCGGCCGTGCGCAGCGGCCGCTCGACCCCCGGGCTCGACACCTCGAGGAGGTACCGACCCTTCAGCGGATCCATCGCGTCGAGCGCGGCGGACACCGTTCGCGTGGCCGTCTCGAGGACCTCGAGGTCGATACCGCCGGGGCGGTCGACGAGGACGGCCAGCGTGGGGCGATCGCCGCCCGCGAGGGTGACGTCGTAGACGGAAAGGCCGAGGCTCGCCACGATCGGCGTGAGTTCGGCTCGGATTGCCGTCACTCGGTCGGTCATGGCACCTCCCTTCCCATCGTCCCCGTCGCGCCGTGCGGCCCGATCGGCTCCAGTCAACATGTCCGTTCACACGACAGCGTGGGCCCAGGGCCCACGCTGGCCTGGTGCTGCGAGCCCCGAAAGGCTGTTGCACCACTTCCACGACCTGTCAGTGTCGCCGAAGCGGATCGACCCTACCAGATGAGCACTCCGAAGTCCCGGGCGGAATGGCCGGCGTGTAGCGTCGGGCCCGCTGTGCCTGCGCCCTGTGTCCTGTGCGGATCACCCACGTCGTTGCTCTACGACGACTGCGCAGACTTCGAGTACTTCATGACGAATCCAGCGGATTTGTACCGATGCTCGGAGTGCCGACTGGTCGCGATGGAGCCGATGCCCACGCGCGCGGAACTCCCCGGGCTGTACCCGACCGACTACCACAGCTTCGCCGAGGCGCAGAACCCGATCGCCGGGTTCCTGCTGCGTCGCTATCAGCGCCGACAGGCTGCGATCTGTCGCAAGCATCTGCCCCCGGGCGGACGCGTGCTCGAGATCGGGTGCGCCAACGGCGACGTCCTGATGGAGCTGCGCGACGAGTTCCCCGTCGTGCGCGGGATCGAACTGACCGAGGACGCGGCCGACGCGGCGCGCGCCCGCGGCCTCGACGTGTTCTGCGGCACCCTGGAGGAGTACGAGACCGACGAACAGTTCGACCTCGTGTTCATGAGTCACGTCATCGAGCACGTCCTCGACCCGGTCGCGACGGTCCGGCGGATCGCCGAACTGCTCGCGCCAGGAGGAGTCCTCTACCTCGAGACGCCGAACGTCGGTGCGCTCGACGCACGGGTGTGGAAGTCGGGGTGGGGCCTCATCCATTACCCGCGTCACCTCTATCTGTTCGACCGCTCCACGATCCTGCGACTCCTCGAAGCCGGTGGCCTCACGTCGGAGGGCACCCACTGGGAGCCCAACAGCTGCGGATGGGCGCTGTCGGTGCAATCGTGGCTGCGCCGCCGTGGCATCGACCGGAATCGGGCCCCCCGGTCGCGCTACTACCCGTTGCTCCTCGTGCTGTTCCTCCCGCTCAACGCGCTCGACGCCCTCTTCGGGGGCACGGCGTTCATGTCCGCCATCGGCCGCAAGCCGAGAGCGGGGATGACGTGAGCGAGGCCCGACGACAGTCAGCCGCGACCCACGCCGGGCGGAGCGGGGCCCGAGCGGCCCGGCCCTCCGGGCCGAGAGCGGGGATGACGTGAGCGACGCGGCGGAGATCGGGCGGGCCGAACGGGGCCCGCTCGCCGAGTTGCGGCGCGCGCATCTCCGGGCGCGTCACTCGGTCCTCAACGTCGCGCAGCTCGTCGCCGCCGACGCGTTGCTCATCGCCTGGTTCTGGCTCGGGTTCACCAGGCTGGCGCTCGGGGCGTATGTGCCCCTCTCGCTCGTCGCGTGCGTGATCCATCAGCGGGCGATGAGCGAGTGGATCCACGAGGCGTCCCACTACAGCCTCACCCGCTCGCGCCGGTGGAACGACCTCCTCGGCAACCTCTTCTCCGGCATCTGGTTCGCGCTCCCGGTCGGCGTCTACCGCGCGTCGCACACCGCACACCATCGGGCCGACGGCTTCTTCACCGAGTCCGATCCCGAGACGGTGTTCCTCGCAGTCGCCAGTCGTCGCGAGTTCCGCCGCGCCATCGGGCGTGACCTCGTGGGCGGCACGATGATCGTGCAGTACCGACGGTTCCGCGCCGAACAGTCCCAGGGCGGCGGCGGACTCGGGATGCGCCTGGCGTTCGCGCTGTGTCTGCTCGGACTCCTCGCCGCGATGTGGGCCATCGGTCGCCTCGACGTGATCGTCCTCTATTACGGCTCACTCGTCACGCTGTATCCACTGCTCAACCGCCTCCGCACCTACGTGCAGCATGGACGGATCGAGCCCGACGGCCGTGCGCAACTCGCCGGCAGTCACGTCTCGCGCACGACCGACTGCGGGCTGCTGGACCGCATCGTGTGGACCTCACCGCGGTTGCTGTACCACGACGACCATCACCGGTATCCGTACCTACCGTGGCGCGCGCTCGTCGCGATGTACGAACCGAGTGACGACGTCAACGTGAGCATCCGGCGCCGGTGGCCGGTATTGCGCGCCGTCTACCGCGGCCTGCCCGCCACCGTCATTCCGACGTCGCGGTAGCCGACCCGGCCTGCGGGCCGACGGTCGACCCGCCGAGACGCGCACGCGCCGCGGCGATCTCGCTCGGCAACGGCCACGGGTTGATCGCGCATCCCTGCAGCCCCTTCGACTGCTGCATCATCACCGGCGCCAACGCGCCCGGCCCGCCACAGAGCAGATGACCGAAACCGATCCAGTGGCCGGTCTCGTGATCGATGACCATGTGCCGGTAGTCGGCGAGCGGCCCGGGCCAGTAGGGCGACCCACTCGCGAACCGGTCGTCGTTGATGATCACGTTGCGGCCCTGATCGCACGAATAGAAGGAGTCGCACGGCGCACCGAAGGTCGGCACCAGCGCGGCCTGTGAGAGCCAGACGGTGAAGGTTCCGCCGCTCGGCACGCGCACGAACTCGAAGCCCGCGGCGGACCATCCCCGCTCGTCGGCGTACGTGTTCTCGACCGCGTTGATGAACTCACCGAGGTCCGAGTGGACCGATCCGCGGACCGCGACGTCGTACGTGACGCGCCGCAGCACGGGGGTGCGTCGCACGCGCGGTGGTGTTCGTCCGCCACTGCTCCCCGTGCCGGTGCCCGCACCCCGGGCGAGGTCGACCCCCGGCCAGTACGCGGGCGACCCCACGGTCCGGGCCCCGCCGAACGCGTGCAGCCCGCCGTAGGCATCGAGCACCCACCCGCCGTAGGTGGCGGTGTCGGGGATCACCCCGCGAGCGAGGTCCTGACCGGGCCAGGCCGCGGGACTCGTCACCACGGGCGCGCCCCCGAAGGCGTGCAGTCCACCGAACAGGTCGAGAACCCAACCACCGCGGCCACGCCGGTTCGCCACCGCGCCGCGGACGACGTCGAAGCCCGGCAGGTAGTAGGCCGACGTGACCGCGGGGGCGCCGCCGTACGCGTGCACACCGCCGTAGGCATCCACCACCCAGCCGCCACCCGCGGGCCGCGGGACCAACGCGCGGGCGAGATCCCGGCCCGGCCAGAACGCGGCCGTGGTGATCGCGGGCGCCCCACCGAATGCGTGCACACCGCCGTACGCGTCGAGCACCCAACCGCCGCGCGTGGGCGCCGCCACGATCGCCCGGGCCAGGTCCTGGCCCGACCAATACGGCGCGCCGGTGGGCGCAGGTCCGCCGGCGAAGGGGTGCACCCCGCCGTAGGCATCGAGCACCCACCCGCCGCGCGTCGGCGTGACCGCCACGCCGCGCGCCAGGTCCTGCCCCGGCCAGTAGGCGCCGCCGGTGACCGCGGTCGCGCCACCGAAGGGGTGCAACCCTCCGTAGGCATCGACGACGTAGCCGCCGTACCCCACCTGCGCGCCAGCCGGCGCTGCGCCGACCCCGAGCGCCGCCACCAACGCCACCAGTCCGATGACTGTCCGCATCCCGGCGCGGCCCACGAGACCTACCCCCCGAAGACGGCGCGCAACGCGACCGGGACCGGACGGTCGAGTTGTTCGTACGTGCACGAGGCGGGCTCGCGGTCGGGTCGCCAACGCTGGAAACGCGCCGTGTGGCGGAACCGGTCACCCTGCATGTGTTCGTACGCGACTTCGGCGACGAGTTCGATCCGCAACGGCTCCCACGACAGGTCCTTGGTGGCGTTCCAGCGGCTGAGGTTGCCGGGCCGGCGTTGCCCGTCCGACTCCTCGTGGGCCGCGGTCGCCCAGTCGGCCCACGGGTGATCGACGAGCGCGTCCTTGCGGTACGGCTCGAGTTCGGCGGCGAGTTCGCCGCGCACCTTGGCCGCGAAGCTCGACGCGACCCCGACGTGGTGCAAGACCCCATCGTCGTCGTAGAGGCCGAGGAGCAACGACCCCACGCCCTTGCCGTCCTTGTGCTCGCGAAAGCCCGCGATCACGCAGTCGGCCGTACGGAGGTGTTTGACCTTGAGCCAGCCGCGGTCACCCGGGCGGTACGTGCCCTCCACGTCCTTCACGACCAGACCGTCGAGCCCCGCGCCCTCGAACTCGTCGAACCAGATCGCGGCCGACTTCGGGTCGCGGGTGCGTGGGGTGAGGTGCACCGTCGCGTTCGGTGCCAGCGTGGCTTCGAGCGTCTCGCGCCGCTTCTCGAACGGTTCCTCGCGCAGATCACGCGCTCCTTCGGCAAGCATGTCGAACGCGACGATCGCAGCAGGCGTCTCGGCCGCCAGCTTCGTGATCCGACTCGCCGCCGGGTGGATGCGCTGGGAGAGCAGATCGAACTCGAGGCCGTGGTCGGTCATGATCACGATCTCGCCGTCGATCACCGCGCGGTCCGGCAGCGCGGCCTTGATCGGTTCGATGAGTTCAGGGAAGTACCGGGTGAGCGGACGCTCGTTGCGCGATCCGATCTCGACGTCGTCCCCGTCGCGAAACACGATGCACCGGAAGCCGTCCCACTTGGGCTCGTAGCTCCAGTGCTCGCCGATCGGCAGCTCGCGGCTGAGCTTCGCGAGCATCGGCGACAGCGGTGGTCCAAAGGGCAACGTCATCGCAACCGACCGTAGCTGACCCCCTCGAACGTGCGTCAGTACTCGCCCCGAGGGGCGCCACTTCGACGCACCTTCGAGGGAGGGCGTGGCTACATGGGCATCGATTCGTAGACCTCGACGGAACCGCCGCCGCTGAGCACCGGGCAGCCCTTGCCCAACTCGGTCGCCGCCGCGAGGTCGGGTGCCTCGACGATCGAGTAGCCGGTGAGGCCGCTCTTCCCGCCGGCGGAACTCGAGCTGCCCGAGATGGTGGCGCTCGGACCGAAGGGCGCGCCGCCGTCGACCACCGCCGCGCCGAGCTGACCGAACCAGCCCATCCACGCGCTCATCACCGCGTCCTGTTCCGCATTCGTCTCCGGCACCGAACCACCGCTGTACGCCAACACGAACTTCGTCATCTGAGGCCTCCTCGACCGTCGGGGAACTAATTCGATAGTCGTCGAAATAGATCCCGTCAAGCGGATACCCTCCCGGAGTGGACGTGCAGGCGGTCCTGGATGCGTTGAGCTCGCCGATCCGACGCGAGATCCTCTGGCTGCTCTGGGACCAGGAGCTTCCCGCCGGCGAGATCGCGGCTGCCTTCGAGGTGACCGCGCCCACGATCTCATCGCACCTCGCCGTGCTGCGCGACACCGGACTCGTCGCGATGCGCGCGGACGGCAACTTCCGGCGCTACCGCGCCGAGCGCGCGGCGCTGCGCGAAGTCCGATCGCTGATCCAGACCGGCGCGACCAAGTGGATCCCGAACGACTCGGGGCCCGAACCGACCGCGGTCCGCCACACGAACGGCACCGTCGTCCGGGTCGCCGTCGAAGTGGCGCTCCCGCGCGACCGGGCCTTCCCTGACTTCGTCGACGGCAACGCGTTCGGCCGGTGGCTCGGCGTTCCGGTCGTCCTCGACGACGGTCGCTTCGCCGCGACCATGGCGTGGGGAACCCGAGTCCGCGGGCAGTTCGAGGTGATCGCACCCCCCGCGTTGATCGCGCTGCAATGGGACTTCGAGGACGACACCATCCCGGTCCCCGGCGGCGAGCTCGTCGCTTACGTGCGCTTCATCGAGACGCCCGCACCATCGACCGTGGTCGAGGTGACGCAGCTGCTCGACACTGTGGAGCACGAGGAGTTCCTCCACACCGCGTGGGGTTTCGTCCTCGGCCGCTACGCCGCCAGCGTGAGCTGACGACCCGCCGGGTCAGGGGTCCGGATCACGCAGTGAGGGCGTCGAGCGCGGTGGCGAGGTCGAGTTCGTCACGCTCGCCGGTGGCGCGGATCTTGCGTTCGATCACGCCGCGGCCCACACCCTTCGCGCCGACGGTGATCTGCACGGGCATGCCGAGCAGGTCGGCGTCGGCGAACTTCACGCCCGGGCTGGCGTCACGGTCGTCGAGCAACACATCGACGCCGCGGCTGCGCAGACCGGCGTAGAGCTCCTCGGCCGCGGCGGTCACCGTGACCGCGGTGTCCCCCCGACCTGGGAGCAGGACGATGTGCACCTGGTAGGGAGCGACCGCCGCCGGCCACACGATCCCGCCGTCGTCGTGATGCTCCTCGACGATCGCGGAGAGGATCCGGCTCACGCCGATGCCGTAACAGCCCATCACCATCGGATGCTCGGCGCCGGCGTCGTCGGTGTACACGGCTCCGAGCGCTCTGGAGTACTTGTCGCCGAGCTGGAACACGTGACCGACCTCGATGCCGCGGTCGATGCGCAGCGGACGGCCGCAGCTCGGGCAGAGATCGCCCGGCTCCACGAGCGCGATCTCGGCCCACATCGTGGGGGTGAAGTCGCGACCGAGGATCATGTGCTGCGCGTGATGATCGACTTCGTTCGCGCCGGTCACCCAGCCGTGCGGCTCCCGGATGGAGGAGTCCGCGATCGTCGTCGCCGCGCCGGCGAAGTCCGGACCGATGTAGCCCTTCGGGATGTCGGGGCGCTTCGCGAAGTCGGCGTCGGTGTACAGACGCACCGACTGGCCGGGGAACGCCCCGATCACCGCGTACTCGTTCACCTCGCGGTCGCCGGGCACCAGGGCGAGCACGAGCTCGCCGTCGACGTCGAACGCGATCGCCTTCATCAACAGATCTGCGGTCGTACCGAGATGCTGCGCGACGACATCGATGCCGGGCATGTCGGGAGTGTGCACCCGCTCCCGCGCCGGCTGCTCGGGCATCGCGACCTCGGCGTGCTGCTGACGGGTGGCCGCCTCGGTGTTCGCCGCATAGTCGCAGGCCTCACACCACACGAACGCGTCCTCACCGATCGCGGCGACGGCCATGAACTCCTGGCTGGTGTCGCCGCCGATCTCGCCGGACTGGGCCTTCACCGACCGGAACGTGAGCCCACAGCGCGTGAAGACCTTCGTGTAGGCCGCGTACATCGCGTCGTAACTCGCCTGGAGACCGGCGAGGTCCGCGTCGAACGAGTAGGCGTCCTTCATCAGGAACTCGCGCGCGCGCAGGAGCCCGAAGCGCGGGCGCAACTCGTCGCGGTATTTCCAGTTGATCTGGTAGAGGTTGACGGGCAGGTCCTTGTAGCTGGAGTACTCCCCCGCCACGAGGGTGGTGACCACTTCCTCGGCCGTCGGCGCCAGCGCGTACCACGTGTCCTTGCGGTCCTGGACGCGGAACATCATGTCGCCGTACATCTCGTCGCGACCGGACTGCTTCCAGAGGTCCAACGGCTGCGCGATCGGCAGGCTCACCTCTTGCGCGCCGGCCTCGTCCATCTCCTCGCGCACGATCTGGCCGACGTTGCGCAGCACCCGGTTCCCGAGGGGCAACCACGAGTAGATGCCACTCGCCACGCGCCGGATCAACCCGGCCCGCACCATCAGCTTGTGGCTCGTGACCTCGGCGTCGGCCGGGTCGTCGCGCAACGTGCGCACGAAGAGTTGCGACATACGCATCCCCGACCCGCTCACCGCTTCCCCTCCACCGCGCTCATCGCCTCCGCTTCGCTCATGCGGGCAGGGTAACCGGCACCTCTCCGAGCGATGAGTTCCGACCGGGCCCGCGTGGGCATATCGTCGGAACCCGACCGAAGGGCATGCGCATGACGACCGACACCACCGCACACGACAACGCCGAACACCTCGCGTGTGCGGCGTGCCGCGCACTCGACGTGCTCGACGGCGCCGAGGACGGACACCTCTTCACGCCGAACGTGCTCGAACACCTCCAGAACGAGAGCACGATCCTGCGCGCGGTCATGCGGGCCCAGGATCGCACCGCCGACAAGGTCACGCGCTTCGCGGGCTCGTTGAACTTCGTCTACCTCCACTCGGTCTGGTTCGGCATCTGGATCGCGCTCAACGTCGGGTTGCTCGGCACCGCGTTGAAGTTCGACAAGTTCCCGTTCGGGTTGCTCACGATGATCGTGAGCCTCGAGGCGATCTTCCTCTCCACGTTCGTGATGGTGAGCCAGAACCGTCAGTCCGCCCGGTCGGACATCCGGGCGGAACTCGACTTCGAGACCAACCTCCGGGCCGAGATCTGGGCCGTGCACATCGGCGCCGTCCTCGGGATCGACCAGGCCCACGTGGAGGACGTCGTGCAGGACGCCATCCGTGCACAGAACGCCACGGCGGACAGCACCCCGGCGCACTGATCAGTCGCCGATGCGGACACCGATCTCCGCGAACACGCTGACCGCGTACGGGATCACCTGGTCCGCGCCGACGGTGACCCCGCCGAGGCCGGCGACACCCCGCAGTCCCTCGACGGTGGATCTGCGCAGATCGACATCGGTGGCGCGGACCTTCGTCAGGTCCAACCGGGTGAGATCGCACTGATGCATGTCGACCGCGTCGAGTGTCGCCTCGGTGAAGTCCGCCTCGACCAGCACCGAGTCCTCGAACACCGTGTGATCGCAGCGGGCGAACCGGACGTTCGCGGTGTCGAGCTTCACATCGTGGAACCGGACGTGGCTCAGCTCGGCGTCGTGGAGATCCAGCCCGGTGGCCCGGCACCGGGTCAACTCGACCCGCTTCCACGTCGACTCCGCCGCGCCCGTTCCGGAGAGCTCGCAATCGAGCAACACGACGTCGACCAATCGGGCCCCGCGCAACGTCGCCGCGCTCATCCGGACCCGTTCGAGCCGGCAGCGGACCAACTCGGTGTGCGCCAGTTCGGCTCCGGTGAGGTCCAGATCGGCGAAGGTCAGATCGAGAGAGCGCTCGCCTCCGACGAGCTCGGACGCGGTCGCGTCGCTCTCCGGCGGCTCGGGCGGACTGGGATCGGCCCGGCGCGGCGTCGACGCACGCGCCATCAGTCGACCGCGGCGATCAACTCGATCTCGACCGCGATGTCGAACGGCAACTCGGCGAGACCGACGGCGGAACGGGTGTGTCGGCCCGCGTCACCGAAGACCTCGACCAGCAGGTCGCTGCACCCGTCGATCACCGCCGGGGTCTGGTTGAAGCCGGGCGCGACGTTCACCATCCCGAATACCTTGACGACGCGTCGAATGCGATCGAGGTCGCCGAGTTCGGCCCGCATCGTCGCGAGCATCGAGAGCGCGGTCATCCGGGCCGCACGCTGCGCCGTCGGCAGGTCGACGGTCGCGCCGACCTTGCCCGTGATGATGTCGGTGCCGTTGACCGGTCCGTGGCCGCCGACGTGTAGCAGCCCGTCGTGCAGGACACAGCCGACGTAGTTCCCCGCCGGCGGGAACACCGTCGGCAGATCGATACCCAACTCGGCCAGACGCGCATCGATACGGCTCATACGCGCCGACCCTATGGGCTACGTCTTGTTGCTTGCGCTCACGGGACTGCTGACCGCCGGTCGCGTGCGCTCGCCGTTCGCGGCGCGGCCGTCAGTCGTGGCTGCGGCACCACTTGTTGTGGGGCACGTCCTTGCACGGGTCGGGCATGGACGCTTGGTCCACCAACGGCAACAACGCGACCGCGGTCTTACGCGGATAGTTCATGGTCGGGCTGGGGTTACACGTCCCGAAGGCCTCGGTGTCGCAGATGACCTGCGCGGCGAGCGGGCTGAGCAGATCCGCCCCGGCGTTCGGGACACCACACGTGGCGTGGGTGGCCGCGAGGTCGGTCGGCGCGGTCGTGAGCCCGTTCGGATCGAGGTTCGTGTGCCAACAGTTCCCGACGTCGTGCTGACCGCTCAGGTCGCCGAGGTCACCGTTGGTCTCGTTGCCGAAGCCGCCGTTGTGCTCGAAGAAGTTGCCGGCGATCTCATTGCCGAAGTCGTCGAAGAAGCACTTGACGCCGAGCCCGCTGAGATCCGGCGGGTCGAGGACCCCGCCGCGGCAGTCGGCCACGGGCGGGGGGTTCTGGCCGGTATCGGGGAACGGGACCGTGATCATCGCCCACGCACCGTTGTTCGCGAAGCGGTTGAAGGCCACGGTGTCGTGGCGGCCACCGGCGATCACCATGCCCGTGCCCACGGGACCGAGGTCGGCGCTCCCGGACGCGGGCACGTTCGGATTGTTGTTGTCGTGGATGTTGTTGGCGACGAAGAACGAGCAGGAACCCACGGGACTGCCGGTCGGCACACCGGCAGGACACGCGCCGTCTTGGGGCGACGGGGCGTCGTCGTTGTTCTGACTGTTGGTGGAGATACCGGTCTTGTTGCCGTCGAACTCGGAGAAAGCAATCGTGAGGCGACCACCCGAGTTCGTGCCCGAGTAGCCCAGCGCGGAGTTCTGCGCGTGCGCACGGATGAGGGTCGACTGACAGTCCGGGCACGCGCCGATGTAATAGGAGCTGTCCGCCATGTTGCTGGCGTACGTGCGGTCGATCAGACCCGGACCGCTCGCGTTGGACACGAAGATGCCGTACTCACCCTTCGGGTGGTTCTCCTCGAAGTAGGTGGACGTCGCGCTGAGGTAGCGACCGCGGTAGCTGCCCATCGAGGTGGTGCCGCTGCCGTCGCCGCCGTTGAACCAGATCTGGTTGCCGCCGCCGTTGCCGCTGAGGAAGTTGCACGCGGTCAGGTTCTCGACCGACACCCCGTCGACCTTCGAGACGAAGATGCCGTTGCGACCCACCGGCGCGTCGACCGCATTGCGGGGGCCCTGGTCCTGATCCTGGGGCGCGCTCGAACACGCCTGCGCGCCGGGCTTCGTGCCGTCGACCACCACCCGATTGCGGTCCATGCCGCGCAGGTGCACCTTCGGAGTGGTGATGAGCACGGCGCCGCCCGCTCCATCGGCACTGCCGTCAGCGCGGTAGTCGGCCCGCTCGTGGTAGTCACCGGGGCCGACGAGGACCCAGTCACCGGGGCGGGCGGCGTCGATCGCCGCCTGGATCGACGGGTAGTTGCCGCCGATGCCGTGGTAGCTGCCGACGAGCAGGACCCGCGGTTCGCGGTGGCGTTCGGGACGAGCACCGGCAACGCCGCCCATCGCCGTGACCCCCATGACGGCGACGACCGCCGCCACGATCAGACCGTTCCGAACTCCCCGCATGTGTCCCCCTCCGCGCCGAGCCGGTGATCGTACGGCGTCATCGGCGAACCCGCCACCCTGTGCGGTCACCCCGCGCAGAGCGTCGCCGACGAGCCGTCGTTGCGTCGCTAGGCACGCGAGCGGCCCGAGCGACGCGCCTCCGGGATCGGGCCGGGCGAACCTTCGACGCACTCAGTGCGCCCGGGGGCGGCGGCGAGGGTCGGCGGCTCGAGGAACGGAGGCCGGCGGGCGTCGAGATCGAGACTGTCCAGCAGGTTGCTCGCATTGGCGTCCCGGTAGGTGAGCGCCGGCAGGTTCCACTTGGTCTCGAGCAACTTGAGGACCGAGGTGTGGTCGTGCACCTCGTGCGACACGTAGTGCCGACGCGCGTAGGGCGACACGATCACCGACGGTACGCGGAACCCGTACCGGTCGAACCCACCCGGCTCGTCCTTCGCGGGGTCGATGAACGGCGCGGTGGTATCCGGCGCGATCGCGCGCGGCGGTACGACGTGGTCGTAGTAGCCACCGCCCTCGTCGTAGGTCCAGATCAACATGGTGTGCGGCCACGCCGCCGACTGCATGACTGCGTCGACCACGCGGGCCACGAACGCTTCACCGACGCGCACATCGGCGTTGTTCTCCTCGGAACCGTCGTCGACGAAGTCGGGATCCACGAGCGAGAAGGCCGGGAGATTGCCGGTCCGCGTGTCGGTGAAGAACTGGTCGATACCCGGGAAGTTGGCCGGGTGCGAGTTGTAGACGGCCGGGAAGAGCGCCGCCTGGGGCAGGTTGACCGCGTAGTTCCGCCACGAGATGCCGTGCGCGTCGAGCCGTTCGAAGATGGTGCCGTTCGGCGGCGGCGCCTTGCCGATCTCGGCGAGATCGGTACGGATCTGTCCGCTCGACGTGCCCGCCATCAGGTACTTGCGGTTGGGATAGGTCTGGGCGAGGCACGACGCGAACCACCGGTCGCACACCGGGAACTTCGACGCGAGCGAGTGGTAGAAGGGCAGATCCTCGGCAGTCCAGTACCCCATCGCGACGGGACCGCTGCCGCGCACGAACCCGTCGTTGTGACGGTGCGCGCCGAGTGAGATGTGGCTCGCGTTCCACGCGTTGCTCGGCTCGTGATCGAGCTGACAGGTGGACGGCATGCGGAACGCGCGGACCGGGATGCCGTCCTCGGCACGGTTCGTGGCGCGCGGGCGCCCGCGCCGGTCGAGCTCGAAGCCGTCGCCTCGCCCGAGCGTGCCGAGGTAGTTGTCGAACGAGTGGTTCTCCATCATCACGACGACGATGTGCTGGATCTGAGGGACCAGGTCAACGCCTTCGGGCAGCTTCGGATGCGGGCGATCGCCCGGCCCGAACCGGTGGTCGTGCTCGCGATGCCTGCGCCGGTCGGCCGCGCCGGCCGCGCCGGCGTGGCTGATTCCCCAGGCGGCCGCAGCCCCGAATGCCGCGATCGTCCCGATCGCCTCCCGCCGTGTCCGCTCCCCAGATCCCATACCCGAGGTCTACACGCGCAGCCGGGCGGACGAAACGGCACCGGCCGACTTCCCGGGGTTTGAAAGCCGAGCGTCACAGTCGGGAAA
>Ga0075026_100000520_pt1 | contig 15514 bp, 12 predicted proteins | sample Str012_2_FD_71392 | JGI IMG/M metagenome (GOLD analysis project Ga0075026, IMG submission 71392) | Freshwater sediment microbial communities in response to fracking from Pennsylvania, USA - Straight Creek_MetaG_SC_2012 | ecosystem: Environmental > Aquatic > Freshwater > Creek > Sediment...
TACAATGGCTGCCCCATACCCGATACAGACAATGATGGCGTAAACGATGAAGCAGACAAATGCCCCACCGTTGCCGGCCTGGCCAAATACAATGGCTGCCCCATACCCGATACAGACAATGATGGCGTAAACGATGAAGCAGACAAATGCCCCACCGTTGCCGGCCTGGCCAAATACAATGGCTGCCCCATACCCGATACCGACAACGATGGTGTGAACGACGAAGAAGACAAATGCCCTACCGAAGCCGGCACCGCCGCCAACCATGGCTGCCCGGTTGTTATTCAGGAAGACATTAAAAAGCAGGTGAATTTTGCAGCTGAAAATATATTCTTCTTAACCAACAGTGCCGAATTGCTCAGCAAATCTTTCAAACCACTGAACACCGTGGTGGCGCTCTTAAAAGAAAATCCCGAACTGCAATTGTCGGTGAATGGCTATACCGATAATACGGGCACGGCTGCGGCCAACCTCAACATCTCGGCCAAAAGGGCCCAGGCAGTTAAAAACTACCTGGTTAAAAACGGCATCGGCGCTGCCCGCATCAGCACCAATGGTTTTGGACCCGCCAGCCCCGTTGCAGACAATGCAACAGCCGCCGGGCGCACCAAAAACAGGCGTGTTGAACTGAAACTGCGGCAATAATTACCCAGCGCATTAAAAGAATCCTAAAGCAGGTTTAATTAACAACCACTTTTAAGCTTTCCTGTTAGTTTATAGCAGGAAATGTGGATTCTTTTTATATTTTTACCGGCTATCGATTTGTTCACCCCTTTTAATAAATTTTGAATGAAAGCAATGACGAAACTGTTACTGGCGGGATTTCTTTTATTAACAGCGCTGCAGCCGTTTGCGCAGGGCACCAGCTATAAAAATGTACCCAAAGGCTGGCACCTGGCCGATAAAGAAAAGGACGGATTCTATGGCATCAGCCTGGACAAAGCCTACGAATTTGTAAAAGCCAAAAAATTAAAAAGCAAGACCGTTATTGTTGCCGTTATCGACTCGGGGGTAGATACCCTGCACGAAGATCTGAAGGGCATATTGTGGACCAATCCAAAAGAAATTCCGGGTAATGGCATTGATGACGATAACAACGGTTATATCGACGATGTATATGGCTGGAATTTTATTGGTGGCAAAGATGGCCGCAATGTAAAAGAAGATTCTTACGAAGGCGCCCGGGTATACTACCGTTTTAAAAACCTGTATGCCGGTAAAAAAATTGATACGGCCGCATTGAGCGATGATGAAAAAGAGCAATATAAAATGTGGCAGAAAGCAAGGGTAAAAATTGAAGGTGGAGAAGACGGCGAAGAAGAAGTGGACATCGTGTTTTTGCAAAGAGTGCTGGAGTCTACCCTTAAAAGTGATAGCCTGTTGCAGGTAAGCCTGGGCAAAAAAGAATACACCGGTACAGAACTGCAGCAGTTTATTCCAAAATCGCCCGAAGAATCAAAGGCAAGAAGCGGTTTCCTTTATTTGTACAAAGCTACCAAAAGCGAAATGGAAACCAACAACAAGGAACTGGCCGATGGTTTTAAAGAATATGTAACCAGCCAGCAGCGCAAAAAAGAATCTGCAGAAAAAGAACCCGAGAATTACCGTGCCGCCATTGTAAAAGACAACGAAGCAGACATCAGCGATAAATTTTATGGCAACCCCGATGTGATGGCCAACACACCCTTCCACGGCACATTCTGCTCTGGCATTATTGGGGCCAACCGCACTAACAATATTGGTGTAAATGGCATTGCAGACAATGTAAGGATTATGATGATCCGCGCTGTGCCCGATGGCGATGAGCACGACAAAGACATTGCGCTGGCCATCCGTTATGCAACAGACAACGGTGCCAGCATAGTAAACATGAGTTTTGGCAAAGGCTTTTCGCCCGAGAAAAAATGGGTAGACGAGGCCGTTAAATATGCAGAAAGCAAGGGCGTACTGCTGGTACAAGCTGCGGGCAACGATGCCGCTAATGTAGACAGCACCGATAATTTTCCCAATCCCAGGATTAGGGCTACCAAAACAACGGTAAGCAATTATATTACGGTGGGCGCCAGCGGCGATCTGGCGGATCCGCAGGAAGGTGGCCTGGTGGCTTCCTTCTCTAATTATGGCAAAAAGAACGTGGATGTGTTTGCCCCCGGTGTAAAAATTTATTCCACCATGCCGGGCGGCAATGTTTATGGCAATTCACAGGGCACCAGTTTTGCCTCTCCTATCGTAGTAGGTACGGCGGCTTTTTTGCTTGAATATTTTCCAACACTAACGGCACAGCAGTTAAAGTACTGCATCGAAAAATCTGCGAAATCACCGATGACAAAAGTAAAAAAACCAGGTACCGATGCCTCCGTAGATATGAGTGAACTTTGCAAAAGCGGTGGTTTGCTGAATGCTTATGAAGCGGCTAAAATTGCAGCTACACTCAACCAGCCATCGCAACCGGCAAAAAAACTGCCCAAATCAAGTTTAAAGAAAGACAAGAAAGGATAACGTCCTTCTTTTACATAAACAAAACAGCCACGCAAAATGCGTGGCTGTTTTGTTTATGTCATGCAGCCTGGTAACGATCACCCGCAACCGGTTCTGGCCAGCCCTTAATTTTTCTGGCGGTTCATTTTGGTTTCTCCTTAGCTTTGCACAAAAAAAATGCTCTCCAAAAAAGATGTTATCGCCGCCGGTAATTTTCAAAATTATATCGCCAAGGCACCGGATAAAGAGGTAGTAAAATCCATAAAAGAAAACACGAAGGCTTTTAAAAAGCTGTTGAAAAACATTCCAACAAAAAAAAGGAACCATGCCTATGCCGAAGGCAAATGGACCATCAAAGAATCGCTGCAGCACATCATTGATGCCGAGAGGGTATTTGCTTACCGTGCTTTGCGCGTAGCCCGCCTGGATGCTACGCCCATGCCTGGTTTCGACGAAAACAACTGGGCTGCTGCTGCCAATAAGATACCCCGCAAATGGAACGAACTGGTGACAGAATTTGAAACCGTACGGGCCGCAACAGAAATGCTGTATCAATCGTTGGGAAAACAAGAACTGCTTTTTGCAGGCATGGCCAGCAACCATCCTATCAATGCACTGGCCCTGGGTTATGTTATTGCCGGTCATTGCCAGCACCACATTGCCCTTTTCAAAGAACGTTACCTGGCCTGAAGATGCCATCCGGAACGGGGATGCTGTTGAAAGAGTACCACCAATAAACTTCCTGCAATGCGGAGAGGGCTATTTATTCTTTAAAATCAGTGCCGCATCCCCTCTTTGGCATTCAAATTGTTTCAATGGAATAATAATTATTTATTTATACCGTTTTTACTGAAATATCCAATACACGCAAACACTTACCCTCTATGAAAAACTCAACTAAGGTTTTCTTCTTTATCCTGGCCGTTAGCTACACTATATTTTATGCAATAGTGGCCATACTCAGCTAAACTTCTTCCGCAATTTATCCTCCCTTATTTTTGCTGCATGCAAACAACACCTGCAGGCATTCGGATCAGGCTTATACAAGCTTCCGATAATGCGGCGCTTGCGCTTATTATCAGGAATTCTCTGGCAGAATTTGGCGCCAATAAACCCGGCACCGTTTTTTTCGATCCCACTACCGATGCATTGTTCGATCTGTTTCAGCAACCCGGCAGTTTTTACCTGGTGGCGGAAGAAGACGGGCAGCTATTGGGAGGGGCAGGCATTTATCCATCCGCAGGTCTGCCCGCAGGCGTATGCGAACTGGTAAAAATGTACCTGCACAAAGCGGCCCGTGGCAAGGGACTTGGCCGTCTGCTGATCAATGAATGCCTCGAAAAAGCCAAAGACCTTGGCTACAAAAAAGTATACCTGGAAACCATGCCTGAACTGGGCAAGGCGGTAAGCGTGTACGAGAAATTTGGCTTTACCTATTTAACCGGTCCCATGGGCAATACCGGTCATTTTGGATGCGATGTGTGGATGATAAAGGAACTTGTGTGAAATAGGATTTATTAGAGTTATAAGATGAACGGGCTTTTGGAAAAGATGGATTGATACAATCCGGCCAACCAAAAATCCTATAAATCCAGGTTCAGCCAACTATTTACCCCTCACTCTTGCTACTTCTCCGCCCAGCAAATGCACCTGGAAACCGATGCGAAAAATAAAACCATTGGAGGGATCGTAGGTTTCTATTTTGATGCGGTTATAACCAGCCAGTGCTTCCAGGGCCACATTGCTATTGATAAAATAGGCCCCGCCTGCACCAATGAAAAAACTAGTGGTGGTAGTGCTTGTCTTATCCAGCCCGGCAATCTGTACTGAGGTACTGCCCACACTAAAGTCGGCATGTAAAAAAGGTTTGAAAGCCGAATTGCTGATGTTGAAATAGTAGCGGGCAAAAGGTCCCGCAGCAAGCGTGGAATATTTGGTGTCTTCCTGTTTTGAAAAATTAAGAATAAACTGTCCGCCTGCCACAAAATTATTGGCGAAGAAATAACCGGCAGAAGGCTGAAAAGCAAACTCACTATTGCCTTTAGTGGTGTTGATGGTCATGTTTCCGCCTACCATCCAGTCGCCTTTGTCGGTTTGTGCGTTTGCAACGCTTGCCAGCAGCAATAGGGTAAATAGGTTCAGTACAATTTTCTTCATAAAGATTTTTTTATGGGGGTTATAAAGGTATTTACGGGTATTTTTTTGAGACCGGTTTCTGCGAATGAAAGTTGCATCACTTTTTCTCAGGATACTTTTTTTACTTCATAAATGGGGCTGAACAAATACAGCTTACCTGTTTTCACTTCGGTGCACTGAAAGCGTTTTCTCAGGCGCTTTCCTTTTTTAAACAGCTTGCCATCATCCAGTTCAAACAGCGCCCCATCGGGCAGTTCTTCCACCAGCAGCATGCCTTCTTCTTTTTCATCGTAACCGCGCAATATACGCATCAGCCCTTCATCTGCGCAGCTGCTGGCAGGCAGGTTGTGCAGCGAGGCACGCAGGGCTATAACGATATTGGACGGAAAAATGTTCAGTTCAAGATACTGCAACAGCAATATTTTATACACGTATTTCCATTCGCGGCCATGGGCCTGTATGCGATGGCCGTATTCAAGAAAGGCCAGCAGGTGGGCCAGCTCGTGTACCAGCGTTATCAAAAACGCATACTGGTTCAGGTTACCATTTACGCTGATGCGGTGTGCCGCATTGTTGTGCGCATGCCGGTAATCGCCCAGCACCGTTTTTCTCTCGCGGGTGATGGTTAAATGTACTTTGTACTGCTGCAGCATGGACAAAGCAAGTGGTGCGGCGCTGGCCGGCAAATAATTTTGAAGATAGGTGAGCGGGAATTCCTGCTTAGGCATTGCGGCGTGCTTTGTTCCACTGCATCAGGCTGCGCATTTCAAGCAGGGCATACAGAAAATATAAAAAGATACAGGCAAATATGCCGGGTTTGTTTACATGTTCTCTTGCAATCAGAACATAAGCAAAGATGGCAATGATACAGGCCAGTAATTTAAGAAAAAGGCCGCTGTAAGTATTGCGCAAAAAACCCATGGTGGTGGGGTGCAGCATCGCACGCCGGTACAATAAAAATGAGCCCAGGGTTACGGCAAAGAGCAGCAGGTTGCCTGCAATCACCACCTGCGGATCTACCCCCCATGCCTGTAATTGCTTTTTAAAAACCAGCAGCAGGGCAGTGGAAGCGCAGAAAACCAGTACCAGGGGAAGCGGTAACCTATTGTTTGTGATCTTGTTGTTTGTCATTTTTGGCGGGGCCGGTTTCTTTCATAATCTTAAATATTATACCGGCCAGTACCAGCAAAGGTAACAACCACGATAATATGGGAAAAGAAAGCTTCAGCCATTTATCGGCTTTCAGGCCAATAAACACGGCTACGCCAAGGCTCACAAGCATTTGGGTTGCAAGTCCGGCATAGCGCATTAATATTTTTTTGTTGTTATCGGGCTGCGGCAACATTATTTTTGAACCAGCTTCGCTCCTTCCTTTTCTTTTTCTGCAATTTTTTCTATTGCAGCGGGTGCCAGGTTCATATGGCATTCACCATTAAAAGTAGCAGTAGGCTCCACCTGCAATTTGCCGGCATGGATGTTTCCCTGAACAATGCTGGTGCCTTTCAGCTGCAGCAGTTCCTTTACTTTTACGGAACCCGTTACGTTGCCAAGGATATCTGCCTGCTGGCCGAGGATATCGCCTTTTACCGTACCGTTTGCGCCGATGATTACTTTGGCTGTGCTGTTGATATTACCCACCAGTGTGCCGTCGATGCGGAGATCTGCATTGGAATTGATGTCTCCAGTAAGCGTAGTGCCGGCGCTGATTAGACTGGCTGCACTGCTACCGCTGGTTTCAGCGAAAAACTCGGATTTGGATTTGCCTTTAAACATAGTATTGGGATTTTAGTCATTTATTTTCTCAGCCTGGGGCAGGTTCAGTGCGGTGGTATCCAACTTTACTGAAGAATTACCCTGTAAAACACCTTTCAGCCCCTGCAAGTACTCATCTTTGTACTGTACCGCATGCTCTAACGAATCAGTACGTAGTTTTAGTTCACGAAGCTCCCTCGTATTATTCACATCTCCATATCCGGGTATGTACAACTTTAATGGTGTAAACACGATTAAAGCCACTGTTAGCCCCGTAAGCACTACAAATATTGTGCTCAAGAGTATATAAACGCTCATCCGGGACAATTTAAATGTTACCACTTCTTCATAGGTATCATCATTCATCACCACCAGGCGGTAGCGGTTGCGCAGGCGTTTTAGTGTGGTATCCGCATCAAATAATTTTGCCATTGTTGAATTTCCCTTTAAAAACTTAAAGTTAGCCAGAAAAGTCTGATGTAGGTATGACTAAAATATTGCGTGTGTGGGCATTTTGATAATTCCTCGGGGCAGAATAGGTAGTAACCCCTGCTGTTGTACCGGCATATTGCTGATACGCCGACGACGGATGGCAGATCTATAGAAATTAAGACCCGCAGAAAAACAAGTGCTGCTGCGTTGCCTTTTCAATGCTGTATTAAATTGCCCTAACCCACAAAAAGAAACCCAAAATGGCCACCCCGGATTGAAGCCATTTTCTCCCATCGGCCCAAAATTACGGGCCCGGAGATTTTTTCACAATAAATTTGCTGAAAACCAGTTATTAAGGATTTAGCTTGCGGCGCAATGATGTACAAGAACCTGATCAGGACAATCGCTTTTTTATACTTCCTTTTTTTATCCGCTGGTGCGCATGCACAAATCGGCGGGTTAAGCTTCGATTTGCCCAAACCCAAAAAATTTGAGAACCGTCAATTGCGGTCCGAAAAAACGGGTGAAAAGAAATTTACGCTGCCCCGCAAGTTCATGCAGAATACCACTACCCATTACAATTTCTTTTTTAATGCCAACGAAAAAATAAAAGAAGTGCTGGCCCGCGCCAAAGCTGTGCACAGAGACGATTACACCAAACTGCTGAGCTTTTACAATTACAGTTTTGATGAAACAAAGCAGTATAAAACCGATCTGGATTCTGTTATCTATAAATCCACTGCCGGCATCCTGCTGCACGATCTGCGCAGCAACTGGGTCGACAATCTTTACCTGCTGATAGGCCGTGCTTACTACCTGCGAAAAGAATTCGACTCCGCTTATCTTACTTTTCAATACCTCAACTATGCTTTCTCTCCCAAAGAAAAAGATGGGTACGATAAAGTAATCGGCAGCAACTCAAACGAAGAAGGCAATGCTTTTTCTATCTCTACCAATGAAAAAAGAAACATCGCCAAAAAATTACTATCGAGGCCGCCCAGCCGCAATGAATCGCTGGTATGGCAGATCAAAACCTATATTGCCAATGATGAGCTGCCCGAAGCCGCAGGCCTGATTCAAACACTCAAAGCAGATCCGCTGTTTCCGGCCCGGTTAAAAGAAGACCTGGAAGAAGCACAGGCCTGGTATTTTTACAAAGAACAAAACTGGGACAGTGCGGCCGTACACCTTGAAAAAGCATTGGGCAATACCGAAAACAAACAAGAAACCGCCCGCCGCGAATACCTGATTGCCCAATGCTATGAAGCAAGCGGCAAACACGATTTGGCACAATCATTTTACGATCGCGTTATCAAACATACCATCAACCCCGTTATGGAAGTGTATGCGGTGCTCAACAGCATCCGCCAGGGCGAGGGCAATGATGAAAAAGCCATTCAGAAAGCCATCGATGCATTGGCAAAAATGGGCCGCCGCGACAAATACGTTGTCTACCGCGACATCATTTATTATACCGCTGCGCAGATAGAACTGGACAGAAAACAAAACAAAGCTGCCAAAGATTTCCTGGAAAAAAGTATAAAATACAGTACCGACAATCCGCAACAAAAAAGCCGATCCTTCCTGGCGCTGGCCAATATTGATTTTGAAGAAAGAAATTTTGTTGATGCCAAAAGGTTTTACGACAGTACCGATGTCAATATCATAGCCCCCGAAGACCTGGAAGCGTTCAGGACGCGCAAAGCAGCGCTTACCATCATTGCCGGTCAGCAAATGATTATCCTCCGGCAGGACAGCCTGCAGAAAATTGCCGCCATGCCCGAAGCGGAACGCGCCGCTTTCATGAAAAAACTATTAAAGCAGTTGCGTAAACAGCAGGGCCTTAAAGAAGAAGACCAGAGCTTTGGCAATACCACGCCGGGGTTTGCAAACAACAACAATACGGCCCCTGTTGATCTTTTTAATTCCACTGCAAAATCAACCGACTGGTATTTCTCCAATACCAGTTTAAGGGCAAAGGGGCTGAACGATTTTAAAGCCAAATGGGGCAACCGGCCCAATGCCGACAACTGGCAGCGGGCGGCGGCCATTAAACAAAATACTGCGGCGGCCACCAATGCCACGGGCAATAACCCGGCAGCCGTTGGGCCCAACGGGCAGCCAATTGAAGATGCAAAACTGCTGACCATTGAAACACTGAAAGAAAAACTGCCACTTACCCCGGAGAAATTAAAAATATCAAACGACTCTATCCTGAATGCAAGATTTGCGATGGGCAGGGCCCTGCAGGACAACCTGGAAGAATATGCCGATGCCGCTGAAGCCTATGAAAAACTATTGAACCAATTCCCCAATTCGGCGCTGGAAGAAAAAACATTGTTCAACCTGTATTATTGCTATAAAAAACTGGGCAGGGATGAAAAAGCAGCAGCTGTAAAAAGCATGATGGAAAGCAAATTTGCCAATTCAAAACTCACCGGTATTGTAAAAAATCCCGTGCCCGCCGACACCGGCCGCAAAAATGAAGGAGCCCCCCTGTATGATGAAGTGTACAATCTTTTTATAGAAGGCAAATTTGAAGAAGCATTGTCCAAAAAACATGCAGCTGATAGTTTGTATGGCAAACATTTCTGGAGTCCGCAGCTACTGTACATTGAAGCCGTGTATTATGTGCACGAACGCAATGACTCTGCTGCCAAAGTAACGCTGAACAACATTAACAGCCTTTACCCCAACACCCCCATGGCCGCCAAAGCAAGAACCATGATTGATGTACTGAGCAGGCGTAAACAAATAGAAGATTATTTAACCAAACTGCAAATAGAAAGACCGAAAGACGATGACAGCATTACCGTGCCTGCCCAGGTGGGAACACCCATGGTACAGGGCCAGGTAGTGAACAAACCACCGGTGAGATTATTGATTACTGATAGTGGAAAAACCATTAACAAACCAGTAGATACAAGTCTTACTGCAAAAAAAACAGCGCTTGCACCACCCGCCTCCTCCCAGTTTGTAAATGCACCAGAGCTGGGCCATTATGTAGTGCTGGTGATGGACAAGGTAGACCCTGTATATGTAAGCGAGGCAAAAAATGCTTTTACCCGATACAACAAAGAAAAATACTACAACCGGCAAATTGATATCAACCCGCTGCCGCTGACCGATGACATTCGGTTTATGCTGATCGGCAAGTTTGAAAATGCAGCCGTGGCGCTGGACTATCTCGATAAATCACGCAAACTGGCCGCTTCCGACATCATTCCATGGATGCCTGCAGCGAAATACTCGTTTATTATCATTACCGATAACAACCTGGAAATTCTTAAGAACAGTAAAGACGTTCCCGCATACAAGCGATTCCTGATACAGAATTTTAAGGACGTATTTAAATAGGACCAATTCAGCCAGGTACCCGGGCTTGCCAATAATGCGCTAAAATGTACAAAAGGAAGCCAAAAAAATAAAGACGGGTGGCCTGTGGCGGTTTCCTATTTTCGGGTAAGATTTTTGCAGTTTACCATACTCATACTTTTTATTTATGAAAAAATCGGTTCGCGTTTTCTGGATGATTGCAGGCATTGGCACAGCGGCAATGGTGCTATTCCTGGTATTGCTCAATTTTGGTGTATTGGGTGATATGCCATCGCTGGAAGAACTGGAGAACCCCTCCGTTTTACAGGCATCTGAAATTATGGCCAACGATGGTACGCTGATGGGCAAATACTACCTCGACAAAGGCAACCGCAGCAATGTAAAATACAGCGATATCTCCAAGCACGTGGTAGACGCACTGATCTCTACCGAAGATGTACGCTTTTATGACCATTCCGGTATTGATGCCAAAGGCCTGGCCAGGGCCTTTATACACCTGGGCAACGATGGTGGCGCCAGTACCATTACACAGCAGCTGGCCAAAAACATGCTTGAGCAGGGCTCCAAGAATATGGTGCGCCGCATGATTGAAAAGTTAAAAGAACTGATTATAGCGGTAAAGCTTGAACGCAATTTTACCAAAGAAGAAATTCTGGCACTTTACCTGAACGTGGTGCCCTTTGGCGATAATGTTTACGGCATCCGCAATGCATCACTTGCTTTTTTTCAGAAAGAACCCGACCGCCTGGATATTGTAGAAAGCGCTGTTTTGGTAGGCATGCTCAAAGGCAATTACCTGTACAACCCCCGCGTGCACCCGCTGGCAGCCTTTAACCGCAAAAACACGGTAATAGAACAGATGCTGAAAAACAATTGTTTCAGCGAATCAGAAGCAAAAACACTGAAGCTGAAACCCATTCCGCTGAAATATAAAAAACAGGATGAGAATGCAGGCCTGGCGCCCTATTTCAGGGAAGAGCTGAGAACAGATGTGAAAGCATGGTGCAAAGCGCATATTAACCCTTCCACCAACAAGCCCTATGATATTTACCGCGATGGTTTAAAGATCTATACCACCATCAACCCGCGCATGCAGATTTATGCAGAAGAAGCCGTTGCTACGCAAATGCCCACCCTGCAGAAAGTGCTGAATAACCAGGCATCCCTCAAAACCGGGAAAATATGGAAGGAACACGAAAACATATTGCAGGCTGCCATAAAAAACAGCGACCGCTGGAAAAACATGAAAGACCAGGGATTCAGCGATGCCGATATCAAAAAATCATTTTACGCAAAAACAGAAATGAAAGTATTTGCGTGGAATGCCCAGCGTGAGAAAGATACCGTGATGACACCCTTTGACTCCATCAAATACAGCCAGCAGATGCTGCAGACTTCATTTATGGTAATGGACCCCATCACCGGCGAAGTAAAAGCCTGGGTAGGCGGTATCGATTTTAAAAATTTCAAGTTCGACCACGTAAACATAGATACCAAACGACAGGTAGGTTCTTCCATCAAACCATTTTTGTATTGCGAAGCCATTGAAGAAGCCGGCTTTACACCAGAGACACCGGTAGAAAACCAGGCACAGAACTTTCCCGGATTTGGGATGGTGCCGGCAAAAGCAATGTGCGGCAAACTGCCCCCGGTTGTAACCATGTCAACGGCACTCACCTGGTCGCTCAACTGTGCTTCGGCCTATATCATGAAACAGGTAACGCCGCAGCGGTTCGCCAACTTCCTGAAGCAAATCAATATTCCTACAAAAATAGACCCCTACCCTTCTATGGCACTGGGCGCCTGCGATCTTTCTATGTATGAAATGCTCTGGGGCTATACCATGTTTCCTAACAGGGGCATCAATACAAAACCTATTTATATTACCCGCATAGAAGACAAAAATGGCAATGTGCTGGAAAGTTTTCAGACCACCATGAAACAGGTAATCAGCGAACAGGCCGCCTACACCATGGCAAGAATGATGCAGGGACCGGTTGACTTTGGAACGGCAGCGGGTTTACGCGGACGCATTGGCGCCGCAGAAATGGGAGGCAAAACCGGTACCACCAACGATAACGCCGATGCCTGGTTTCTCGGTTACACCCCACAGTTACTGGCCGGCACCTGGATTGGTTGCGATGCCCGTTTTATAAGACTGGAAAGCGGGCTTGGTTATGGTGGCAAGGCCGCGATGCCCATCTGGGAGTATTTTTTCAAAAAAGTATATGCCGATAAAACACTGGGCATAAACAAAGAGGCCAGGTTTCTGCAACCAGAAAACATGAACATACAATCGCTGCTGGACTATGACAACTCAATTGATAAAACATTAAACCCCGGCGCAGAAGGCACCGACCAGGGTAATGGCGGCGCCGGTGATTACGGAACATTCGAAAAAGACACCACCCACGTACCCGTAGAATCCAAATTACCACCCGATGAACAAAAAATATTAAACGAAGCCAATAAGCCTCAAAAAAAAACTGACGACAAAATAAATGAGCAGGCACAGCCCGAAGAAAAAAAGAAAAAGGGATTTTTCAACAGGCTGTTTGGTAAAAAAGACAAGAAAGATTAAGCTGTTTTCGCGCACAAATATTCCTAAAAGGCAGGCCAACGGTAGATAAACCAGGCCTGCCTTTTTTTTACGTTATTGGCTACGCTACCAGGTCTAATAACTGTTTTGCTGAAAACAGTTTCGTTTTATTGCTTATATTGAGACAGCACATCAGGCAATACTTCATCAACCCGTAAATAATTTCTTTGCAAAACAAACAACGCGTTCTTTCTATTGATGCTTTCCGGGGCATTACCATATTTGTGATGGTATTTGTAAATGAGCTGGCCAGTATAAAGGATGTGCCGCAATGGATGAAACACATGCCGGCCGATGCAGATGCTATGACGTTTGTTGATCTTGTTTTCCCGGCATTTTTATTCATTGTGGGCATGTCGATCCCTTTTGCGTTGCAGCAACGCCTGAACAAAGGAGATAGCTTTCTGCAATTGCAGGGGCATATTGCATGGCGTACACTGGGGTTGCTGACACTTGGTTTCTTTATGGTAAACGGCGAAGATGGTTATAACGCCGCGGCCACTGGTTTGCCGCTTCATTGCTGGCTACTGCTGTTTTATGCATCGGCGCTGCTTACCTGGAATGTGTATACGTTTGCCCGCAAAACCTGGCACTATGCATTTCGCGCAGCTGGCATCCTGGGCCTCTTGTTCCTGGCTTTTATATACAAAGGTGAAAACGGAACCGGCATGCGCCCGCACTGGTGGGGCATTCTTGGATTGATTGGCTGGGCCTATTTATTTGCGTGTATTTTTTTCCAGTTGTTGAAAGACCGTATCCTTTTACTGGGGGCCATGGTTGCTTTTTGTACTGCATTTTACATGTTTGCCAGGATGCCCCTTGTAACAGACAATGATAGCCTTGACTGGTTAAGCAGCCAGGCCGGCAATGCAGCCCATACCTCTATTGTATTTTGTGGCATTGTAGCATCCCGCATTTTTTTTAATACCCATACAACAGCCACGAACAAACGCTTTTTACAGGTAGCTGGCTTTACGCTGCTTTTATTTGCAGCAGCATTTCTGCTGCGCCCCTATTACAAAATCTCAAAAATATATGCTACGCCCAGTTGGTGTCTTTACAGCGCCGGGTTTTGTTGTATTATTTTCAGCCTGCTTTACTGGCTGATTGATCTGAAAAGCCAGCGCAAATGGGTGCAGTTTTTTCAGCCGGCGGCTTCTAACCCGCTGCTCACCTATATAATCCCTGGTATCTTATTTTCTTTTTTCTCTGTTACGGGGATCAGCATTTTACCCAAGAGCCTGCGCCATGGCCTGCCCGGCATACTATGGGCTTTATTTTTTGCAATAGCCGTAATGTACATCGCAAAGGGTCTGAATAAACTGAGAATAAAGATGCAGTTGTAGACAATACTGCCGTATTGGCCCATTTATATTTACCCGGCTGCCCAGTCTCTTCCATTCAGCCGCAATTTGTTGCATTCCATCGAAAATGAAGGTCTAACATGGTTTGCCGCTTGACAAAGGTCACTTTTGTAATTAAGTTTTTACCCGTAGTAAAATATAAGGGAAACACTTAAAACGTAGCAACAACCCTGGCAACAACCATACCCCCCTCGTAAGATTTTTTACGATGTGCCATGAAAACATCAAAATGAAAACCTTTGTACCCTTTTTTCGTAAATTCTTTGTCATACTATTGACAGCCATTGGTATTCACGCCAGTGCACAACAATCCCTTAAATCAATTCTTATCAACCACGGTTCACCTGCTTGCGGCAGCAGCGCCGGTGAGCAACAACTCTTTACCGGTATCTTAAGCGGTACCCCTTCCATATTACAAAGCTGTAATAACGGCCTTCCGTTTTACAGTCTTTTTACAGCTTATAATCCAAAAGACAAAAAGATATACTTTGCTGATATCAGCGATGGCAACAGTACAAAAATGTATGCATTGGATTACAATTTTGCCGGAGTAATTGCCTGCCAGCCCGCAGTAACACCTGATTATACCTACAATTACGGCATCAGCCAGCTTTGCTTCGACCAGGATGGCAACAACCTTATCATTTACAATTACAATGCAGGAACCGGACAAGCCAATGTAAAAAGAATTGATGTGGCTTCTGGCGCGGACATACCCGGCACCGCTAAACCCCTTGACTTTCCACCGGGCAATGCGCCCAATTCGCTTGATTGGGGCGATATGGTGTTTATGCCCAACGGCAGGGTATTTATGACCTTTGGCAATACTCCCTCCAAATTGTATGAACTGATAAATTTTAACGGACCCGGCAACGCTACTGCTGTTTTTTTAACCGATATACCACGCGCCTGTTTCAGCATCGGCTATGTAGATGGCAGCCTGCTGGTAGCCGGCAGCGACGGTGGTGGTTGCTATTATTATATCTGGGATATTACTAACAATACGCTCAGCAACAGCAGCAATTTTCCGATGGGGAAATCTACAGCAGATATAACGCACATGAATGTTGGCGTAGGGGCCTCACAGGAACTGATTGGCGGATCTGTTGTTAACGGCAATACGGCCGATATCATCTACCATGTATACATCAAAAACAAAGGGAATATTGATATCGCTGCCGTGCAATTAAAAAACAAACTCACCGATGCGTTTGGAGCAGGCAATATATCCAATGTGCAAATCAGTTTTGTAAGCAACCCCGCTGGCCTTGTGTTAAACCCTTCCTATGACGGCGAATTTGATACCGATTTATTGTTGCCCGGTCAAACCATTGCCAATTATCCCGTAGCCATAGACTCTGCCGTAATACGCATACAACTAAGGGCTACCAATCTTGTTCAGAACAATATTTATTAT
>Ga0075026_100000522_pt1 | contig 15497 bp, 12 predicted proteins | sample Str012_2_FD_71392 | JGI IMG/M metagenome (GOLD analysis project Ga0075026, IMG submission 71392) | Freshwater sediment microbial communities in response to fracking from Pennsylvania, USA - Straight Creek_MetaG_SC_2012 | ecosystem: Environmental > Aquatic > Freshwater > Creek > Sediment...
ATCTAATCAGTGCAATTGTCTTGTTCTTTTTCTTGTTTCTATAAATAGACTCAAATACAAAAAACTCCCTCGCGGGAGTTTTATGATTACTGTGATTAGGTCGTGCTTAGATGTTTCGCAATGTCCTGCACCGTGCCGCCGACTTTTTTGCCGGGGTTGAAGATGTTGTCGGGGTCGTAGATGGTTTTGATCTGCGCAAAGACATCGGCAAGCTCCTTTCCATAAAACTCTTCGAGGAATGGTGTGCGGATGATGCCGTCGCTGTGGTCCGCGCTCATGTTGCCGTCGCATTCTTTCACCAGTGCGAATGTTTCGCGCGTAAGCCCCACGATGTCAGCTGCAAGGGTGTGTGAAGAGAAGTCGAAGACAGGAATGATGCGGAGTGAGCCGTCGCCGATGTGGCCGTGGTAGCCGTAGGAGATCTTGCGGCGCACAAGGATGTCGTGGAGGCGTGGAATGAGCTTGCCTAAAGAGGCGACGGGGACGATGATGTCCTCGATACACGGCACTGCTTTAAAGCCCTTCGGGTTGTAGTCGCGCATGAGGGTGAAGGAATTGCGACGGATGTGCCAGAGCGCCTCGACGTCTTCATGAATGGTGACGTGATGTGCTGCAAAGCCAGCTGCTTTGAGCTCCTCGTAGCACTCGATGGCACGAGCATGTGTCGTGGCTTTGGTCTCTTCGCTAAACTGCGCGAGGATGACGAGGTGCGCGCCGTCCGCGATGTAGTGCTTTGCACGCTTTGCAAACGCAGGGAGATGCTCCACGGCTTTTGCGTAGGTGTTGTCGTCGAATGTTTCGAGGCCTTCGGGGTTGTGGCGAAGCGCGGTGTCGATGATCTGCGGAATATCCTCGAGCTTGTTTCCAGAAATGACGACCAGCTCGGTGAACTCGGGAATGGGGACGAGCTTGAGCACTGCTTTTGTCACGATGCCGAGCGTGCCTTGTGCGCCCACGAAGAGGGGAACGAGGTTAAACATGTCGTCCTGTACGATTTTTTCGAGGCGGTAGCCCGACGCCGTCTTTTTTACAGTGCCCGATGCTTTTCGAAGCTGTTCAGACCAATGCTCGTAGAGCGAATAGAGTACTTTATGGCGTGAGTTTGAAAGCGACGCCATTGGTAGTGCTGCGACATGCTCGAGTGAGCCGTCGGCAAGTACGACATCGAGTGAGATGACGTTGTCGCTCGTGGCGCCACCCCGAAGCGACTTCTCACCTGAGGCGTTGTTGCCGATCATGCCGCCAATGCCACAGATGCGACGTGACGATGGGTATGGTGCAAACATCAGACCGTGCTGTTTTGCTGCGTCTTCGACGTCACGGAAGTATGCGCCCATCTCTACCGTCGCGGTCATTGCCGTTGGGTCGATGCTCACCGCGCTCATGTATTTTGTCATGTCGAGTATGGCGCCAGAGTTGAGCGGCCCGCCACTCATACAGGTACCACCAGCACGTACGGTGAGTGATGCGGTATGATCCATTCCTTTCACGTTTGCAATTTGCTTCACGACAGAAACGACATCGTGTACGGTGCGCGGAAAAAATACCTTTTCGGGCACAATGCGGAACGCGCTCGTGTCTGTTGCGTACTGCGCGAGGACTTCTGGTGTCGTGCTCGAAGGGATGGGAGGTGGGGTGACGCTATTTGCAAAATGATCTTTGAGCGCGGTGAAGAGTGCATAAAAGAGCGAGAGGAAGAGTGCATACATGAGAAGCGCCGGCAGTCCCTCCACGAGGCCGAGCGGGGACTTTGCGATGAGAAGGAGTGCATACCATGAGCCGCCAGCGAGGATGGGGCCGAAGCGCATGGGCATTTTATGCGCTGTCATGAGAAGCGCATTTCCCACGATGACGCCAAGGAGCACGAGCGCCTTGAGCGGGTTGCCAAACACAAGTGAGGTAGGAAATATGAGCGAAGCGATGAGGCTCGCTGCGAGCAATACGATGCCGATACGCAGCACAGCGTAGACCGTCTGGAGAAATGCGCGCTCAGAAGAATCGATGGTGCCGTCTTGCAATGCTTGAATATAAAAAATGAGCGCAAAGGTCGAGGAACCCACGCCAAAGGTGAGTCCGAGTGAAAATGCAAAAGAAATAAGTGAAAGAATCATAGCAGTATTGTATCGTATCGAGCTCGCGCTGTGTGGCGTGCCTGTTAAAGCGAGATGCTCCGCGCGAGCTCGAGGACGCTCTTCATGTGCGCACTTCGCGGGCGTGAAAGCGGCACGCTGATGTCTGCGGTTAGCTTCCCAGCTTTGCAGACCAGTATGCGGTCGGCGAGCTCGACCGCGTTTTCAATACTGTGTGAGACCATAAGCATGGTCATTTTTTTCTTTGCAAAGAGTGTTTCGAGTATTTCGGTGAGTGCGGCGGTGGTGTCGATGTCGAGCGCAGAAAATGGCTCGTCGAGGAGCAGGAGTTCAGGCTCGGCAACAAGTGCTCGCGCAATGCCGACACGCTGACGCTCACCGCCTGAAAGGTCACGTGGGTAGTGGTGTTCGAGCGGGAGGACACCGAGCGCTTTCATCGTTTTTAAAATGAGCCGTTCCTTCGCCTCGTCATCAAGTGCGCTTTCGAGAAGGCCGAAAGCGACGTTGTCGTATGCAGAAAGCCAAGGGAGCAATGCACCGTTTTGAAATATCATGCGTGTGGTAAGTGGGCGGGCGATACTACCTGTCGTCGGCTCGATGAGCCCTGCCGCGAGGCGGAGAATGGTTGACTTGCCGCTGCCCGAGGCACCCACAATGGCGGTGATGGTATTTGGCAGAAGGGTGAGCGAGACATCATGGAGTACATGTGGCAGATGGGGAGCATAGGCAAAATCCACATCAGTCAGTGTGAGTGCAGCGGACAGTTGTTTTCTTTTGGTCGCCATGATTATTCAAATTTATATTGTGATGACTTTGTGAGAAGGGGCTGCCAGAGGAAGAGATTAAATATCACAATCGCAACGACGAGTATAGACGTAGCAGCGACAAGCGATGTCTTGTCGCCGGATGCAGCGCTTTCGACCAAGAGACTCCCGATACCAAAGAGGTCTTCGGCTTCTGACCCGCGCGGCGCATATGCATGGAGCGCTTCAGCGACGATGATGAGGTTCCAGCCTTCTGCAATGGCGAGGATGGAGCCGGTCACGAGCGCCGGAAAGAGCGCGGGGAGGGTTATGCGACGAAAACGCGCGAGTGGTGAAAGTTTGAACACGACACCCACTGCATAGATGTCACTCGGAATTGTTTTCAGTCCACCAATGACATTGAAGACAATATTCCATACCACGCTGAAGAAAATGACGAAGATAGCGGCACCTTCGAGCCACCCGTGTGTCACAAAAAAGAGAATGATAACAGGGAAGAAAGCGAGTATCGGCATTGACTCGAGCACGTCGTAGATGGGGAGGAGGAAGCTTTCAACGCGACGGTTTGCAACGCCAAGCATCGCAAGGGGAATGCCAACGAGCAGCGACAACGCATAGGCGATAAGCAGGCGAAGCGATGTCGCAAGGAGTGCGGCGAGCAAGAGGAGGCCTTTTTCCGCGTAAGTATGAAAGAGATAAAATGCGGCTCCGGTCGCAAACGCGAGCAGTGTCAGCAGTGCAAGCGGAATGAGGATGTTGGTGACGAGGTGGTGTACCGACGAAATGGAGTGTCGCCACCATCCTCGAAGACTATAGTAATGAACGCGTTTCACAGACATAGTGTAGCATCCAATATCGCGAGCTTGGAGTGCGTTCTGTGAGTGATTTGCGGTATTGGCGTGGCCGCACTAGAATGGGCACATGAACGACCTATCATATAAGGATGCGTATGACGTTGCGGTGCGTGTGGTGCGAAGTGCTGGCGACATGGCACGCGATGCATTTGGACACGTGCGCGTGGAGTACAAAGAGAGTGACGTGGCGTTTGATATCGTCACGGAGGCAGACCTTAGTATTGATGCATTCATTCGCGCTGAAATTGTACGTGTGTTTCCGGAGCATCAGATTCATTCGGAAGAAAGCGGGAGCGACGATGGTGGAGAATATGTGTGGACGATCGACCCCATCGACGGCAGCTCAAATTTTTCGCGTGGCATTCCGCACTTTGCCGTGTGTTTAGGGCTACTTAAGGACGGCGTGCCGGTGGTCGGTGCGGTATTCAACCCCATCACCAACGAACTCTTTTCATTTTATGAAGGCGGCGGCGCATTTTCAAATGGCGCACCTCTTGCTGTCACGAAGGCAGCGGTACTTGCAGGTGGTCATGTATTGCTCACGATGGGGAGTCGCACACAAAACTGGGACTGGGGGTTTACGCTTCAGCGAAAGCTGATGGAGGCTGATGCTCGTGTGCGAAACTTTGGCGCATCTGCGCTCGACATTTGCTACCTTGCGTCAGGAAAAGTAGATGCAGTGATGTATGGCGGCGTTGGCCTTCGTGACATTGTGCCTGCGGTGGGTATCCTTCGCGCTGTGGGCGGCAACATATATGTATGTGAAACAGGAGATATCGCGCCGCTTACCAAAGAACCGCAGCGTGTGGTGGCTTCGCGCACTGAGGCGCTCGCCAACAGTATTCGCACCCTCTGATACAGACCCTGTAAAAACTCCTGAAACTTTTTGCCCCAGACCTCTACTTACAGTAGCTGTACACGTTGTGGGTATTTTCAATACTTCGTTTGAAATTACCTCACAACGTCTTGCGGACGTTACCCAAATGTCCTCACCCCGACCTACAAAAAGTGCCGCGGGTTTTTGCTTTGTGACAGCTTCACCTACTTCGCGCTCGACCTTGCAAAATCAATAAAAAGTGTTATAACACTGGCAGTTCTTTTACACGTTTGCCATAGCTCTCGGCGGTTATTTTTGAACGTCGAGAGCTATGGCAAACCTACGCATGTAGTCAGGCCCACTAGCATATCCGAAAGGAACAGGTTATGACAAAAAACCTGCTGACGGCCCGTGATATTCACGGCCCGTATGTGCAATTGCTCGTAAATCTTCAGGCTGAAAATGGCCAGGAATGGCTCGATGCTCTAAATAAATTTTTGAAGAAACAAAACCCGTGGGAAGAAAGGGCTGGGAAACACCTCATCGACCTCTCGGCCGACCCAGTCATCCCACGAGGATGGACGGTGGAAGAGCACCGCAGGCCCGTGGGTAAAGAGAATACCTACTTCGTATGGGACGCAAGCAAGGTGAAGCTTCATCTTGACCCAAGTCAAAAAGATGGAAAAACCATCGAAGGAAATACACTTCGCACAAATCTTGCAGACCAGCCAGTCTTGAATACCAATGTTCTCGACTACTTGATTGCGAATCCGCACCTGATTCCAGAAGATTGGAAAGGCAAAGCGATTTTCTTCTGGGGCACTATCTATCGCGGCTCGAGCGGCAAGCTCTACGTTCGGTTTCTGTACTGGAACGATGGTATGTGGAACTGGCTCAACTACTGGCTCGGCGACGACTGGGTTGCCGGCAACTCTGTCGTGATGCGTGTAAAGTAGTATTTAGGCTTTAGTAGATCAGTTCTCGCACTTAGACCCTTAAACTTTTACCCGCGGTTCCGTCAGGAACCGCGGGTATTTCTGTTTCATTTTTTGCATACTTTACGCCTTCGCGAATTCGCGTTGGCGTTTTTTCTCGTCGTCGGTGCGGAGGGTGTCACGCGATGCTTTGTAGGACGCAAGCAGCTCGTCTGAGAGGGGCTTGTTGTTCATGAGGGCATCAAGTACTTGAAACCAGAAACGAAGTCGCACCTCTGAAAGCTCTCGGAGTGCGCCTTCCGACGACTCGATCGCATGTGCGTAGTAGCGGAGCAACACGCCCACTTTGTAGCAACGCATAATGCGAAGCATCTCTGCATCATCCTCGCCGCGGTGCTCTTCTATATAGGTGGTGAGCATGCGTGTGAGCTCGGGGTTGTGGATCACCATGTAGTTTACAAAGCGCGCGAGACCTTCGTACTTGTTGCCAAACCAAATGGACACTTGGTCGAGCGCATAGAGCGTGCCGCCCTTGATGCGGAAGTTGTGCGGCACGAGGTCGGTGTGGTTTAAGAACCCACCGTAGCGATCTACCAACGCTGCGTTTTCTTTCATGAGCGACACGAGCGCATCGGTGAGCGTGCGGTGCTCGGGGGACAGAGTGGTGTGAGCACGAAGTGCGCTGGCGATTGCTTCGGTGTCGGTGCAATACTCCTTGCTCGTCCATACCGCAAAGGTTCCGCGGAGTGATTTGAGGTGTTCGTGTGTTGTGGCGTGAAATGACTCTTGTGCTTCAAACCACCGGAGCGCCATGAAAAACTGCTCGCGGAGCGTGTGCTCGACAAATACTTTTTCTTGCTCGATAAACGCGGTGACATTTATCACCGTGCCGTCCTCGAGCTCTGTGAAGAGATCTTCAGGAGGGAAGACGAGTGTGCCGTGCGCAAAGCGTACTTCCTCGAGTGCACCCCGAATGTCGGCTTCTGTTTTTATGTCTGCCGCACCTTGTGTGTCGAGGCTCACCTTAATGACGACACGCTGACCACCTTTGGTTCCGGTGAGTACGAGCTTGTGGGTGCTCATGACGGCGCGCTCGCCCCCGATGTGGAGCTGGTCATCGTCGAGCGTAATAGCAAAAGACGCAAGCGTTGCTTTGATTGCGCGGTATCGTTCTTCGGAGTTCATTGCGGTGTTCACAGCCCCTATGGTACATTCTCTCTATGGTAAGCGCAAAAGCAGTCTACAAGCGGATCCTCGTCACGGGCGGCGCGGGCTTCATCGGCTCGCACGTCGTTGACGCACTTTTGGCAGATACAAAGGTTGAGCGCGTGGTCGTCGTCGACAACTTCGACACCAACTACGACCCGAGCTTAAAAGAGACAAATGCTCGTATTCATAAGAAAGACAAACGCTACAGTCTCGTCCGTGCAGACATTTGCGACCGCAAGCGCATGCGGGCTCTCTTTAAAAAAGAGCGCTTCGACGCCGTGATGCACCTCGCTGCAAAGTGCGATGCGCGAAAAGCAGTAGATGACCCCGAGCCATATCTGCAGACAAACATCATCGGCACATGGAATCTCCTCGATGCCGCACGCGAGTATGATGTCGCGAAGTTTGTCTTTGCGTCGACATCATCGGTCTATGGCAATGGCAACACAGCACCATTTAAGGAAACGGCACCGACCGACCGCGCACTCACTGCGTATGGCGCATCAAAGAAAGCTGCAGAACAGCTGGCGTACACGTACCATCACAACTTCGGTATTTCAGTCGTATGTCTGCGCATTTTCAATGCGTACGGTGAGCGTATGCGCCCTGACCTCGTACTTCCAAAATGGGTGCGCGCGATACAAGGAGGTGAGGCAATCAAACTCTCCGGAAAGGGGACGAGGAAGCGCGACTACACATATGTAGGAGACCTTGCACGCGCTTTTGTGAGTGCACTTCGTACGCCGCTTTCGTTTGAAGTCATCAATGTGGGGAGCTCGAAGCCGGTGGCGCTCAAAGAACTTTTGAAGCTTGTTGAAACAACACTCAAAAAGAAATCGGTAGTGATTGAGGTGCCGTCACATGCAGGTAGTGTTGAGATGACTCATGCAAACACAAAAAAGGCCGAGCTCGTGCTCGGCTGGAAACCGAAAGTTGCGCTGAAAGAGGGAGTGGCGAAGTACGTCGCGTGGTTAGCGAACAGCTAAAAGTGTTTCAAGATTTTTGACGTGTGTTTCCCATGAAAACTTCTCGTGGAGTGTTTTGGTACCACCTGCCACCATGCGAGTACGAAGATCTGCGTCATCAAAATAGCGCATGATGGCGTCTGCGAGAGCAGCGTCATCGCCTGCGGGTACGAGAAGGCCATTTACTTCGTTTTGTATTGCTTCGTTTGTTCCCGAAATGTCCGTGGCGACGATGGGAATACGCGCCGCAAATGACGTGAGCACAGTGTGCGGTAGTCCTTCGTAGGTTGAGTTGAGGACATACACCTCTGATTCTTCACGAAGTTGCCACGTCTCCGCACGCGAAATATTTTTTAGAAACGAAACGCTGTTTTGTAGCCCGAGCGATGTCGCGAGCTCCTGTAGCGCTCCAAGCTCTGGGCCGTCACCGGCAACTGCGAGGTGCGCGTCGGGATATTTTTTTTGTACGAGTACAAGCGCACGAATGATGCCGTCGACACCTTTCCATGCGGTGAGACGAGCAGTGGCGGCAATCTGATGCGCCTTTTTTTCAACAGGGAAGACGGGCTTCTCGTGAGGGTTTTCCTCCGATGCGTTGTAGTTTGGTACGACACGCGCAGGGTCGAGGTGGTACGCTCGCGTAATAGCTTCACCAAGGTACACAGAGGGTGTTGTTACGCGTGCTGCGCGACGAAGGACGAAGCCTTGGAGGAGAAGCATGAGCTTTGTGCGCAGTGTGCCGTCGGGGTGTTCGAGAAATTCTTCGAGACGTTTCTCTGTCGCGCGGTGTTGTGTTGCGCGCTCCCATGCTTCGTCACCGACAAATTTTATGATGACGGGTTTTCGGCGGATCATACCTGCAAGCACGGAGGGAAGCCCCGCTGCCACTGCGTTTTGCGCGTAGATGACATCGGCGTCTTTTGAAGCGCGAAGGACAGCAAGGAAAAAGCGGAAGAGGCGCAGTGGCAGCGGGGCATTTTTCTCCACCTCAAATAGCTTTGTGCGTGGAAACACGACGCCGTTGTGTGTGTACGCGACGACGGTAATGTCGTGCGAGGAGCCGAGGCGCTCACAGAGCTCTTTGGTATAGGTCGCTGGGCCGCCGATTTCGGGCGGGTAGATAGGAGTCGCAAGTACGATCTTCATGCGAGGATTGTACTCCATTTGTAAGCTGTTCACTAGCAACATACCGGCGGCACTTTTTGCCCCAGACCTACCCCCCGACCTTTCAAAATCACGACACTGGGCTCCTTGCCACCTTCCTTGTGAAAGGGGAGTTATACAAGGTATCATAGCCACATCATGTCAGAGCCACTTATTTCCGTCATCGTCCCCACCCGTACCTCTGAGTACAAGATGATTCCGTCTATCGAATCACTCATCAACCAAACGTACAAAAATTTGGAGATTATTATCGTGGACGACCACGGTGAAAATGCGACAAAAAGTATCGTCGAGGACTTTATGAAGCGCGACCCTCGTGTGAAGTACTACCTCAACCCCGGCCGTCATGCAAAAAAGAAAAACTGGCGCGGTTATGACATCAACTCTGGTTTCTCTGCGCGCGACTACGGTTTCAAAATGGCAAAAGGCGGTTGGATAACGACACAAGACGCCGACGACGCCTGTCTCCTCAACCGCATCGAGACGCAGTACCGCTTCGCAGAAAAATATAACGCATCGATGGTTGCTATTCAGTGGATCATGCGGAAAGACGAGTACGAAGGAAAGACGCTCGATGTTGATGCGGTCATTGCCGATAAGGGTGAGAAAAACATTGTGGTGCTTCCAGACGTGCACGAAGCGCTTGCGCGCTCGACACGCGGATTTTTCATGCAGTTTTGGTGGCATCGCTACATTCCATTTCCGCTCAAATGGTTTCCGTACACACGAAAGTTTTTTTACAAGAGCCGTGCATCCTACCCAGGCGCTGACAACTCCATTCTCTTTCGTCGCGAAGTCTTACAGCTTGCGCGCTTTCGTTCACGCAATGAGCGCGTGTGGGGTTCTCCCGATGGCCGTGGTTCAGGGCGCGACTTCGTGTTTCAAGTTGCCGATAAAGTTGGTCACTGCATCTCACTGAAGCTCCCGCTCTACCTCTGGAGCCGCACGCGAGAAAACGACGACTACCCGACGAGTGAGTACGGAGCACACATCCGCTGAAATACTTTGCTGTGCACACCCGCGGTTCGGTGTGCACACGAGAGGTATATACTGTGTCCATCATTTTATATGGAAGCAATCACGTTTCTTATCGCCATAGTTGCTCTGATTATGGCGAACGATGCACGGGGGCGCGTCAAACGACTTGAAGAAGGGCGGTCTTCGGAAAATACTCGCCCCACTTTTGTAGCGACGCCCACGACTCCACGACAAAGTGCAGACAGTATGGTTCATGCCGCGCCACTCACTGCGCAGACGGTACCGGTTCCTCATCAAAACAGCCAAGTGCCAGCTCAGGCAAAGGACGCTGCTGTGCCTGTCATGATACGGACACAAATGGCAGCGCAGGAGCCTTCATTCGACCTCGTCGAATGGTTCAAACACGACTGGCTCATGAAGCTCGGCGCGTTTTTTGTACTACTCGCCTTTGGATGGTTTGTATCGTACGCATTCATAAACGGATGGGTGGGGCCATATGGAAAAATCGCACTCGGCCTTTTTGCCGGCACAGGCCTCCTCGCGCTGGGGTGGTGGAGGATGATCAAGTACCCAGAACAAGGTTCAATATTTATCGCACTTGGCGCCGGCGTCAATCTCCTCGTGGTGTTTGCCGCGCAATCCCTCTATGAGATGTTTACCCCGGGGGTGGCACTGCTCTTTATGTTCGCAACATCTGCATTTGTGGCGTACGTGAGCGCGCTCTACCGCAATCAGACACTTTCTATCCTCGGCGTTGTACTCGCAGGCTTGGCGCCACTTCTCACGGGCAGCCGTGTGGACAATGATCTGCTCCTCTTTTCATATCTCCTCGTGGTTGTGTGCGGCGCGCTCTTCGTCGCTTTCGTGACACGCTTTGGAGCTCCCACACTCACGGCACTCGCAGTAGTTTCGTTCTTTAGTAGCAAGTTTGTTGGAGCACATATCCTCGATGAATACATGTTCCTCTTTGGAATGATCTTTGCGACGTTGTTTTTCTGGGCAGGAATCGTTCGAGCATTTAGGAGAGGTACGGTGCTCATGTCCTACGATCTCGTGCTTGCGTGCGGAAATGCACTGCTACTCCTTTTTTACATCTACACCTTTGTTCCCACGACACTACAGAGTCTCGTGACCGCTGCGTGGACTGTTGTATTTGTCATAGGTTCATTTATCACACTCCGAGTCGTAAAAAATAGGGCGTTCTTCATGCTCTATGCAAGTATTGGTGTTGTGTATCTCGGCGTTGCGACAGCGTTTGAGCTTGATGGGCAGGCGCTCACCATTGCGTTTGCACTCGAGGGTATCGTGCTCGTCCTATTCTCACTCTTTGCTCTGAAGAATGTCGACATTGCTCGTTATTCATCACTGACGCTCGCGTTGCCGTCCCTCCTTGCACTTGGGGAGATTTCGAGCCCAGCGTGGAAAGAGGGCGTGCTTCACGCGCCGATGTTCACACTGCTCACTGTCGGCGCTGCACTGATGACGGTGGGGCTGCTCTTGCAACGCATTCATACAAAAGTCGGAGAAGCTTCATCGACGCTCGGTCTCTGGCAAGTGCCGCTTAGTATGCTGTTCTTTTTCTCGATTGCGTTCAACGCTTTCATGATCGATATGTTGGTGCCGTTGTACTTCTTTACACTTCTGTGTGCCGCGCTTCCGATGTCGGTGCGCCTCGTGACGGGAGATGTCAGCTTTTCAGACCGTTACGCAGTGGCGCTCTTTGCACCGTCTGCGCTTGCACTCGGTAGCCTCGTAGCTCCTGCATGGAAAGATAGTATTTTTCATAATCACGCGCTTGGGATTCTCATACTGGTCGGCGCGCTCTCTGTAACAGTATATGAACGCATTGCTCGTGGTGTCACTACGGAAGTAGCGACAGCATGGTATGAAACGAGCTCTGGCTGGTTTGCCGCCATTGCCACCGCGTATGTCGCTGCGTTTGTATGGCTTGCCACACATGCGTACCTTTCGATTGGACAAGCGGTTGCGCTTTCGCTCATCATCTATGTTGTATGCGGTTTGGCACTCTATCTTCGCGGTCTACAGCGGGAAATCGCTTCGCTTCGTGCGTATGGAGCTGCGATACTCGGTGTTGCGTTTGCGAGGCTTTTGCTCATTGACGTATGGACGCTCGACCTCCCATGGCGCATCGTCACATTCCTTATTATCGGTGTACTCCTTCTTTCAACAGCGTTTATGGGGCGAGTGAAAAAAGGTGCTGCATCAGTAGCTATTCCCACAGAGAGCGACCCTGCAATTCCACGACCACATGATCCATCTGTATGACATATAAAAACCTAACGCTTCATGCACTCGGTATCTGTAGTATTGTTTTTTGTTTCTTTGGAGTGGCTGCACATGCAGAGATCGCAACAGGGCAGCTCGATATATTTCCGTACCAAGCGACCATCGTTGTGCCGACGACTACAGTGCCGACGGTCTTTGAAATACCGCTTCGTGGCCTACCGACGGTAGCGCAAGGCAATCACGCTCTCATCGATGCGCACCATACACAGGTATTTACGTACATTTCAAACACACTGATGAAGCCAGTATTCACGGTGTCTGACTTTGTCACGACGAGTGGATCACCACAGGATACTATCGATACTAATCCTGCGACGTTTGTCGAGTTTCCATTTTCAGATGTTGGTGAAGAGAGTGCGAGTATTGTTTTGAGCAGTGTGGTACCGGTGACTTCAGATACGCTCTCGCTCACTCTTCCACTCAATGTTGCTGCTCCGCTTCGTATATCACTTGCTGCACGAGTAGGAACAAATTTTCCACTACGCACAGTGGTCGCTGAGCGATCATTTACAGGCTCCTTGATTCATTTCCCTCGGACGACTGCGACAGAGTGGGTGGTGACGCTTGTCTATAATCAGCCGCTTCGTGTCAGTGAGATTGCGATCGAGCCGCTTTCAGGCACACTCTCGTATGAAAAAACACTTCGTTTTCTCGGCACTGGTGATGGTGTGTATACGTTGTACTACGGCGCGGTACCGACTGCATCTCTTCCAGGCCCAGAAGGAGAGCAGCCACGACTTGAAGGTGGAGATGCGCAGCCACTCTCACTTGGAGTGAGTGAGCGTAACACCACCTTTAGAGCGCCAGTATCAGATGCGGACCACGACGGAATTGCTGATGGTGCAGACAATTGTCCAAGTACCGTAAACACTGACCAGCTTGATATAAATCACAATGGTATCGGAGATGCCTGTGAGGATTTTGATCGCGACGGTCTCATTGGCGCACAGGACAATTGTCCTCTTGTTACAAATGCCTCACAACGAGACACCGATGGTGATGGAATAGGGGATGCCTGTGACGACTACGACAATCGCTTCACTGAGCGTCATGTCTGGGTCCCGTGGATCGGGATTGCGTTCGCGGCCCTTGTGACCGCCACGCTCCTCGCACTGTCAGGGCGTATAAAACCCGTGGTCTAAAAAATCCCCCGCTTTCCAAAGGAAAGCGGGGGATTTTTATTCCCTCCTACTCAAAATGCAACGTCCCTACAATCCCTTCCGAGCGGGCTTTGAGCTCGGTATGTGCGGTGAGCGATGCATCTTCCGCAATGAGCGCGCCCGCTTCTTTGCGAGCAGCTTCGACCATTTTCATATTTTTAATTGCTTCCATGCCGAGGTCGGTAAGGCCCCACTGACGCGCGCCGTAGAGCTCGCCCGAGCCACGAAGTGCAAGGTCGTACTCTGCGAGCTCGAAGCCATTTTTCGCTGTGGTGAGCGCCTTGAGGCGCTCGACTGTTTTTTCTCCGGTCGATTCTGGGAGGAGATAGCAGTATGCCTGGTCACTCGAGCGCATCACGCGGCCGCGAAGCTGATGGAGCTGTGAAAGGCCAAAACGCTCGGCACCTTCAATGAGTATCACCGTTGCGTTTGGTACATTCACACCCACTTCCACCACCGAAGTCGCGACGAGTACGTCTATCTTGTGCGCAGAAAAATCCTCCATGAGTTTTTCTTTTGCATCCGGTGACATCTTGCTGTGGAGAATACCGAGCCGATAGCCCTTGAGGTCTTTCTTTTTCAGACGCTCCGCTTCTGCTTTCACCGACTTTGCCTGAAGTGCAAACTCTTTGTCCGGATCTGGCTCGTCGATGCGTGGGCATATCACATACGCTTGCTTGCCTAGCTCGAGTTCTTCTCGCAGGTGTGCGTACATCGGCTCGCGTTCACCTTTCTGTACCGTGCGCGTGATGATGGGCTTTCGTCCCACCGGCATTTGGTCGAGGAGCGTCACGTCGAGGTCACCATACACCGTGAGTGCGAGCGTGCGAGGTATCGGTGTTGCGGTCATCGAGAGTAAGTGGGGGATGCGGTTGTCTTTCTTTGCGAGCGCACGACGCTGCGCAGTACCAAAACGATGCTGCTCGTCGATGATGACGTACGCCAAGTGTTTAAACTCCACCGCTTTCTGGATGAGTGCGTGCGTGCCGATGAGTATCGGCACCTCGCCATTTTTCACCCATTTCAAAAGCTGTGTGCGAGAAATATCCGTTGGCTCACTCGGGTTCGTTTTCGAAGGGAACTTCATGCAGCCACTGCCGGTGATGAGGCCTATCTGTATCGGGAGGTGTGCAAAATATTCAATGAACGAAAGGAAGTGTTGGCGAGCGAGGATCTCCGTTGGTGCCATGTATGCGACCTGCAGGTTGCCCCAGTCTTTCTCCGTGCGCGGGCGCGAGGTCGCGACGATGTATGCGGTGGTCGCAGCGACTGCTGTCTTGCCGCTACCCACATCGCCTTCGAGGAGGCGCGACATCGGATGTTGCGACACAAAGTCTTTTGAAATATCAGCGATCGCTTTTTCTTGTGCGCCGGTGAGTGGAAAAGGGAAGCGCGAAGTAAACGCCTCGGTGTGCTCGGCGTCAGTGTTGACCACATACGACGACGCAGAAAATGTTTCAGCGCGCTCTTTTTGTTTTGCTACCTGTATCGCAAACACTTCTTCAAAGGCAAAGCGCTTGCGCGCGGCTTCGGTGTGCGATGCTTTCTTTGGTGTATGCACCCACTGAAGCGCCGTGCGGATGTCAGGGAGCGAGTACCGCTCGCGGACAGCCTCCGGTATTGGGTCGTGCACGTGCTCGAGCACGCCTGCTTCAAACGCACGCTTCACTGCATGGAAAAACCATTTGGAGGTGATACCGCGCGTCTCGCGGTATACGGGGAAGAGTGTATCGTCTTGGTCTGCATCGGTCCCTTTAAAAATAGAATCATGACGATCAATAGGCATTGCGACTCCGGTCTCTATCTCTGGGTTTGCGAGGTATATCTTGTCGCCTTTTCCGGCGATCTTTCCGACCATTTTTACCTGTGCGCCATTGACCAACATCTTTGCCAAGTACGGCTGGTTAAACCAAATGACCTTGATGCGCGACGAGCCGTCTTCTATCCAGCCTTCGGCGATGGGGCGGCGTGACTTCCATGCCTTTCGTGTTTTGAGTCCTCCGACCTGTCCGTACACTATAGCTTCACTGCCTTCTCGAAGTGAAGAGATGGCCTGAATGTCTGCAATGTTTTCGTACCGTGTGGGGAGGTGATAGAGGAGGTCCATGACCGTGACGAGGCGGAGGCGTGCAAGCGCCTTTTTGTGTGCCTCGTCGAGGCGCACAAGCGAGGAGATAGGTGTCGAAGGAAGCATTCGTAAATTGTAACAACAAAGCAATTTTTCACGACTATTGACATATGGACTTATTTATGT
>Ga0075026_100000525_pt1 | contig 15450 bp, 13 predicted proteins | sample Str012_2_FD_71392 | JGI IMG/M metagenome (GOLD analysis project Ga0075026, IMG submission 71392) | Freshwater sediment microbial communities in response to fracking from Pennsylvania, USA - Straight Creek_MetaG_SC_2012 | ecosystem: Environmental > Aquatic > Freshwater > Creek > Sediment...
GTTTTTGGGTCTATTTCGTGCGCACATATAGGAGATCCTGTGCCACAAGCACAACCCTGCGATAATACCACAACGCCCCTTACCATTTCATTGCTTTGGTCGGGCACCTATTATTTATGTACCTCATCATTTTTTGGAGGTGGAAATTTAACGCCACCTAACGCAACGTCTGCTAATTACATGGGTTATGCAAGTGTAACCGGCGGACTAGGAAGTTTAAGCGCACCTTTGTCCTATTTGTGTACAATTGTGGTTAAAAATGATCAGCCAGCAGCAAATCCCAATGCCCCATGTAGTAATCCGGGCATGGGTTCATTTACCTGGACACAGCCAGGCCCAACCCATGTTGTTTATAACTATGTTAACCAAAACACAGACGTAACGGTTGATTATTACGATATATGCGCACAATGCAATCCTGGGTCTTCTGCCAATGCGCGACCGCATTTTACTGGTGTTATAACTGTACCAAAAGGGGCATCACAAACCAGGGCCGTTCAGATGCAAACGCAAACTAACTATACCACAACAAACTGTCAATAACTGTAAAAAATCTTAGTATGAAAAAGAAAATTTTATATCAGAAGGGTATTGTGTTTATTGTGATTGCTGCAATAATCTTGTACGGTTGCAAAAAGCCCCAGGAAAAACCTGTTGCAGATAGTCAGAACAATGATAAAGGATTACTTAGTGTTATTGAAAGTTATTATGCATTTACAAAAACAAAAGTCGATGGCACTTTTATGTTTGAATCGAATCTAACTAATAATGATGCAAATGACAAAAACACAGCTTTGGCAGTAGGTGTTTTTTACGATAAATCTGGCAATACGCAAAATGGGGGAGGCATTGTTTCCATTGGCAGCAAGCAATTAAGCCCTGACAACGCAGGTACATACGGGCTAGATAAAGCATATTCAACAGATGAATTCTTTGGTAAGAAAATTACATTTATCTTAACGCCGCCAAAAGATATTTCCGGTGCTAGCCGTACGGGTGGCTCTGCTACTGTTTCCGGTTCATTGTATTCCCCGGCAGCCATCAGCATTACTAATATACCAGCCAGAACGCCTGTGGTAATTCAGCCAGGCATGGCAACGCCTATTACTTGGAATACCGACCCCAATAATCCCAATGGCGTAATAATTATAGCAGAGTATCTACCTACATTATATGCCAACAGGCCCTCACTCAGTAACGGGTACAGTAGTTTTTTAACAAACTCTATGTTGGTTACAGACAATGGGAGCACAGCTATACCATGGAGCTTTTTTTCACAATATCCCGTAGGTGCCCATATAATTCTTTGGGTTGCGAGAGGTAATTATGCAATACTAACAGATGGAAGTTATAATTACCAAATTGGAGGTTATACAGCAGCGGCTGTTTGGGATGTAAGTATACCGGCCGCGCCGCCTGTGACCATTGCTTCAACAAACACGGCGGCTGATTATGGATTTACTGCCACATACGTTAATGCCAGCACGGGTACACAAACTGTTTTTAGTATTCCTTATAACGGTGGAAATATTGGTACATTGCCGGTGGGCACTTATACAGTGTATATTTCAAAAAGTGGTAATTCAAACCAAAGGTATGCTTATGGTGTTTGTGACAGATCAGCTCTTGCCGTATCTGCAAATTTCAGCAATGTAACAGTAAATAGTACATGTAATACCATTTCAGTTGGCATGGGCAATTAGTAAATTATAATTTGTGCTAAGACCCGCTTCAAACTGAGCGGGTCTTAGTTTATTTACTATAAACCAATTGATGAAATATAATCGCATTTGCGCCTTGTTATGTCTCTTCTAACGTAATATCTATATACAATTATAAAGTAGAAATCAGCTGTAATTAATTTGTATGATAACCCGCAAACGCATTCAGTTTATACAACTCGCGGTTTATTTTGGCCGACCAGGCTGCCTGCTTTTCTTTCTCGCGGCTGTAATCGGTTTCGCTGTCGTACTGGTTTTGCATGGCCGATAAACCAGTCATAATTTTCTGGTAAATGGCTGGTACTTCTTTTTGCGCAGTGGCGGCATTGAAAGTATAGGCTTTTAATTGCTGCTCCAGCTTTCGGGCAAAGATCTCTGCAATATCAAAATGGCCCTGCTCGTGCGCCAGTATATAATCGGTTTTTATTTTGCCCCAGGAGCTGTTTTTTTCAAACACACAACCAATGTGGTAACTGAAACCTTTGTCTGAATCGTAACTGTATTTAAAAGTTATCTTGGAACTGGTGAGTGCCGCGTTGGCAGAATTATTGTCGGGCGGGCTTTTGAAGTCGCCCCAGTTGAGCCTGCGGCTAGCAGACCAGGGAATGCCGGACTCGTCGGCGGGCAGCGCCAATGAAAAAGGCACCGAAAATAAAAATGCCATTATCAATTTAAAAATCATGGAGTGAATTTAAAATTAATAACGGCAAAAAAGCGAAGTCTATGCTAAATGAAATCTTAAAATTGATAAACCGGGCAAAGGGATAATTATTTTACCTTCTTCAGCAGCATCACGTAACCGCAAAGCCCTTTCTTCTTTTGTTTGTTTACCTGTACGGGTTTAATGAGGTGGTATTCGGTAAACTGCGATACGTAAGGATAGCTGATAATATTGCCATCTACATCGCCCCACTGGTTTTTCTTGTACACTACCTGTTTTTCATTCCAGTCGTACATGCGCACTTCGTATAATTTGGAAGAAGGATCACCTATAAAAATAAACTGGTACCAGGCACCCTGGGTAAGTGGCAAAACAATGGGTAATTCATATTCGCTTTCCATTTTCACAGAAGCTTCGCGCACAATTTCATATCCTTTGCTGGCAAATAAAGTTTTGAGGCTGTCTATTTCAGTTTTGTAAGACTCGTTCATGCAATTTTCGAGTCTGATCACATCCTCTTGTGCCTTTGCGCTAAAGGCGATGATGGTGATAACAAAAAGAAGAATAAATCTGGTTAAATGGCTTTTCATTTTTGGGGCTTTATCTAGGATGTACGGATTGGTTATGAACACTAAAGTAAATAATTGTAATGAGTAAAGCAACGACAATGCCAACATTTTCGACCAAACGGACAAAAAGCAGGTTTTACGTATTTACCCCCTGTAAAAATAAAAAGCATCCGCCTGGGCCGTACAAGTTAATACGAGGTCGTTGATACAAACATGGGCTGGCAGGGTGGCGCAATAGAAAATTACATCTGCCACATCCTCAGCGCTCAAAGGCTTGTAACCATCGTAAATCTTCCGGGCCGTTTGTTCATCGCCCTTAAACCGCACCAGCGAAAATTCGGTTTCTGCCGCCCCAGGGTGTATGGCCGTTACTTTTATACGGTGCCGGAGCAAATCGGTGCGCATACTCTTACTAATGGCGTCTACGGCCGCTTTTGAGGCACAATACACATTGCCTTTCTCATAAATATCTTTGGCGGCCACCGAGCCCAGGTTGATGACATGGCCCTGGTTGCGTGCTGTCATAAAAGGCAATACTGCTTTGCTTACATATAAGAGTCCTTTTACATTGGTGTCAAGCATGTTGTCCCAGTCGTCCAGGCTGGCCTCATCAAAATAATCCCTGCCAAGGGCAAGGCCGGCATTGTTGATCAATATATCCACTTGTTTCCACTGTTCGGGCATATTGGCAATGATGTTGCTCACCACATTTCTGTCGCGCACATCAAAAACAAGTGGCAATACTTCAATGCCAAATTTTTTTTCAAGATCCTGTTTGAGTGCCAGCAACAAATTTTCGCGCCTGCCGGTAATGACCAGGTTGTATTGGTTGGATGCAAATTTTTCTGCGGCCGCTTTGCCAAAACCCGATGTAGCGCCGGTAATAAAAACAATTTTATTCATTGGTTAAAGGGTTGGTCAGTTTATTGGTTGGTTGATAAGTTTATCATTAAAAGTTCAGGGGTCGGCAGTTCGGCGTTCAATAAATCTTAAAACGTAAAGCCAGTTTTTATTGTTTCGTTTCGTTATCAGTTAGAACGAAAGCAGCATAACGAACCGTTGGACTATAATTTTTTTTAACGGATATTATTATCTCATTAAAACCATGGTTCCTTTTTTGCTGATGACTTTTCCTGTAAAATCGCGGCCCTGTACCACCCACACATAGGTGCCGGAAGCCTGGGCCTTGCCGCCGTAACTGCCATTCCAGCCAGCGCCATCATTGCTGCTGTAAACCATCAGGCCCCAGCGATCGTACACACGGAAATAATCAATCTTTGAAATACCCACCGGTATTGGCCTGAACAATGTATTTTCCGCACCACCGGGGGTAAATGCATTGGGCACAAAAATATCTGGTTTTGTATTGTAAACTTTAATGTGAATGGTAGCAACGGCAAAGCAGTTCTCCGGGGTAAACACTTTTACCGTGTAAGTATAAACGCCGCTGCTGGTAAACAGGGCCGTGGGCGACTGTATCTGGTTGTTATCGAGATAAGTGGGTGGCGTCCATAAAAAATTGGAAGCGCCGGTGGCGGTTAGTTTTACAGGCTGGTTGATGGTTGCTGCGGTATCTCCGCCGGCAGCAGCAATAACGGGCGGCCGGACAATTACAACGATGGTATCAAATTTGGGTTTGGGACAGCCCTGTACATCGTACACCGAAAGTATATAGGTGCTGGTAGCAACCGGGTGGGCAAGCGGCGTCAGCGTATTGGCGTTGATTAAACTGAATATGGGCGACCAGTTAAAGGTTGAACCCACAATGTTTGCATTCAGCCGGGCGGTATCGCCAAAGCAAATCACCTGGTCTTCACCGGCATGCGCTTGCGGGTAGGGAACCGTGCGGATGGTTACATCATCGGCCACACTGCATTTGCCAATACTGCCAATTAAATGGTATGTAGTGGTGGAAGCGGGTGTGACCGCCGGATTTTTTGATCGTGGGTTATTGAAATCGCCTGCCGGAGACCATGCATAGGCCAGTGCATTGGTGCTGGGGTGCAATATAACAGCATCGGTAAGACAAATGCTGGTATCTGGTCCCGCATCCAGTGTAACGTGGTCTACCACCCTTACCTTCACCGAATCTGTATTGATGCAGCCATTTTCGTTTAGCTGTACCTGGTAGATGGTAGTATTGGTTGGGAATACCAGCGGTGTGGCGGTATTTTGATTGATAATTCTTATAAGTGGTGTCCAGGAAAAATTGCCCGATCCGCTGGCCTGTAGCATCAGAGTATCCTGTATGGGCAGGTTACTGCATATCAGCGTGTCTTTAAACGGCAGTGTAATAACGGGTTTATCTTTTACTTCAAGGTCTACAAAAGCGGTATCAATACAACCCTTATTGCTTTGTACTATCAGTTGGGCTGTTTTAATGCCCAGGCTGGCAAATTTCCATTGCGGGTTTTGCAGGTGTGAGGTATCAGCCTGGGTAGTCTCATCACCAAAATTCCAGCTCCAGGCATTTACAAAACCATATTTTGTTTTGGTGGTATCTGTAAACTGCAGCGGGTTTAACAGGCAGGATCCGGTAACAATAAAACCAGGATAAAAACCGGGATATACTTTGGCCAGGGTGGTAGTAGAGTCTACGCATTGGCCGGCCAGTATTACTTTTAACCGGATGGTATAAGTGCCAGTATCGGCAAACTTGTGCTGTACAGTGCCTACCGGGTCCACCGATGTATCTGCTTTGGTACCATCGCCGTATTTCCAGATATACAATGAACCTGCAGGATTAAACTGTTCGTTCTTAAAAGTTACCAGGTAATCATCGCAATAATTGTAATCGGGTTTTAGAAATGCTTTCAGCGGGTTGCAGTCAGAAATTTTCAGGTGAATGTCTTTGCGGTGTACATTGATCAAAACGCCTTTGCGGTACTCGTAAATACAACCGGTTACCACATACTGGCCCGAAATATCGGGTGCAATGCCTGATATGATACCTGTACGCGGATCAATAGATGCATTGAGGCCAAGCGGGCTGGCGCCGCTATAGGGCAACTGATAAGGAAGCGAATTATAGGGCGGCGGCGCGGCAGGATTGGGCGCCGGGCAATTGGTGCAGCCGTTTGATTGGTTGCCCTGACCGCCACCGTTATAGGCATTGCACAAGCTGTACACCAATGAATCGCTGTCGGGGTCTGTGGCAGAAAAATCGAATGAAAAACCGGAGCCTGCGCAAATGGCCACAGCATCATTGCCAGAAATAACCGGGCTGGAATTGTGGCCGGGCGGGGGCAGGGTATTGGTGCCGGGAATTTCGCATTCATAGGTTGCACCAAATAAATCACTGCTGCCCGAAATGTTTTCGATACCCCCAATACGGCAACAACGCTGGTAAGAAATGGTATAGCCCTGCGGATCATCCGGAAGTTCTACCGTGGTTTCAAAATACTTTAGCTTATAGCAAATATCTGTGGGCGGATTGGTGATACAGGGATTGGAAGCAGGATCATACTGGATAATCTGCTGACTGGCCAGGCTTACATCGATATTGCCAAACTGGATATTATCCGATTTCCTGAATATGGTAAACGGCGCCGAGGTTTCATTCTGACCGGGATCGTTGGCATTGCAATCGATATACAATTTAAGCCGTAGCAAATAACTGGATGTATTGGCCGACTGGCCGGGCCCCAGGTATTGATAGGAGAGTTCACCACCGCGTATATGCCTTGCAAATACGGGCATGAAACACAAAATTGCGATGCCTGCTGCCAATAACTTTTTCATTCAATTTTCACTGCAGTTAAAACTGTTGCGCATTTTGTAAAAACGACAACATTGCCTGACTGCTTTTTTCTTTTTCTTCCCACATGCCCATATGGGCCGATTGTTCCAGGATATGTATCATAGCCATTTGGGGCAGGTGGCATTGCTGCATGCTGTCTTCAAACGGTATTGCTTTGTCCTGTTTACCAATTATGAAAAGAACAGGTTTGTTAATGGATTGTAAAACGGTAGTACGATCAGGGCGCTGTATCATGGCTTCGTAATATGCAACCAGGGCCAGGGCATCAAAACTACTATAACGGGCTGTCATTCCGGCCAAAATTGCATTGTTTTTAATACGGTAGTCTTCTGTAAATAGGTTGGGTACCGATTGCGCTATAAATGCAGCGCTGCCCTGTGTTTGCATAAACGCAATGCCACGCCGGCGGATGGCCTTTTTTTCTTCCGTATCGGCAAAAGCCGTAGAATGAAAAAGGCCGATGCCCTTTAGCAGACCGGGGTATTTTTCTGCCAATGCCAGCGTAATGTAGCCACCCATGCTATGGCCAATCACCAGGCTGTTTTCCAGGCGCTCGGCATCCATAATACTTTTTATACTGCCTGCCAATCCTTCTATACTCATGTCTTTTAGCATTGCAGACCGGCCGCTGCCCGGCAGGTCCGGAATAATCAGCAGGAAAAATTTTGACAGCGTTTGTACCTGGTATCGCCATACATCGCTGTCTTCTGCAAAGCCGTGAATGAGGACTACCGGCTGCCCCTGGCCCATTACGGTATAGTATACCTGCTTTTCTTCTATCACAATGCTTTTTACTGTCATACCGCTTTTATTTTACTGTAGCGGACAATGCTCCTGAACAAAACAATGGCAACTATGATCAGGATGCTGTTGTTCATTTCCTGGGGCAGCCATTTCCAGGCAAGGAGCAGCAATGCGCTGAGGACGGCCGTTGCCAGCCAGTAAAATTTAATCCATTGTTTTTGCTTTGTAATTACAAACGCAATAATGGTATGGGTGGGTAATGCCCACAAGAGGTTAAAATTATTCCTGCAAACATTGTCTACCCTTGCAATCCACAAAACAAGCATCAGTACGCCCAGCAAACCAGTTATTAAAAAAAATAAGCGGTCTGTAAAGTTGAGCGCATTAGTAGCGGCCTTGCTTTTTAAAAACGAAAGGGTCATCATCAACGCCAGGATCAAAGAAAACAAAAACACCGGTGTAAAAAATGCCTGTTCTTTCGCCTGTTGGTCGGGCAGTAACAGTTTTGTTTCGCTTAACAAAGGTTGATGTTGCCGCGAAGCACTGTCAAATCCATACATCAGGTAATCGGGCAGGAACATGGCCTGTTTGTTGTTCATCACTTCGTCGAGGTGATTGCCCAGCAGTATATCAATTGCAAAACGGTTCCAGCCCTGGACGCTGTTTTTCATATAACTGTGTATCAGCTGCCGGTAAGTACTGATGCCGGGTTGCGGACGGATGTCTTTAAAAGATATGGCGGTATCAATATTGTTGAGTATGATATCCCTTGCCCTGGTGGTGCAGTTATCAGCATAAAAATGATAGGGATAAAATTTATTTTCCTCCTTTACATTGTTCCAGAGTGCATTGGCCAGTTTTATTTTTTCGGCACAGCTAATGTTGAGCACCTGCTCTGTTACGCTGCGTTTAAAATAATTGTATTCCTTCATAAAATCTGTGAAAGTATAGGGCGAAACCGAATACATCATGATGCCACGGGTAAACTTGATATAGAAGAGCGGATCGCTGTCATCAAAAGTGCCGTAGTTAAAAACAATATCGGTTTGTCTTGCTGTATCTATCAGCCGGATACCGGTATGCCCCCAGATTGAATAGAGATCCTGTCCCGGCCCGCAGGTGAGCAGGCTGATGCGTAAATGACAGGTATCCGTTTGTGCGAAAGCGGCAAATGAAAAATGAAAGATAAAAAACAGGGCCAGTATTTTTTTCAAGGCAGAAATTTTGCAACAAGTTCGTGAAAATACATGAAACCCCGGAGCCGTAAATGCTTAAAGTTTGCCTGGTTTTATGGTCCTTCGTTCACTGTTCAATAGTTCTTGATGCATAAACAGACTAATGCCTGCTGTTGTATAAAAAAAATCTATATTATACAGAAGGCTGGCATATAATTATACCAGCCTTCTGTAAGAGGCATACTATGCACTTTTGAACAGTGAACTAAATTAGCGGCAATCTTCAACCAATTACGCAATCAATTATTTCCTGGTATAATTGGGGGCCTCCTTGGTGATTTCAATATCGTGTGCGTGGCTTTCCTTCATGCCTGCATTGGTGATTTTTATAAACTGTGCCTCATTTTTAAGGGTAGCCAGGTTACCGGCGCCGCAATAACCCATACCTGCACGCAGCCCGCCGGTGTATTGCTGCACTACTTCACTTAAATTGCCTTTGTAGGCAACACGGCCTTCAATGCCTTCGGGTACCAGTTTCTTAATATCGTCTTCCACATCCTGGAAATAACGGTCACTGCTGCCTTGTGCCATGGCGCCAATAGAGCCCATGCCGCGGTATTCTTTAAATTTTCTGCCTTCGTAAATAATGGTTTCGCCGGGGCTTTCTTCCACGCCTGCAAAAACGCTTCCCATCATTACTGTATCTGCGCCGGCTGCCAGTGCTTTCACCATGTCACCAGTATAACGGATACCACCATCCGCAATTAAAGGAACCCCTTTTTGTTTTAAGGCAGAATAAGCTTCCATAATGGCTGTTATCTGCGGCACGCCTGCGCCGGCTACAATGCGGGTGGTACAGATAGAACCGGGCCCGATGCCAATTTTAACAGCGTCTGCACCTGCTTCTGCCAGTGCTTTTGCGCCTGCTGCAGTGCCTACATTGCCGGCAATTACCTGTAATTTTTTAAAATTCTTTTTTACACTTTTTAATGCGTCAATAACACCCTTGCTATGGCCATGTGCGCTGTCAAGACAAACCACATCCACCCCAATCTGCTGCAATGCAGCGGCGCGGTTCAGCATGTCGCTGGTAATGCCCAGCGCGGCGCCCACCAGCAAACGGCCAAAGCCATCCTTTACCGCATTGGGAAAACTGCTCAGCTGCAGCATATCGCGGTATGTAATCAAACCCACCAGTGTATTGTCTTTTTTAACCACCGGTAGCTTTTCAATTTTATAGGAGCGTAAAATTTTTTCTGCTTTTTTAAGATCGGTGCCTTCGGGTGCAACTATCAGGTTGTCTTTTGTCATTACTTCCGATACCTTTCTTTTTTTATCGGTTTCAAAACGCAGGTCGCGGTTGGTAAGAATGCCGACCAGTTTATGTGCGCCGTCTACAATGGGAATGCCACCGATCCTGTTTTCTTTCATCAGCTGCAGGGCATCTCCAATAGTTGCGTCAATGCTGAGTGTAATGGGGTCGATGATCATACCGCTTTCACTGCGCTTTACCTTGCGTACCTGTTCTGCCTGCTGCTCTATGCTCATGTTCTTATGCAGGATGCCGATGCCCCCCTCGCGGGCAAGCGCAATGGCCAGCTGTGCTTCTGTTACAGTGTCCATAGCAGAAGACAACATGGGTATATTGAGTGTAATTTCTTTTGTAAGTTTTGTTTTGATACTGACTTCCCTGGGTAATACCTGTGAGTAGGCCGGAAGCAGGAGCACATCATCGAAAGTTAAACCTTCACCAAAAAATTTTTTACTGAGATCTGACTTCTTTGCGGGAGAATTTCTTATTGCCATGGGCAAAGATAGGGCAGCAGGCAAATTGGTTCCAAAACTTTTTTTACAATTTGCCCAAACCCTTGCCAGTAAAGGCATACAGGCATTGTAGCAATATTGCTGCAGCCATAAACACTGCAAAGAATAAAAAGTTCAGCCTACAACAATTTGTACAATTTTCCCGGCAGCGAAGCCACTACATTTTGCAGCTCAAGGTTTAAAATAGCCGCGGCTACCGTGCTGCTGCTCAGCCTGCTTTTGATGTTCAGTTCGTCTATTGACAGGGTTTCTTTTTCTTTCAGCAGATCAACAATGGTCTTCTCTTCATCGCTCAGCTGTATAAACAATTCCTTTTGAATTTTTTTGGGAATGTTCGTTTGTTCGGCCCATCCCAGCATGTCAATGATATCAGCGGCGCCGCTTAATAAAATGGCTTTGTTATTTTTGATTAACTCATTGCAGCCGGCGCTTTTGTTATCGGTTGTTCTTCCCGGAAAAGCAAACACATCCCTGTTGTACCCGTTGGCCAGGTCTGCGGTAATCATGCTGCCTCCTTTGATATCTGTTTCTATAACAATGGTAGCATCGCTCATACCGGCTACAATGCGGTTGCGCGAAGGAAAATTGTGTTTATCGGGTTTTGTTTTACTCCTGAATTCGGTGAGCAGCCCGCCGTTTTCTTTGATGATGTCTTTTGCCAGCCCTGTATGTTCTGCCGGGTAAATTTTGTCCAGTCCATGCGCCACCACCGCCACCGTGGGCATTGCATGTTTGAGGGCGGCTTTGTGTGCCACTGCATCTATCCCCAATGCCAGGCCGCTAATGACCAGCACCTGTAGCTGTGCCAGGTCGGACAGTAATTTGTCGGTGATTTGTTTGCCATAATCTGTTTTACTGCGGGTGCCCACCACCGCTATTATTTTTGCCGCATTCAGATCTGCCCGGCCCCGGTAGTACAGTATCGTTGGCGGATCGTAACAGTTTAGCAATCGCTGCGGGTAGGCTTTGTCGGTAAGAAACAAGGGGGTGATTTTGTATTTTTCGATAAACGCTATTTCTTCTTCCGCTCTTTTATAATCAGCAAAAGATTTTATGCTGCGGGCCCTTACTTCGCCAATTCCTGCGAGTACTTCCAGTGAAGATTTCTTTGCCTTAAATACAGCGGTTGCATCGCCAAAATGGTCGATCAATATTTTTGCCTGTACCGTCCCTATATTAGGCACAAGGCTGAGGGCAAGCTGCTGCAGTAGTGGGTGGTTCATTCTTTATCCGGGAAAGCTGTAAAAAGAATGAATGTAAAAAACTTTTTTGAATGGCTGTCGTATTACAAAATTATTGACTAACTACCTTTAGTTCGGTCCGCCTGTTACGTGCTTTGCCTTCTTCTGTTTTATTGTCGGCCACGGGTACTTTATCACCCAGCCCCTGAAAAGAAAGTCTTTGAATGGGGATCCCTTTGGAAGTGAGGTACATGACTACAGCCCTGGCGCGGTTAAGCGAGAGCGTTATATTGTCGGCTGCTTTGCCGGCATTGTCGGTATGCCCGTTGATTTCAATTTTTAAGGTGGGGTTCTCGGTCAGCAATTTTACCACGTTGTCAAGCTCTACCTGCGATTCGGGTTTTAGCTCAAACTTATTTATACCGAAGAAAATGTTTTTCAGTACCATACTGGCATTGGCTTCCAGCGGCTGCAGCGGTATGTCAATATTGTAAGTGGAGTCGGGTTCTTTCTGGCTGAGCGGAAAATTTTCGGAGAAAAAGAGGTAGCCCCGGCGGTTTACATTAAATGCATAGTCTTTACCGATGGGCAGGGTAATTAAATAGTTGCCGGTTTCATCGGTTTGTACCTTGCTGATGATTTCTTTTGTTTTGAGATCGGTTAGTTCTACTGCGGAGGGGAGGCCTTTGCCGGTTTTTTTGTCAAATACTTTTCCTTTGATCCACAGTGTTTTTACAGGGCGGATATCATTGCGCAGGGAAAAAGTGTACAAATCCAGGTTGCCACGTGAATCGCCCCGGTCGCTGGCATAGTAGGCGGTGGCGCCATCGGCTGTTATTACCAGGCTGCCTTCATTTTGTATGGTGTTGATGGGATAGCCCAGGTTTTTTGGTTTGCTCCAGCTGCCCTTTGGGCCTTTGCGCACTACAAAAATATCGTCGCCGCCATAACCCGGGTGGCCGGAACTGGTAAAATAAAGCGTCTGGTTATCGGCATGAATAAAAGGACAGCTTTCATCGCCAATGCTGTTGATCTCCGGGCCCATGTTTTCCGGTTCGCTCCAATGGCCGCCGGGCAACAGGTGGCTTACATAGAGGTCGCTGCCACCATAGCCGCCAAAACGCCGGCTGGTAAAATACAAATCTCTTTTATCGGGAGATAAGCTGGGTGCCGTTTCCCATTGATCGGTATTTATCCGGTTGCCCATATTTTCCGCAGCACTCCATCCGTCGGGCGTTAAATAAGAAATGTAAAGATCACAGCTGCCATAGCCTTCGGGGAAATTGCAGCCGGTAAATATCAGCCATTGCCCATCCTGCGATATGCATTGTGCACCTTCATTGAAATTGGTGTTAATGCTGCCGGCAAGCGCTTTGGCGGTTGACCAAACGCCATTATTATTGTTCGTTTCAAAAAAATCTTCGTTCACTCCTCTAACCCGGCGGGTAAAAATCAATTGTTTGCTGTCGATGGTTAAAGACGGAAAATATTCAGAATAAATACTGTTAACACTGTCTCCCAGGTTAATGGGGGCAAAATGATAGTTGCTGTCGGGGTTGTTTTTTTTATAATCAATCGCAAACTGGTAACAGCGGCTGCGATAGGAGGCGGCTTTTATGCTGCTTTCATTGAGGTAGGTGATGGTTTTAAATGATTCTACTGCTGCCAGCGCTTTTTCAAACTGGCCCTGGCCCGCAAGGTCAATAGAGTAGGGCAGGTTGTATTCCATGAAATAAACACTGTCGATGTTCCGTGCAATTTCATAGTTGATAATAGAACTGTCGTAATTCTTTAATTCGGCATACATGCCGGCAACAGACAGGTATGCATCTTCAAAACGGTTGTCAATTTTTACGGCTTGTTGCAAGAGGCGGATGCCTTCTGTTAAATGACCATCGGTGGCTTGTTGCAAAGCCTGCATGTGCAGGGCAGCCGCTTTCGGGTTTACTTTTTCAGGATTGTATGACTGGGCGTTTGCGTTGCAAACAAAGGCTGCGGTAATAAATATGGTGAAAAGAAATTTCAAACGATAATACTTTTAAACCTGTGCGAAATTGGACAGGCGGCAATGCAATCTTTAAAACGCCGCAGTGCGGCATTTATTCTTTTGCCACTGGTGGTAAAGGTAAGAAAGCCGTTTTTTAAGGAACGTTAATGTATTTATGCAACTGCAGGCTCAGTTCCCAATGCGGGTGGGCTTTAATATAGTCAATGATAAGCGGCGTTACAATGGCGGCTTTGTCCCACTCGGGTTGCAGGTAAAGTTTACATTGGGGCGAAACCAGTGCGGCGTATTTTTCTGCCCATGCAAAATCGGAACTATTAAATACCACTATTTTTAATTCGCTGGCTTTGGGTACCAGTTCCGGCAGTGGCGCCTTAAATTTTTTGGGCGAAAGGCAGATCCAATCCCAGTCTCCGCTAAGGGGTGAAGAACCCGACGTTTCGATATTGGTTTGAAAGCCCGCTGCGTGCAATGCGGTTGTAAGTTCATCCAGTTTGTGCAAGAGGGGTTCGCCACCGGTAACCACGGCCAGCCGGCCCGGGCATTGTTTTGCAGTATCAACAATGGCTGCAATGGTTAACTGCGGGTGTGCGGCCGCATCCCAGCTGTCTTTTACATCGCACCATACACAACCCACATCGCATCCGCCCAGCCGGATAAAATAAGCGGCCCTGCCCTGGTAAAAGCCTTCTCCCTGCAAGCTGTAGAAACTTTCCATTACGGGAAGGGTGGTGGTGGTTATAGCGGCGGCAGTGAGCATATTGATCAAAATTCTTTTTGTAATTAAATTAAAGTAAAATCTTACTGGCTTACCGCCCTTGGCTGGTAGCTGTTGGCTGTTTTCTTAAATTCTGAAGGCGTTTTCTTGATAATGTTTTTAAAGACCTTATTAAAGTAGGGCACATTGTTAAATCCGCATTCAAAACACACTTCACCAATGGATTTATCCTGCTGCAGCATGATGCAGGCCTGTTCTATGCGGTATTGGTTAATAAAGTCGGTAAACGTTATGTTCATTATTTTTTTGAAATAATTGCAGAAAGCCGGAACCGTAAGATGGGCAATGTCTGCCACTTTCTTGATGTTGATCTCTTCCTGGAAATTCTGTTCTACGTAATTAAAAATATTCTGCAGCCGCACGTGTACTTTACGGATGGTAGTGGGCAATGTTACCTGCGAATTGAGCAATGTGAAATCTTCCGACATGGCCAGTTGCTGCAGGATGATGGTAAGTTCCAGGAAACGTTCAAATGGCGGCATTTTCAGCAGCTTTACCATTCTTTTGATGGCTTTCTCTTTTGTGGTTTCTCCAAAACTGATCCCATAGCTAGATTTTTCCAGCAACAGGTTAATCGGCTTCATTTCGGGGCGCAGTAAAAGGGAGGTATTAAAGACTTCTTTTTTAAATTGTACCACCACCTGTTCAATCATGCCACGGGTATTGAGGCCAAATCCGGAATGGGGAAGATCGGGTCCCATCAGCACCAGGTCGCCGTTTTCATAATTACTGGCATGGTTGCCCACCTGGCGGGTGCCATTGCCGGCCAATACGCACACCAGTTCATATTCCGGGTGGTAGTGGTATTGCCAGGAGTATTCTTCTGCCGGAATTTTCTCGTGCAAAATCCTAAAAGAACTGCCCTCATCCTCCTGTATCAGCTCAAATTCAATTTTCATATTTTAAGCGTATTGGTTGTACAAAGCCATCGTTGTTTTGAATTAGATAACTATCCTGCACTGTCTGATAGAATCCATCTTATAATGCTTCATTAATAAGAATAATTACAAATCTAAGCAATAAGTATTAATA
>Ga0075026_100000526_pt1 | contig 15444 bp, 11 predicted proteins | sample Str012_2_FD_71392 | JGI IMG/M metagenome (GOLD analysis project Ga0075026, IMG submission 71392) | Freshwater sediment microbial communities in response to fracking from Pennsylvania, USA - Straight Creek_MetaG_SC_2012 | ecosystem: Environmental > Aquatic > Freshwater > Creek > Sediment...
ACCGGGCTCGCCCTGGTGGGTGTCGGCAGCGTCATCACGCTGTTCCACATGGGCTTGCTGCACACGGTGCTGGTGGTCGGGCTGCTGTTCCTCGGTGCACTCGGCGCTTGGCGACTCGCCGCCATCTTCCCCACCGCGCGGGCCCGCATCACCGTCCTCATCGTCTATGCCGCGGTGCCGCTGCCGTCGAGCCTGCTGTCGTCGGGCCGTTGGGGGGCCCTCGTGGGGTTCGCCGCCGCGCCGTGGGCACTCAATCTGATGCGTCGAGTCGCTGGCCTCGACACGCGTTGGCTCGACAACGAATCGTCGGTCGACGGCATCCGCGACGTGCCACCCGCGAAGCGACGTTGGTTGCTCGCCCGCCTGGCGCTCCTCACGGCGGTGGCCGGCGCCTTCTCGCCGGCGTTCGCGCTGGTCATCCTGGGCATGGGCGTGGTGCTCGCACTGGCCACCCTGCTGTGTGGTGGGGCATGGCGCGTCAGCGTCGCCTTCCTGGGCGCAGCAGCCACCGCCTTGGTGGTCGCCGTCATCGTCAACCTGCCGTGGGTGCTCACGCTCGTCGGCACGGGCGGTTGGACCGCCATCGTCGGTGTCGCCACCACGTCGGGTGGGCTCGGCGTGCGCCGACTCGCGCAGATGCGGTTGGGCACCGGGTATCTCGGCACCCTGGGCATGTTCTTGCTGGTGCCCGTGTTCGTCGCGCCGTTGGTGGCGCGCTCGTGGCGTTTCGCCTGGGCCGTTCGTGCCGCTGCACTCGTGATCGTGTTCGGCGGTCTCGCAGTGCTCGACGACCGCGGTGCGTTGCCGTTCCGGTTGCCCGACACCGGACTCATGCTCGTGCCGATGGCGGTCGGTATCGCGCTGGCCGCGGGCTGCATCGCCGCGGCATTCGAGGCCGACGTGCTCGCCGGCTCGTTCGGCTGGCGGCAACCGCTCGGTCTGCTCAGCGCCGTCGCCATCGTGCTGGGCATCGTGCCGGGCGTCCTGGCGGTGGGCGGTGGCCGATGGGGCATGCCCACGCACACCATCGAATCGGTGCTCGGCCAACTCCCCACCAATCCCGCCGATGGCGACTACCGAGTGCTCTGGGTGGGCGACCCCCGCGTCATTCCTGTCGCGGCGTGGACCTACCAGCCCGGCATCGGCTACGCGGTCACCGACGACGGTTCGCTCGTGGTCGACGAGAACTGGGGCACGCGTCCCACCACGGCCGAGCGCGACGTGGCCGACGCACTGGCCAGCATCGCCCGCGGCGACACGCTCCGTGGTGGGCGCCTGCTCGCTCCGTTCGGTATCCGCTACGTGGTCATTCCGCTCGCCGATGGCGTCAACGGCACCATCTCCCAGCCGTTGCCCGCGCCCAACGGGCTCGTCGACGTGCTCGACGACCAGCTCGACCTGGCATCGCCGCTCACCCGTCCGCCCAACTACATCGTCTACGAGAACACCGCCTACACCCCCACGCGATCACAGCTCACGTCCGAGGGTGCCGCAGCCAGCAAGCAGGCAGGTGGCGAAGCCCTGGCCCAGGCCGACCTGCGCGGCTCCACACCGTTCGGCGTCGGCGCCGCCGACCGTGGTCCGGCTCGCGGCCCCGTCGTCCCCGGCACGCTGCACGCGGCGGTCCAGTTCGACAGCAACTGGCACCTCAGCGTCGACGGTCGTTCCATCGCCCCGCGCCACGCGTTCGGTTCCACGCTGGGGTTCGACATGCCGGCCGCGGGCAACGCCGTGCTCGAGTTCGACACGCCCGTCACCCGTTCGCTGTGGGTGTTGGTGCAGTTCGTGCTGTGGACGGTGCTCGTGCTGGTCGCGGCGCAGGCGCGCATGCCCCGTCGTCGACGTCGGGCCGCTCAGGTGGCCGACGGTGGCATCGTGGCCGACCTCACCGCACCGATGCAGCCGCCGGTGTTCGCCCCGCCCACGGGCGCCGTCCACGACGGGCGCACCACCGCCGCCGCCATCGACCCCGACGACGAACCGGCGTGGACCCTGCCCGACGACGCCACCACCGGTGAGGACCAGCCGTGAACCGCCGACTCCCCGCACTCGTCGTCGTCGTGCTCGTGCCGCTCGTGCTGCTCGCCCTGTTCCCGCTGGGCGTCATCTCCAGGGGCAGCACCGGCACCACGCCCACGTTCGCCGCGCAGGGATCCCCCACGCTGCCCTTCGTGCCCAAGGCGCAGTTCGTCACGTCCACCTGGTTCTGCGGTGGTGTGCCCAACACCACCGACGCCAGTGGCGGCACCGTCACGGTGGTCAACCCCGCCGATGCGCCGATGCAGGGCCGTCTCACGGTGTTCTCCGACGCATCGGGCGTCGCTCCCGCCGAACAGCCCTTCGAGGTGCCGGCGCGAGCGCATCTCACCACCGCGCTGTCGAAGGTGCAGCGCACGGGCAACTACCTGTCGGCGATGGTCGAGATCACCGGTGGCGGTGGGTTCGTCGAGCAGACGGCCGTCACCAAGGTGGGCAACGCCGTGAGCGCGTGTTCCAACAGCACCTCGGGCGACTGGTACTTCGCCGACAACTACACGCTCAACGGGAGCAAGGAAGACCTCGTCATCACCAACCCGTTCCCCGACGACGCCATTCTCGATTTCACGTTCGCCAGCAACGACGGCACCCGTCGCCCGCAGAACCTGCAGGGCTTTCCGGTGTCGGCGCACTCGATCGCGGTCATCAGCGAGGCCAACCTGCCCAAGGACGAAGCGGTGCTGGCCGTCACCATCCATGCATCGCGCGGCCGCGTCATCGCCGCTCGCGCGCAGACCTATCAGGGCGAGCGTTCGGGCTACTCGCTCACGCTCGGCGCACCGTCGCTGTCGTCCGACTGGTCGTTCCCCGACGGTGAGGCCGGCCCCGACGTGGCCTTCGAGCGCTACAGCATCTACAACCCCACCGACTCCGACGTCACGGTCACCACCAACATGTGGGGCGTCGCCCAGGGGTCGTTCGTGGGCTATCGCACCGACACCATCCAGGCCGGCAACGTGCTGTCGTTCACCACCCGCGACTTCGGCCAGGTGCCCAAGGGCCGCCACGGCATGACCTTCAGCACCGAAGGCGATGCGTCGATCGTGGTCGAGCAGGGCATCACTCGCAAGGCGGGCGATGCGTTCGTCACGTCGGTGGTCATCGGAGCGCCGCAGGTGTTCGAGGGCTACAGCCGCTGGAGCATGGCCGTGGGCACCGATCAGGCGGTCGCCAACGTGCTCATCGTGATGAACCTCGACTCGGTTGCCGGCACGGTCACCGTGAAGACGCTCGGCGCCGGTGGTGAAGTGGCGGTGAAGGGCCTCGAGAAGGTGAAACTCGCCAAGGCGGGCATCACGGCCATCGCCATCCCCAACACGCCGGGCGTGCTCGGCTCGCCGTTGGTGGTCGAGTCGAGCCAACGCATCATCGTGCAACGCCTGCTGCCTCGCGGTGCAGGCCTGCGTGGTCGCACGGCGGCCCTCGCACTGCCGGGCTGAGCGCATGGTGCAGGTCGTCATCGCAGCGGTGGTGGTGGTCGCGGCCATCGCGCTCGGGCTGGTGCTGCGTCAGCGGCAGTCGGCTGCGTTGCCCACCCAACCGAGCCTCGACGTTCCGGCCCAGATCGACCGGGCCGACTTCCCCGACGCCACGGCGCCGTGGATGGTGGCGGTGTTCTCGTCGTCCACGTGCCACGCCTGCGACGACGTGGTGCGCAAGGCCAAGGTGCTCGAGTCGCCCCAGGTGAGCGTGGTCGACGTCGAGTTCACGCAGTACCGGTCGCTGCACCACAAGTACCGCATCGAGTCGGTGCCGCTCGTGGCCATCATCGATGCCGAGGGCGTGGTGCGCCGTGGCTTCGCCGGCCCGGTGAGCGCCACCGACCTGTGGGCCGCCGTCGCCGAAGCCCGCGAGCCCGGCACATCACCCGAACCCGACCTGGGCCACTGACCGACCTGGGCCACTGACCGACCCGCGCTCGACTCCTGCGGAGATGATCAGTCGGCGCTGATCGACTCGGTGTTGGCGGGGGAGTCGCCCAGGCCGTCCTGTACGTGGCGGGCCACGTCGGCACCGTCGATCGTCTCGCGCTCGAGCAGGTCTTCGGCCACGGCGTGGAGTGCCGTGAGGTGCTTGCGCAGCATCTCGGTGGCTCGGTGCTCCTGCTCGTGGAGGATGCGGAAGATCTCGCTGTCGATCATCTTGGCCGTGTCGTCGCTGTACTCGCGACCCTGGGTCATCAGATCTTCACCGAGGAACACCTGCTGGTGACCGCTCCACGCCATCGGGCCGACGGCGTCGCTCATGCCCCACTCGCGCACCATGCGTCGGGCGATGCTGGTGGCCTGCTCGAGGTCGTTGGCGGCACCGGAGTTGAGGTGACCGAACACGATCTTCTCGGCCACGCGTCCACCCATTGCACGACAGATGACGTCTTCGAAGTACTCCTTGGAGTACGTGTGCCGCTCTTCGGGCAGGCTCCAGGTGACGCCCAGGGCCATGCCGCGGGGGAGGATGGTGACCTTGTGCAGCGGGTCGGCGTGGGGGAGCACCACGGTGAGGATGGCGTGGCCACCTTCGTGGATGGCGGTGGCCCGACGCTCTTCGGCGCTGAGCACCAGGCTCTCGCGGCGAGCGCCCATCACCACGCGGTCGCGGGCGTTCTCGAAGTCGATGCGCTCGACCTGCTTGCTGCCACGACGTACGGCGAACAACGCCGCCTCGTTGACCAGGTTGGCCAGATCGGCACCGCTCATGCCCGGAGTGGCCTTCGACATCACCTCGAGGTCGACGTCGGGGCCCATCCGCTTGTCGCGGCTGTGCACCTTCAAGATGGCGAGACGCTCTTCGTTCTCGGGCAGCGGCACCACGATCTGGCGGTCGAAACGGCCCGGGCGCAGCAGTGCCGGGTCGAGGATGTCGGGACGGTTGGTGGCGGCCAGGATGACGATGCCTTCGCTGGTCTCGAAGCCGTCCATCTCGGCCAGCATCTGGTTGAGCGTCTGCTCGCGCTCGTCGTGCCCGCCGCCGAGGCCGGCGCCGCGCTTGCGGCCGATGGAGTCGATCTCGTCGATGAAGATGATGGCCCGGCCGAGCTTGCGGGCCTGGGCGAACAGGTCGCGCACGCGGCTGGCGCCGACGCCCACGAACATCTCCATGAAGTCGGAACCGGTGACGCTGAGGAAGCCCACGCCCGCCTCGCCGGCGACGGCGCGTGCGAACAGGGTCTTGCCGGTGCCGGGAGGGCCGACGAGCAGCATGCCCTTGGGCACGCGGGCGCCGATCTCGCGGAACCGCTCGGGCATGCGCAGGAAGTCGACCACCTCGGTGATCTCCTGCTTCACACCCTCGTAGCCGGCGATGTCGGAGAACGTGGTGGAGGGCTTGTCGGCGGAATAGGCCTTGGCCCGGCTCCGCCCTATCGACATGACGTTGCCCATCTGACCCTGGGCACGTTTGTTCATCCAGAACAGGAAGCCGATGATGAGGACGAAGGGCAACAGCAGGCTGGCCCAGTTGAGGAGCCAGTTGCTGGCGGGGGCCTTGGCGGTCCAGTCGACCTTGTGCTGGGCGAGCAGGGCGTTCTCGGACTCGGTGGGGAAGTTGTCGCGCACGGTGGTGGTGAACTTGGTGCCGTCGACGAACACGCCCGACACCGAGTTGGAGCCGTTGGTGAGCTCGAAGCTCTTCACCTTGTCGTCCTGCACCGCGGTGGTGAACTCGGTGTAGCTGAGCTTGGTGCCCGAACTGGTCGGCCACACCTGCTGCAGCACCAACATGCCGACGAGCACGGCGAGGAGCACCGGGATGGTCCAGCGGGGCCACCCGGCGCCGGGCGCTTTGCGGCCGCCACCCTGGGGCGGTTGCTGACCCGGCTGCTGACCGCGACCCGGGGGAGGGGGAGGCGGCGGCGGAGGGAGATTGCTCATGCGCATATGCTACGGGGCTTCGACCGAGCGGGGTCGTCAGCGCCAGATATCCACCACCCGACTTGCGTGGGGATTTAGCGTGGAACCCATGCATCGCCAGTGTTCGCGGTCGGGATGCGCCGATGAGGCCATCGCCACGTTGTCGTACCAGTACGCCCGATCGCTCGTCTGGCTCGACGACCTGAGCCTCGAGCGCGACCCGCACAACTACGACCTGTGCCAGCGTCACGCCGCCCGGCTGTCGGTGCCCAACGGCTGGCGCATGGAGGATCGGCGCACTCGACGCACGCTGGTGTTCACCGGCACGCACCTCCAGTCGCGTCTGGCCGGCTGAGGCGGGCCTGCCACTAGGCTCGGCCGACGTGCCGGCCTCTCGCAACACAGCTCCGCGGCCGGCGTTCCGTTCCGTGGGCGATCGTGCCGACCTCTCGATTCGCGACGCCGCCGTCTACTGGCTGGCCGCGTGGGTGCTGAGCCAGTTCCTGTCGGTGGCGGTCATGTCGTTGTCGGGTCACACCACGTTGGCCGAGGCCGGCCCCGGCTGGCTGTTGGCCGTGGCGGTGGCCGGCTGGGTGCCGATGGTGGGCGCGGTCGCGATGGCGTCACGCAAGTTCGGTACCGAGTCGCTCGCTCGCGACTTCGGCTACACGTGGCGACCCGTCGATCTGCTGGGTGTGCCCATCGGCATCGGTACCCAGTTGTTGCTGCTCCCGCTCGTGTACTGGCCGCTCAAGGCGGTGTGGCCGCACACGTTCTCGCAGTCGAAGCTCGAACAGCGCGCCCACGACCTGTCGGCACATGCCAGCGGCGCCGGCAGGGTGCTGCTGTTCGTGGTGGTGGTGGTGGGCGCCCCGCTCGTGGAGGAACTCGTGTACCGCGGCATGCTGCAGACGGCGTTCACCCGTCGCTTGCGCGACGCACTCGGCGTGGTCCTGGTGGCCGCCTGGTTCGCCATCGTGCACTTCCAACCCATCGAGACACCCGGGCTGTTCGTCGTCGGTCTCGTGCTCGGTTCGTGCGCGCTGTACACCCGTCGGTTGGGCATGGGCGTGATGGCGCACATGGCATTCAACGCCACCGGTCTTGCCCTGGTGGCGATGGCGTGACCGCACTCGACGCCCGCCGCATGGAACAATCGGGGCCGACATGACCGACGTTCTCGACGCCGAACCCTCCGACGCCGCGCCCGATCCCTCGTTCGACCCGTCGACCGACGATCAGCCGATTGCCTCCGAGCCCACGTTCCTTCAGCGCGCCTGGAAGCGCATCCTTCGCCGCCCGTCCAACTGGCTCAACGCGCCGTGGCCGATCGAGCGAGTGGTGCAGTACCTCACCGCGCTCATCATCGTCGGTGGCTGCACCTGGGCCGTGCTCCAGGTGATCCACCTCGACCTGGTGTTCACCAACAACACGCCCACGGGCGGCGACATGGGTGCGCACGTGGCGGCCCCGGCCTATCTGCGCGACCACCTGCTCAACCACTTCCAGCTCACCGGTTGGACCAACTACTGGTACAACGGATTCCCGCTGTACCGGTTCTACATGGTCATCCCCGCGCTGATGATCGTGGTGCTCAACGTCATCTTCCCCTACGGCGTCGCGTTCAAGATCGTGGCCTGCATCGGTCTGGTGTCGCTGCCGTTCTGCTGCTGGGCCTTCGGTCGCCTCGCCAAGTTCGCGTATCCCATCCCGGAGCTGATGGCGCTGGCCGGCCTCATCTTCCTGTTCGACGAGAGCTTCAGCATCTACGGCGGCAACGTGAAGAGCACGATGGCGGGCGAGTTCTCGTTCTCCATCGCGCTCTCGTTCGCCATCCTCGGTCTGGGCCTGTTCGCCAACGGTCTGCGCACGGGCAAGTACCGCAGCTGGACCGCCATCGTGTTGGCGTTGGCGATGCTGTCGCACGGCATCGTGCTCATCTTCGTCGTGCTCGGCGCGCTGCTGATGTGGCTCATCTGGCTCGACAAGACCCGGTTCTTCTACGGCGTCACCATGGGCATCACGGCGGTGTTGCTCAGCGCGTTCTGGGTGGTGCCCTTCCTGGCCAACCACCAGTACATGACCGACATGAAGTACGGCTACCGACCCGACGGCGCCAGCGACAGCTTCTGGGTGATGTTCTTCCCATGGACCACGTTCCTCGACATCCTCGTGTCGGGATTCGCGCTCATCGGGTTCGCCACCAGCGTGGTGAAACGCAACCTCACCGGGGCCTGGCTGGGCATCATGTGCTTCGCGCTCATGGCGGCCACCTACCTGGCGCGCAGCAGCCTGCCGGTGATCGGCCTGCTGTGGAACCCGCGCATCTTGCCGTTCCTCTATCTCGTGCGACTGATGCTCATGATGGTGGGCATCGTCGACACGGTGCACTTCATCATCAAGGGGATGTCGGGCCGGCGCACGCTCTCCGTCAAGCAGCTGTGGGTGTCGGGTCTTGCCATCGCCAGCGTCGTCGGTCTCGTGGTGCTCACCATGGAACTGTTCCTGTTCCGCGAAGTGCCGGGCGCGCGAATGACCACGAAGAACGGCAAGTCGGTCTACTCGTGGGGTATCGGCGGATGGGATCCCATCACGATGTCGCCGTCGTCCACCGACGCGCTGGCCGACGGCTGGACTCGCTACAACTTCCGCGGCTACGAGGGTCGCGAGTACTACGGCGAGTACAAGGCGCTCATCGACACGATGGCGGCACTCGGCAACGATCCGGCCTTCGGTTGCGGTCAGGCGCTGTGGGAGAACAACGGCGACACCGGCCCATACGGCACCACGATGGCGCTGATGCTGTTGCCGCACTGGACCGACGGATGCATCACCAGCTCCGAGGGTCTGTATTTCGAGGCGTCGGGTACCACGCCCTACCACTTCCTCACCGCGGCGGCGATGAGCAAGCACAGCTCCAATCCGGTGCGCGAACTGCGTTACGTCGACAACGATGCGTCGGTCGGTGTGCCGATGATGCAGAAGATGGGCGACAAGTACCTGATGGTGTTCACCGCCGACGCCAAGAAGCAAGCCGACGGCAACAAGGACCTCCAGCTCGTGCGCACTTCGGGTCCGTGGAAGATCTACGTGGTGAAGGACAGTCCGGTGGTCGAGCCGCTCACCGTGCAACCGGTCATCGTCAACGGCCGCTCGGGCGATCAGCGCGAACGACACCTCGAATTGGGCACCAGCTGGTTCCAGAACACCAGCGAGTGGACTGCCATGCCGGCCGACTCGGGTCCGTCGAGTTGGCAGCGCATCGATGTGAAGGTCGACGCCAAGCGCACCGTCGGCACCGCTCCGCTCGCCCCGGGGCGCAAGGTCGACATCGTGATACCCGTGCAGACCATCGTCCCCAAGGCGCTCCCGGCCATCACCGTGTCGAACGCTCGCATGGGCACGCAAGATTTCAGCTTCGACGTGTCGCAGGTGGGCGTGCCGGTGCTGGTGAAGATCAGCTACTTCCCCAACTGGAAGGTCGACGGCGCCGATGGCCCCTATCGGGTGGCTCCCAACTTCATGGTCGTCATCCCGCGATCCACGCACGTGACGCTCCACTACGACATGAGCTCGCTCGACAAGGTCGCCTATCTGCTCACGCTCATCGGCATCTGCCTGCTGTTCTTCTGGCGCTACAAGGGCGACATCGTCCACCGCAGCGAGCATCCGTTCCTCGTGCTCGCCGCCGATGGCGCGTCGCTCGACGACGCCGGCACCGACGAGACCCTCGACGACGAGGGTGGCGATGGTGGTGGTGGTGGCGACGCGACACCGGTGGGCGCCGATCGCCTTCCCTCGCTGTTCCAGGCCCCCGACCCGGCGGCCGCGGTCGACGGTCCGCCGGTGCACGAGGCGGCCGACGACGCCGCTGACCTGGCCGACTGGCTGCGCCGAGAGCAGCCCGGCGGGCCCGCCGGTAGCGTGTAGACCCGCATGCCATCCACCGATCCTCGGGTGCTCGACGACATCGTCAAGGCGTACGACGTACGCGGCACCTACCCCGACCAACTCAACGCCGACATCGCCCATGCCCTCGGCGTCGGTTTCGCCCGATTCTGCGGTACCAGTCGTGTGCTCGTCGCTCGCGACATGCGCCCGTCCGGCCCCGAACTCGTCGAGGCGTTCGCGCGCGGTGTCATGGAGCAGGGCGTCGACGTCATCGACCTCGGTCTCGCCAGCACCGATCTCGTCTACTACGCCGCCGGCACGCTCGACGCGCCGGGCGCGATGTTCACTGCCTCGCACAACCCGGCCCAGTACAACGGGGTGAAGTTCTGCCTCGCCGGCGCCAAGCCCGTCGGTGTCGACACCGGCCTCGACGTCATCAAGGCCACCGCCGCCGACGTGCTGTCGGCTCGTGGCCCGCTGGCCGCCGCCACCGCCGGTTCGTCCACGTCGCGCAACATGCTCGAGGCCTTCGCCGACCATGTGGTGTCGTTCATCGACATCGCTGCCATCCGGCCGCTGCGGGTCGTTGCCGACACCGCCAACGGCATGGGCGGCCTCGTGGTGCCCGCGGTGTTCGAACGACTGCCGCAGGTCACCCTCGAGGTGATGTACGGCGAACTCGACGGCACGTTCCCCAATCACCCGGCCGACCCCCTGCAGCCTGCCAACCAGCGCGACCTGCAGGCACGCGTCGTGGCCGGTGGGTTCGACATCGGACTCGCCTTCGACGGCGACGCCGACCGCGTGTTCGTGGTCGACGAGCAGGGTCGTGGCCTCAGCGGTTCCACCACCACCGCCATTCTCGCCGCGGGTGTGTTGCGCACCAATCCCGGCGCCACCATCTTGCACAACCTCATCTGCTCGCGTGCGGTGCCCGAGGTCGTGCGCGAGCACGGCGGGGTGCCCGTGCGCACCAAGGTCGGCCACTCGTTCATCAAGCAGCGCATGCTCGACACGGGCGCCGTGTTCGGCGGCGAGCACTCGGCGCACTACTACTTCCTCAAGAACTTCCGCGCCGACAGCGGCCTCATCGCCAGCATGCTGATGCTCAACGAGGTCAGCCTCGCCGGTGTGGAGTTGTCGACGCTGCGCAAGCCGTTCGAGCGCTATGCCTCGAGCGGCGAGATCAACACCGCGGTCGGCGACACGAACGCAGTCATCGCCGGTGTGGCCGAACGATTCGCGGCGCATCCGCAGGACGATCTCGACGGTCTCACGGTCGATTGCGGTCCGTGGTGGTTCAACCTGCGGCCGTCCAACACCGAGCCGTTGCTGCGCCTCAACCTCGAAGCGCCCACGCGCGACGAATGCGATCAGCACGTCGCCGAACTGCTTGCGCTCATCACCAGTATCTGACCCCCATCCACCACTCTCACGGAACGGAGCGTTCGATGACTCTCGATCCCCGCCTGCTGGCCGTCCTGGCCTGCCCGGTCGACAAAGGACCGCTCTACTACCTCGGCGACGATGGTGGGCTCTACAACCCGCGCACCCGCATGCGCTACTCGGTGCGCGACGGCATCCCGGTGATGCTGCCCGATCAGGCTGTCGCCGTGCCGGCCGCCGAGGCCGATGCGCTCGACGTTCGCATCGCCGCGGGCGAACTCGCGCCCACCTTCGTGGCCTGACCTTCGGCCCCCTCCGAAGGGCTGGTACTGTCGCATCGTCATGTCGATGCATTTCGTGAAGCCCCGTCGCACCATCCGCCGAGTCGCAATGGTCGCGCTCTTGGCGGCAGGCGCCGTCGTCGTCCCCGTCGCGCAGTCCGGCTCGGTCGCGGGGGCCGTCGCGTGCACCTCCTACTGCGGTGGCGGCGAGTTCCATCCGGTGCCGTTCGCTCGCATCATCGACACCGGTGCGCGGCTCAACGACGTCGCCCCCTTGGGTGCGAAGCCCATCGGTCCGGCGGCAGCCGCGTTCGATCTCACCGTGCTCGGGCGCGGCGCGATGCCTCCCACCACGGTGGCACCGCTGGCCGAAGTGCTCACCATCACGGTGGGAGGTCCCACCGTGTCGGGCACGCTCGCGGTGTGGGGTGCCGGCGATCCGGCAGCGCAGCCGTCGGTCAACTTCGTGGCCCACCAGACCATCGCCACCACCGTCATCGTGCATGCATCCGCCGCGGGTCGCATCCGAGTGCAGATGCGTGGCGCCACGGTGGGTTCCGCCCGCATCATCGTCGAGCAGGTCGGTTGGTACTCGTCCACCGGCTACGACGGGTCGTTCACCGGCGGCGATCCGCGTGGCTGGCGCACCATCCCTGTGGGCAATCCCACCCGCGTCCTCGACACTCGCAACGGTGCGCGGGCCGATACGCCCCTCGGGCCCCACGGCGACAAGATCGTCACCATCAGAGGCGTCCATGCCATCGCGAGCACCGCCATCATCGTGCCCAACGATGCCTCCGTGGTGGGTGCGGTGCTCTCGGTCACCGCGTTGTCGGCCACCGCGCCCACCCATCTCACGGTGCTGCCGACGTCGCCCGTCGGCGATCCCGTTGCGGTCAACGTCTACTCGGGGCCGCGGCAGATCCACTCCAACCTCGTCATCGTGCCGGTCGGACCCGATGGCAAGGTGCACCTCGTCAACCTCGCCGGCAACACCAACGTCACCGTCGACGTGCTCGCGTACCTGCGCACGCCGGGGGCCGAGACCACCCGTGTCGGTCGGGTCGTGCCCCTCGCCGTGCCGTTCCGTGCGTTCGACACGCGTCAGCCGGCGTTCGGCAAGGTGCCGCTGGGCCCGGGCCAGACCGAAGACTGGAGCTTCGCGGCGTTCGTGAGCAGCGTGAAGATCGGCGGCACCTGGGTGGGCAAGCAGGTGGCACTGCTCGGCACGCTCACCAACGCCTCACTCACTCGTCAGTACCCCACGAGGCCCATCGGCACCGGGGCGCTCACGATGTACCCCTCCACGCAGCCTCGACCCAGTGCGACGTCGCTCGTGTCGGTCGAGGGAGCACCCACCTCGAGCCCGGTGCTCGTGCGCTACGGCACCAATCAGGTGGCCCGTGTGTACAACCAGTCGGGCTACGCCCACTACCTGCTCGACGTCGGTGCCGTGGTCTTGAGCGACTGATCGCCTAGGCTGACATACCGCTCGGGCTGATCAGAGAGCTGCCAGTTGGCACCGGCCCGGTTCCCAACCCGTCGTTTCCTCGGAGGAACCACCATGTCGTCCATTGCAGCGCGTCGCGATTACCGCGTCGCCGATCTGTCACTCGCCCCGTTCGGCCGCAAGGAGATCCATCTCGCCGAGCACGAAATGCCCGGTCTGCGGGCGCTCCGCAAGGAGTTCGGGCCGCTCAAGCCGCTGAAGGGTGCCCGTATCTCGGGCTCGCTCCACATGACCATCCAGACCGCCGTGCTCATCGAGACGCTGGTGGAGCTCGGTGCCGAAGTGCGCTGGGCCAGCTGCAACATCTTCTCCACCCAGGACCACGCCGCCGCAGCGGTGGCCGTGGGGCCCACCGGCACCCCCGAGGATCCCCAGGGCGTGCCGGTGTTCGCCTGGAAGGGCGAGACGCTCGAGGAGTACTGGTGGTGCACCGAGCAGATGATGACCTGGCCCGCCGGCCCCAACGGCGAGCCCAACGAGGCCAACATGATCCTCGACGACGGCGGCGACGCCACCCTGCTGCTCCACAAGGGTGTCGAGTTCGAGAAGAGCGGTGAGGTCCCCGACCCCACCACCGCATCGAACGCCGAGTTCGCCCTGGTGCTCGGTCTGCTGCAGCGTTCGCTGAAGACCGACCCCACCAAGTGGAGCCGGATGGCGGCCAGCATCAAGGGCGTCACCGAGGAGACCACCACCGGAGTGATGCGTCTCTACAAGATGCACGAGAAGGGCGAACTGCTCTTCCCGGCCATCAATGTCAACGACTCGGTCACCAAGAGCAAGTTCGACAACCTCTACGGCTGCCGCCACTCGCTCATCGACGCCATCTGCCGTGCCACCGATGTGATGATCGCCGGCAAGGTCGCCGTCGTGTGCGGCTACGGCGACGTGGGCAAGGGCTGCGCGCAGGCCCTCACCGGCCAGGGTGCACGCGTCATCATCACCGAGATCGACCCCATCAACGCCCTGCAGGCGGCAATGGAGGGCTACCAGGTCACCACCATCGAAGACGTCGTCGGTCAGGCCGACATCTTCGTGTCGTCCACCGGCAACGACCACATCATCACCGTCGAGCACATGCACCAGATGAAGCACAACGCCATCGTGTGCAACATCGGCCACTTCGACAGCGAGATCGACATGGCCGGTCTGGCCCGGAGCGGCGCCACCAAGGACGAGCTCAAGCCGGGCACCGATCTGTGGACCTTCGACGACGGCCACAGCATCATCGTGCTGGCCGAGGGCCGGCTGGTGAACCTCGGGTGCGCCACCGGCCACCCCAGCTTCGTGATGAGCTGCTCGTTCAGCAACCAGGTCATCGCCCAGATGGAGCTGTTCAACCACACCGAGAACTACCCGCTCGGCGTGTACGTGCTGCCCAAGCGGCTCGACGAGAAGGTGGCCGCGCTGCACCTCGACGCCTTGGGCGTGAAGCTCACCAAGCTCACCGACGAGCAGGCCGAGTACCTGGGCATCGACCCCAGCGGCCCGTTCAAGAGCGACCACTACCGGTACTAGTGGTCGCGCCCAGCTGGTGAAGCGGGCGACGGGCCGGCCATCAGGTCAGTGGGCGGTGGCGAGGATCGTCAGGTCGTCGCGAAGGCGGAGGCGGGGGAGGAGGTACTGCACCATCGGGCCGATGCCGAACGTGAAGGCGATGGTGCCCACGCCCACGGTGCCACCCAGGATCAGGCCGACCACCAACACCGTGACTTCGATCGAGGTGCGCGCCGTGCGCACGCTGATGCCTCGCTTCGACAGCGCCAGCATCAGGCCGTCGCGTGGGCCGGATCCGAGCCCGGCGCCGATGTAGAGCCCGGAGCCGACGGCGATGGCGCACAGCCCACCCAGCATGTAGGCCACGCGCGGCATCAGCAGATGGGTGTGGGGGAGGTGATCGTCGATGAGGTAGACGACGAGGCCGATCTCGATGGCGTTGAGCACCGTGCCCCACCCGACGCGCTCGCGCAGCGGGATCCACAGCAGCAAGATGCACACGCCGGTGATCTCGATGACGATGCCCACCGGGATGCCGGTGCGCGTGCTGATGCCCTGGTGGAACACGTCCCACGGCGCGACGCCCAGGTGCGCGGTGAGGAACATGCTGATGCCGAGGCCGAACAGCGCGAGGCCGATGATGCAGCGCACGAACCGCTCCGTGCGGCGGTCGGTGGGGAGCGGCAGGAACACGGCGGCGACGCTATCGGCTACCGCGTGACACCCTCCTGGTACTCCTTGCACCATGATCTTCACCACATCGTGCGCCGGCTGTCGTCAACCCGGCCACACCCTCTGCCGCCGATGCCGTTTCTCGCTCGCCAGTACATCGCCCCAGCTCAACCGTGGTGTCGCGGCCGCCATGCCATTCGACGGCGTGGGGCGCCAGGCCGTGCTGTCGCTGAAGTACCGCAACCGCCGGGCCGTCGCGCGCGAGCTCGCCGCGCTCATGGTGCGCCGCCTGCACCTCGGCGGTGTCGGCCGCTTCGACGTC
>Ga0075026_100000528_pt1 | contig 15389 bp, 16 predicted proteins | sample Str012_2_FD_71392 | JGI IMG/M metagenome (GOLD analysis project Ga0075026, IMG submission 71392) | Freshwater sediment microbial communities in response to fracking from Pennsylvania, USA - Straight Creek_MetaG_SC_2012 | ecosystem: Environmental > Aquatic > Freshwater > Creek > Sediment...
TAAGCACGGACTATTGTTAGGGCATGTGAATGCTATCGCATCAGAATATGCAACAGAACACCCATAAACTAAAAGCCTCGACGTATGTCGAGGCTTTTCTTATGTGCGTTTGGTATGAAACCGTTTATGGACGTCGTGGAGGTGTTGCACTTTTAAAGAAACGAGTGTATTTTACGCTTAGAAAAATTGAAATTTGAAGGGAGATTGAAATGAATGTAGTAGCACAACTTGCACGCAAAACACGCACACTCTTTGCGAAGACGCCGAAGGAAATCAGCTGGGAAGGTGGCGGTGAAGAATTTGCACTTCGATTTAGACGCATTATAGATAAGGATAGTCATCTGTACATCGTATCCAACGGCGCAGCCGAAGGTTCGTCGTGGACTCGTGAGATACGTACATATCTACAGCTTGGCTGTAAAGTTAGCTATATCTACACGGGGTTACTTGATGAACCGGCAGAGAATATCTCCATTCTTGAAGGTGAGTTTCCTCGACAGGTGCGTGTGCACGCACTCTCAAAAGCCAGTGCACGTAGCGTTGCAGGTCGATTTGCAAAAAAATATTTCCTCACGCACCCAACATTGCATGTCCATCCGACAAAGCCTGCCCTTTGGCTCGAGTGGTACCATCCACTAGCTAGCCCTCTTGCGTTTGAAGTTGAATATCTTGAGCCGGTCGATACAGGCAAAGACGAGCGCTACAAAGCTCTTCTTGAAGAAATAAAAGTCGTAACGGATGGTCGGTATCTAGCTCCAACCGCACAGTAGCCCAGAACCTCTGCAAGACTTGCAGAGGTTTTTCTTTTATTTATACCCGCTTGGTATGAAAGCGTTTGTGTACATCGTGCAGATGTTTGTCGGTCACGTGGGTATACACCTGCGTGGTGGCGATGTTTGCGTGACCTAGAAGGGCTTGCACCGAGCGGAGGTCAGCGCCATTTTGAAGGAGGTCGGTGGCAAAGCTGTGACGCACGACGTGCGGTGTGACCTTACGCGTAATGCCTGCCTTTACCGCATAGCGTTTTACGAGACGCTCAACACTGCGCGGCGTAAGCCGTAGGCTTGCAGTCCCTTTGACGTTTTTTACATTTTTCCCGTACTGCACAAACAGCGCGTCATCCATGTCTTTGCGGGCTTTCATATAGGCTTTGATTGCGGCTTTTGCGGCATCTGAAAGAAAGACTACGCGTACCTTTTCACCTTTTCCACGCACCGAGAACTCTTCGCGCGACATATCGATGTCGTCTTGGGAAAGACCACAGAGCTCGGACACACGAAGGCCAGTAGAAAAGAGTAGCTCAAGTATCGCTTTATCGCGAAGACCCTGCTGCGTGCTCGTGTCCGGCGCGCGGAGGAGACGGTCGAGCTCGCCCGACGTAATGAGGTCGAGCGAACGCTCAGGGACTTTTGCAAGCTCGATGCGCTCAGGAGAAATGCTTTCGATGCCACGCTTGCGGAGGAACTTCAGAAAGGCACGGAGTGCGATGAGGTAGTAGTTTTGCGTACGACGCTTCATGGAGTCGTGTGTGCGGCCAGTCTTCGTTCCTGGCTGTCGGTTGAGCCACAGGCGATACTCGCGAATGCCCTGCTCGGTGATGTCTTTCGGCATCTTAATCTTTGCGTACGCAATGTAGCGGTTGAGGTAGCGGTTGTAGTTGTCGATCGTTTTGACACTACGACCCTTCTCTATTTCCAAATGTTCGAGAAACTGTCGCACGAGTTCGTGGATGTCGTTCATGTATACATTGTACAGTTGGGAAGGGTCGCAAAATATTTTATAGGGGGAAAAGAAAACAGCAGCCACGAAGGCTGCTGTTTGGACTATGTGACATGTCTATCGCAAAGTTGTTGCAGTAGGTGTGTCGTGGCGCCGCGTGTAAACCGGCGACCGGATTCAGTATCGGACAAAGTTTCTGAGAGCGCCTCAGTGTCTGCAAATACGAATCCTTCACTGTGAAGCTGGACCAGCAGACGGAGCGTGCGCCGACCGCTTGTGTGGTAACGCTTTCGATTGCAACCATTTTTCTTCATCTTGTACTCCGTATATAGTTTTTTACAACGTTGCGAATACATCAGTGCACGGGGTACCGATATTCACCTTCATCACTTATCGTTGATCCAAATGGAACACTGGCAGCCAAGAGATGTTCCGACGAACAAAAGGTGAGTAGCGGGTACTCCGCGATGAGTAGCTCACCAGCTACCATGCGGACAATAGGGACAGGGCTGGTAACTGCAGCTTCAAGTGTCAGCTGCTTATTACACCCAGCATATTGGCAATGCACCAAACCGCCCACAAGCTCGTCTGGTATCCACAGTGGGGCGCTGAGTGCCGTTCGCGGGAGTGGAATTTTTGACTTTTGTTGTGACGCGAGACGCGCAAGTTCAATCGCTCTAGAAGAGGAAGTGTGTTTCATCGTACCATCTCCTTCTTTTTTGCGTTTCTATTTTTAAAGACCTTATTTCATTATTCATAGTGCCACTGTTTTAAAAAAGGACAAGCTTTAGGGAGGGTATTGCACACCACTTGCATATATTGTCAATATGTGGTACTATCTTCGTACCTTCGCTAGGTACCGACTTTATAAAAAACAAATACTATGCTCTCAAAACGACAGAAAACCAACGCAATAAAGGAAGTAAAGCGCCACGATGCTGACAGTGGTTCTCCTGAAGTGCAGGTTGCGTTGCTCTCACGACAGATTGATGAGCTTGCGACACACCTCCGAAAGCACAAAAAGGACTTCCACTCGCGCCGCGGACTCCTCCAGATGGTTGCAGACCGCCGCAAGCACTTGAAATACCTCGAGAAAAATGACTCGAAGTCATACACTTCAGTCACCAAAAAGCTCGGACTCAAGAAATAATGTCTTCACACCCGCGCCTACGGCGCGGGTGTGTTACACTTGGGGCAGGACCTTTTAGAATTCATTTATTTCGTAGAGACCTATTTTTCGTCTCTACACTTTTTAAAAAACATTTATGGCAATTATTAAACATGCAGACCAACGCGTCGCGGTATTTATTGATACTCAAAATCTCTATCACAGCGCAAAAAATATTCACCGCTCGAAGGTAAACTTCGGCGAAGTCGTGAAGAGCGCCGTGGGTGACCGCAAGCTTGTACGCGCGGTGGCCTACGTAGTAACGACAGAAAGTGGCGAAGAACAAGCGTTTTTCGAGGCACTGGCGAAAGTCGGCATCGAAGCAAAAACGAAAGACCTCCAGATATTCTTCGGTGGCGCAAAGAAAGCAGACTGGGACGTAGGCCTCGCTATCGACGCTATCAAGATGGCTGCGAAGCTCGATGCGATTATCCTCGCCACCGGCGACGGCGACTTCGTACCACTTGTGGAGTATGTGAAGGCGCAAGGATGCCAGGTGGAAGTCATCACCTTTGGACGCTCAGCATCGGCACGCCTCAAAGAAGCTGCGGATGAATTTATCGATATGGATGAAGACCCAGGACGATACCTCATCGGACGACGCAATGAACGCGGCGACAGCAACAACAGGGGCAGCGGACAGCGCGGCGACAATATTCTCGTGAGCGGTGTCGATGATGAGGGCTAGGCTTGCATTTCGCTTAGAGTAGTTACATACTGCTCGCAGAAACGAAACAAATAGGGAGGATACGGTATGGATGCTGTGCAGGCCATTATCGAAACAACGAGACAGGTGATTGAGGCAGCAATGCCTACCACATTACTTGTAAGCGGAGTGTGTGCGGGAGTGGTGGTGCTTTGTATTGTAGCGTCGCTCTTCGCTGCAAAAACGCGCCAGTTGGAGCAGAGTCAAGAACGTTTTGTGCCGCCACCGTTTCTCCAGCTCGGGAACGCAAAATTTCCGAAAGGGCACAGTGCTGAAATCATTGATTTCAAACGTGCACGCGAGCCAGCTCTGGCGAAGAAACAAGCACGAGAAAATGCACGAATGAACAGCTCGCTCGTACGCGATAGTAAAGTCGCTACAAGTACCGACCTCGACAATTTTATATTCACGGAAGGAGACGATGACCATGGACCACACGCAGCCTAGCAAAGCTTTCAAGAAAGCCTTGCGCCTCATCGAAGGTGGAAAAGCAATCGCTGATGCCTGTCGCAACAATATTGCGGCAGCAGAACGAATCCTCGGCGCTGCAAATGACAATGTTGCACGAGTCTAAACTCAAAACACTGAGAGCTCCTTCGGGGGCTCTTTTCTTGTACGGGCGCGGCCTTTGGCCGCGCCCGTTTTTGCGACCAGCGTCCCTGTCTGTTATGCTCAACGTATTACAAATCGCAAGGTCACCAAGTAGGTAGGTTTGAGGCAGGTGCATACAGGCACATGCATATCAAATCTGAAACTTGATGATCTTGCCTAGTGTGTGGTTATGAAATCAAAAACATATTCGCTCGATCTCGAAGGGAAGGCAGTGAGTGCAACATTTACGGACCTCGCAGAGAATGCGAACGGCTCGGTGTTGCTTCGTATAGGTGACACTGCAGTCTTTGCGACTGCGGTCATGGGCAAGGAAAAAGATGGCATTGATTATTTTCCACTCTCGGTTGAGTTTGAAGAGCGCTTCTATGCAGCAGGACAGATCCTCGGCAGTCGCTTTATGCGACGCGAGGGCCGACCATCAGACCAAGCGATTCTTTCTGCTCGCGTCATCGACCGCACTATCCGCCCGCTCTTTCCTCACTACATTCGCAATGAAATACAGGTCATCGTGACCGCACTTGCCATTGGAGACGACGACCCGAACGTCGCGGGCGTCATTGCAGCATCACTCGCACTTTCGGTATCGTCTATTCCGTGGGGAGGACCCCTTGGTGCATCGCGCATCGGTATCACTGCAGAAGGTGCGCTGGTACTTGACCCGACGTATGAAATTCGCTCGACACTCAAAGGCGACGTACTCGCCTGCGGTCGTGAAGGAACTATCAACATGATTGAAGTGGGTGCACACGAACTTTCTGAAGAAACGATTGAAGCAGCACTTATCCGAGCTGCGGGCGCAAACGACGTGCTCGTGAAGTGGCAGGAAAGTATTGTAAAAGAAATCGGTGTTGCAAAAACTGTGCTCGCAGCACCGGTCATTCCAGAGAATATCGCGCAAGTATTCAAAGAGCACATTGGTCCGATGCTCGAACAAAGTGTCTTCGGTCATGGTGCATCGAAGGTTGGTATCTATGCGCTGAAAGACGCATGGAAAGCTGTCGTAAAAGAACATCTTCCTGATGCAAAGAAAGGTGACGTCGAACGTATCTTTGAGGAGGCTATAGAACAAACGATGGACGCCGGCATCCTCGACCGTGGCGTACGCCCAGACGGTCGCGGCATGAGCGAGCTTCGTCCACTCTTTGCACAAGCAGGTGGTATTTCGCCAATCCTCCACGGGTCTGGTGTGTTTTATCGTGGTGGCACTCATATGTTTACTGCACTTACACTCGGTGGTCCTGAAGACTCACAGCTCATCGACACCATGGAGTCGCAGGAAACAAAGAAGCGCTTCATGCACCACTACAACTTCGCACCATTTTCTGTGGGAGAAACAGGTCGCGTCGGTGGCTTCAACCGCCGCATGATCGGCCATGGTGCTCTCGCGGAGAAAGCGCTTGAGCCAGTGATTCCCGCGAAAGAAGTATTTCCGTACACGATTCGTCTTGTCTCAGAAACATTGTCTTCAAACGGCTCAAGCTCTATGGGCTCAGTTTGTGCATCAATTCTCGCACTCATGGATGGAGGCGTACCGATCACAAAACCAGTTGCGGGTATTGCCTCCGGTGTCATTTTTGAATCACCAAGTCGCTACAAACTCCTCACTGACATTCAGGGACCCGAAGACCAGTACGGTGACATGGACTTTAAAGTTGCAGGTACCAAGGATGGCATCACGGCGATACAAATGGACGTAAAGACACTTGGTATTCCGGTGAACATCCTTCGCGAAGCGCTCGAACGCGCAAAAGATGCGCGTCTCTCAATTCTGGAAGTTATGACAGCTGCAATTGCTGCACCTCGAAGTGAACTCTCACCCCGAGCTCCGAAAATCATCACACTCACTATTGATCCGAAGAAGATTGGTATGGTCATTGGCTCTGGTGGAAAAACCATCAACAAACTAAAGGAGGACACCGGTGTCGATGAGATCTCCATCGAAGATGATGGTACTATCTTTGTGATGGGTTCACAGGAAGCCGCAAAAGAGGCTGCGCTTCGCATCGAAGCAATGACCCACGAGTTTAAGATTGGTGAAATGATTACCGGAACCGTGACGCGTCTTGCCGCATTTGGCGCATTTGTATCGCTCAATCCATTTACTGATGGCTTGCTTCACATTTCTGAAATCGCGCCATTCCGCATCGACAACGTCGAGGATGTACTCAAGGTGGGTGAGGAAGTAACGGTCGTAGTAAAAGCGACCGAAGAAGACAAAGTGTCACTCTCAATCAAACAGCATGATCCCGAGTGGGCCGCGCGCAAAGGTCTCACGGCGTCGACCGCACCGCGACCACCAAGTAGCGGACGTCCTCCATTTAGACGAAATTAATTCTACAGTCGGCGATAAATCCACTTCGCGAAAACCCACATGACGCTTCATGTGCGATACTAAAGTGAAATGGAACAACAAAGCGAAAATTCATCACTTCGCAAAGTGCGTACATTTGCTGACGATTTACTTCGTGCGCAAGGTGGCGGAAATACTGGTGTTCAAAAACTAACCGAGGCAACTTCGGTTGTTGCGCCTACCGTCACCGCGCGGAGTGCTGCGCCACAGCAAGCTTCTGAAGGGTTTTTGGGTGGGCTCATGTCTACCGACATGCTCGATATTCGCAATGTCTCTGCAGGAACAGAGGAGGCGACCATTGTGACAGAGCGAAAGGCAAAACAATGGTCATTTACCGGCGCTGTTTCTGATGCGATGCGCGGGTGGTGGAAGGAAACCATGCAGGAACTAAATCGTGGCAAACATGAAGTGACACGCTCCACACAACAGCCAAATGTGCGCGGTGCGATTGTACGTTCTGCTCGCATGGATGCAAAGGTAGAACAAAAGCCATCTACTCCTGCACCAAAAATTACTCCTGCTGCTGCCCCTGTGGTACCGGTTATAAAAAATATTGAAGTCACACCACCTCGCACCGCGCCAAGTGTGCCTATCGTTCCAAAAACTGAGATTCCTGTACGCGAGCCCGTCGAGAGAGCGGTCCGTCCAGTCGTTCGAGCGCAGACGCCACTCTCACTCCTTCCAGATGCGACAGCTGAACTACCGACCTTTAGAAACTATTCGTCCGCACCCATTCGTGTCGCTCCTGCACCAGCTACTCCACAAGAAATTGATGAGCCACTCCCAACGGATGATCCGCGTGAAGCAACGATTCGAGCAGAAGCCGCGCGCTTTACCGCGCGCGCGCGCGAAGCGGCACAAAAACGCAAGGACTACGAGACAAGCATCGCCCCATCACAACGAGGTACGGCGTATTTTGTGTACGCAGTGATGACACTTGTCGTGATCCTGACACTTGTTATTGGCGCCGGTGTTGCACGAAAGCTTCTTACAGCGCATACAACGGTCGTGCCCCCAACGCCAGGTATTGAAACACTCTTTACGGTAAGCCAGAGTGAAGCCGTCCCACTCCTGCCGTCTCACACCGCTCTTCTCACCGACCTTGCAGGAAGAGTACACGGTGCGCAGGTGCCGTCAGGAACATTCATCCGATACTTCTTTATTGCACAAGACGGCAGTGGCTCTTCTGAGCTCCCCGCACATTCGTTTTTCGATGTCCTCAACGCGCGAGCGCCGGGTAGTTTCCTCCGAACCATTGAAGATAAAATGATGCTCGGTGCATACGGTGACGGTGACAAAAAAACACCATTTATGGTGCTCAAAGTTCAATCCTACGAAGATGCACTCGGCGGTATGCTACTCTTTGAGCGCAACATCAACAGTGACTTAGCACCCCTCTTTGGAGATGACCTCGAGCATGCGGGACAAACGGGCACCTTTAGAGATGAGGTAGTTGGTGGTGTCGATACTCGCTCCCTCTACGACCAGTACGGAAATATGGTACTAACCTATGCATTTATTGATAAGCGCACCCTCGTTATTACCACATCGTACACTGCACTCGATGCCCTCGCCGGCGTATTAAAATAGGGTATACTATTCGTGCTATGTCATATGAACAACATCAGGAGGCACTCCAAAACGACCTTAAAAAAATAACTGCGGAACTCAAAACACTAGGTATTCATAACCCAGAAAACGAACACGACTGGGTCGCCACACCTCCTGAAGATACTGGCGAAGCAGACATGAACGACGTCGCTGATAGCGCCGAAGAGTGGGAAGAAAAAACTTCAACACTCGCACTCCTTGAAACAGAATGGAACAACATTAATCGTGCACTCGAAAAAATAGACAGCGGCACATACGGTACCTGCGAAGTGTGCGAGACTCCGATCGAAGAGGATCGCCTCGAAGCAGAACCTGCAGCACGTACCTGTATCGCCCACCTCGAAGACGAAGCGACACTCGACCTCTAATATCTATGAGTGCGATTGCCCGCGTCTTTGCTGCACAGCCTGACATTCTCGGAGCGACGTGTGTCTCGGTCGAGACAGACCTCTCACGCGGACTCCACGCGTTTTCTGTTGTGGGCTTGGCCGGCAAAGCAGTGGAGGAAGCGCGCGACCGCCTCGCTTCGGCTATCAAACACTCCGGCTTCCAATCGCCTAAATCACATAATCATAAAGTGGTGATGTCACTTGCGCCAGCGGACCTCAAAAAAGAGGGTCCGCTTTTTGATGTGCCGATGGCACTTTCATACCTCATCGCTGCAGAAGAAATCCGTTTTGATACCGCAACAAAGCTCTTTGTTGGGGAGCTTGGCCTCGATGGTAGCGTACGCCGAGTGCGTGGCGTACTCTCGATCGCTGAAGCAGCGAAGCGTGCCGGTATGCTTGAGCTCTACGTACCAGAAGAAAATGCCAAAGAAGCCGCACTGGTCTCAGGCATCGCCGTATACGGCGTGTCGTCTCTTCTGACGCTCATTCAACACCTCGATACATCACGTGAAGATGCCGCGCTCCTCACGCCTGTCGCGGAGACGACACTACCCGATACATGGGCTGACGACGGCGTACTGTTTGAAGACATCCGCGGACAAGAACACGCGAAGCGCGGACTCATCATCGCAGCAGCAGGGAGGCACAACACGCTCATGATCGGTCCGCCGGGCACTGGAAAAACAATGCTTGCTCGTGCGCTTGAAAGTATTCTTCCTCCACTGTCGCGCACTGAGGCACTCGAGGTAACCGCCATACACTCCGTCGCCGGTACACTGTCGCAGTCGGTCGTCGTACGTCCACCGTTTCGCGCACCCCACCACACCGCGTCGCACACTGCACTTGTCGGTGGCGGCTCACATCCGAAGCCAGGCGAAATAACACTCGCACATCGTGGTGTACTGTTCCTCGACGAATTCCCCGAATTTGAACGGCGCGCAATCGACACCCTTAGACAGCCACTGGAAGACCGCGTCGTATCCATTGCTCGTGTGCAGGGCACTGCACTGTTCCCAGCAGATTTTATGCTTGTTGCTGCAATGAATCCGCATCGAGGTGGTTTTGAGAGCGGCTCTGCAGGGTCACAAGTCAGCGACGTCTATCGAAAAAAGATTTCAGGGCCGATCCTTGACCGTATTGATATTGCCTTTGATGTCTCACATATCGAAGCAGCAAAGCTCACCGGTGCTCGTGCTTCCATTGGTGAAACCGCAGACGCTCGAAGGCTCGTGACCAACGCCCGCAATCGCCAAGCAGCGCGCCTTGCCGGTCGCAAGGCGCGGGCAAATGCCGAAATGTCTGCGCGAGATATCGACGAAACCATCACATTAGGGAAGAGTGTGAAAGAACTTGTGCATGCTTCAGCTACAAAGCTCTCGCTCTCGCCACGCAGTATTCATCGCGTCCTCAAGGTCGCACGCACGATAGCAGATGTTGAAAATTGTGACGATATCAAAGATGCGCATATCCTCGAGGCACTTCAGTACCGTGTTCGGCTATAGAGCGCAACAAAAAAGCCCCGCATGTGCGGGGCTTTTTGAAACATATTTATTTAGAACGGATTGCGTGCACCGCGAACTTCGAAGTGTAGGTGCGGTCCAGTTGAGCGTCCGGTGTTTCCGACAGCTCCAATGTGTTCGCCTTGTGCAACATGCTGTCCAACAGCGACATCGTCTTCACTGAGGTGTGCGTAGAGTGTTTGTGTGCCATTTGGATGTTTTATAACGACGTATGAACCATAGCCTCCGTTATACCCAGCGTATTTTGCAAGTATTACATCACCTCCGGCAGCAGCATACACTGGTGTGCCAACAGGATCAGCGAGGTCAACACCATTGAAACCGTGGATGCCTTGTGTCTTGATGTACGAACGAAGGGGCTTTGAGAAATAGCCACTGTTTGCAGAATCACGGAGCGGTGGCACCTTTGTGTCGTGCTTTCCACCATGAGTGTCTTTTGGAATTGATGGTTTTGGTGCGTCTACTTCGCCACCAGGAATCACAATTGTGTCGCCAGCCTGTATGTCGGTCTCTGTATCGAGCTGATTGTACGCAAGAATATCCGCAACATCTCCCTTATGCGAGTCGGCAATAGACTTGAGAGTGTCGCCCGACTTTACCGTGTAGCGTACACCAGAAATAGGGAGGATGACGAGGGTGTCACCAGGCTTGATGCCGGTTGCCTTTTTAAGGTCATTTGCCCAAAGAATCGTGTTCACTGATACACCAAACATTGTGGCTATCTCGGACAGGGAGTCCCCCTCGCGCACTATATACGAGCTAATTTCTCCGTTTGCCTCCTTTGCTTTGACCGCGTCGTCGATAGCAAGGGGGCCGTAGTCTGGAAGAAGTGCGCCGTCTTCAATAACAATATCTCCACCACCCTTCGCAGGGCTTGGGTTTTGGTTCGGAACAGCACGGAGAAGTGGTACTTCATCAATGCTTTTTTCATCGACAACAGCTACTGTTGTTTCAGGTGCCGCGATGAAACCAGCCAATGTTGAAAGAAGTCCTGCATTTGCGACAAAGGGTATAACAAAAAGGAAAAATACTGGCAACGCATCAGCGAGCAGTAGCTTTTTAAGAGTATATGTCGCCTTCGGGCGGTTTTGCTTCTCGGTAACCGACGCCTCGGGGTCTTTGTGAGAGTGTAAAATAAGCCGTAGTATTATGGACTCGCCGCCGTACGGAAGACTATAAATGGCTCAATAGAGCCACGAATTCCACCCAAACTGTATGTGTTGCCCGTCATGCTTTTTGGCAACTTATCCACTATACCGGAGGAGCTTTTCACGTCAACGATGACAAACGGAGTTGTCCACAGTATATACACAATGGCCCTATAGACACCCGTTTAAGCCGTTAAATTGCTATTGACAACAGTGCTTAAAAATACTGTAGTTTTTGGAACTGTTGAAAACTGCCCCGTGCTATAGTTTCGGAGTGAAGTATCTCGAAGGTTTAAATGAGCGCCAAAAGAAGGCGGTCGAGGCGGTCGACGGCCCCGTACTGGTACTTGCTGGTGCAGGTTCAGGCAAAACCAGAGTCATTACCCATCGCATTTTGCACTTGGTTGCTGGCGGTGTACACCCGGAACAGATCTTAGCGCTTACCTTCACCAACAAAGCTGCGCGTGAAATGCGCGAGCGTGTCGAAAAGCTTTTTGCAGGTCTTCCCGGCGGAACAATGGAAGGAAGAAGTCTGCCGCTGGTGACCACCTTCCACTCGTTTGGGGTCCGGCTGCTTCGTGAGCAGCACGAAGCAGCCGGACTGCCGCGTCACTTTGTCATCCTCGACCGTGCAGACTCCATCCGTGCCATGAAAGAGGCACTCGAGAAGGCTGGATATGACCCGAAGCAGTTTGAACCACGGAAGATGCTTGGCATCATCAGCAAGGCGAAAGGCCGTGGCCTTTCGCAGCGTGCGCATAGTGGTGAAGAGCTCGGCTACGGAGAAAAGGTCGCGGGTGAGGTGTGGGAAAAGTACGAAGCAGTACTTGCGCGCGACAAATCGCTCGACTTTGATGACCTCTTGCTCAAAACGAAGCAGCTTCTTGATTCGAATCCGGTCGTCCGTGAGGCATATAGGAAGCGTTTTTCACACATCCACATCGACGAGTATCAGGATACGAACAAAATACAGTATGAAATCGCGCGCCTCTTGGTAGGGGAGCAAAACAACCTGTGCGTGGTAGGCGACGTCGACCAAAACATCTACTCATGGCGCGGTGCGGACATTCACAACATCCTCCAGTTTGAACGACATTTTAAAGATGCACGCATTATTCTCCTCGAAGAAAACTATCGCTCGACGCAGACCATCATTGCGGCTTCAAACGCCGTGATTGCAAAGAATGAAAAGCGTATTGAGAAAACGGTCTTTACGAAAAACGAAGACGGCGAACCGATGGAGCTCTACTCGGCGTGGAGTGAAAGTGACGAGGCCTACCATATTGCGAAGCGTGTGAAGGAATTATTGAAGAAGGGAGTCGACGGAGGAGAGATTGCTATACTCTACCGTGCAAACTTCCAGTCGCGCATCCTTGAAGAAGCGTTTCTTTCTTCGAACATTCCGTACCAGATGCTGGGCACAAAATTCTTCGAGCGTAAAGAGGTGAAGGACATCCTTTCGTACCTCCGCCTTGCACTCAATCCCGACTCGACAGGCGATTACGCTCGCGTGGTCAATGAGCCTGCGCGCGGTATCGGCAAGACGAGTGTACTCAAGATTCTCGAGGGGAAAAAAGAAGAACTTTCAAAGGCAATCCGCGCAAAGGTTGAGCAGTTTGACCTCCTGATGGCAGAGCTTCGTGATGCGGCAAAAACTGCGCGCGTGTCGGACACCCTCAAGCTCATCGTGCGTCGCTCGGGCATCGAGGATGTGCTCCGCACTGAGGGCGAAGAGGGTCTTGAGCGCCTCGAAAACATTCGCGAGCTTGTGTCGCTCTCGCTTCGCTACGACGAGTACGACCCGCTCGTGGGCACCGAGCGTCTCCTTGAAGATGCAGCGCTCCAAAGCGACCAAGATGAGCTTGAAGAAAGCCGCCCAGCCGCTCGACTGATGACCGTGCATGCCTCGAAAGGCTTGGAGTTTGAGCGTGTGTTTATCACTGGGCTCGAAGAGGGACTCTTTCCTCACGAACGTCTCGACACTGAAGCGGTAGACGAAGAGGAGGAGCGTCGTCTCTTTTATGTAGCGCTTACACGCGCAAAAAAGCGTGTATATCTTTCATTTTCAAGTATGCGCACCATCTTTGGGTCAAAGCGTATCAATATGCCGTCGTCATTTCTCAAAGACATTGGGGACGAGCTCATGGTGTCGGCCAACCCGACTGAGTCTGGCTATGAGAACACCATCGAGATAGACTAAGAACTCATTTCAAAAGATATCGCAATCCGAAGTCGTGATAGATTCAAGCTACAAAACAGCGCAGACGAGCAAGGTGTACTCTGTACACCTTGCGAGGATAAGCTGTTTTTAGCCGAATATTTCACGACGACGATGCGAAATGGTTTGTTAAGTCCCTTGCACCATGGTAGGTTTTGAAGTGAGTTCTCACTATGGAACGTTTTCAAACAAAAAAGTCGCTCGGGCAACATTTTCTTAATGATGTACGCATCGCAGAGCGTATTGCGGCTGAGGGCGAGATAGTACCTGGTGAAACCGTACTTGAAATAGGTCCGGGGACCGGCTTTCTCACCATCGAGCTCCTTAAGGCAGGCGCGAAGGTGGTCGCTGTCGAGGCGGACATTCGCGCTATCGAGGAGCTACAGCTTCGTTTTGGCACTGAAATAGCAGCGGAGCGCCTACACATTCATCACGGCGACATCCGCGAGCTCCGTTTTGCGGAGCTGGGACTTACCGACCACGGCTTTAAGGTCATTGCAAACATTCCCTACTATATTTCGGGATTGCTGTTTCGCCTCTGCCTCGACGGCGACATTCAGCCATCGCGAGTCGTTTTTCTTGTACAAAAAGAGGTGGCTGAGCGCATTACGCGCTCAAAAAAAGAGTCCTTGCTCTCCATCGGGGTCAAAATCTACAGCGACCCTAGCTACGCTTTTACCGTAAAACGAGGAAGTTTTACCCCTTCACCAAAAGTAGATTCTGCGGTCGTCACCATGAAGCAGGTCTCTCGAGAACGTCTTGATGGTCTGACTGAAGAAGACTTTTTTTCGGTCGTTCGTGCAGGCTTCGCCTCACGTCGAAAACAGCTCTATGGGTGCCTCCGAGAGACCTATACTGCAGACGTGCTAGATAGTGCTTTTTCAACCCTTTCGCTTCCACGAACCGTGCGCGGTGAAGACCTCAAGCTGGGGGACTGGGTTGCGCTTGCAAAACTCCTCGTCCTGTCCACACAAAGCTAGAAAAAGTGCTCAAATAGCGCACACACTGGCGTATACTGACAGAGTAGTAATCATACCAATTTGTGGGAGGTCGTTTTCGTATAGCAGGAGCGGTATGTGTGGGTGTCGCAATTATTGCGAGTGGGTACTTTTTCCGTGGAAGTGCGACGGCGTCCACTGACCTCAATGACCCAAAAACATTCGCGGTGGCTGCTCCTCAGCGCATCTACCAAGACGAGAAAGACACCGACGGCGACGGCATTCGTGACTGGCTCGAGGAGCTCATTGGTACGAACCCACTGGTGAGCGACGCAAGTAGTACTGCAAGTACTACTGCTCCACATCACACCGCCACAACCACACCATTTGTGGCGGACACAGAAACCAAAAAGTTTGCGGTATCGTTTTTCAACGACGTACTGAAAACACATGGTGGAAAAGATTTGAGTGACCAAGAAAAGAAAGCAATTCTCGATAGCTCTGTCGGGCGCTTTGTATCACTTTCAACGAGCACACTTTTTACGAGGAATGATATCGAGATTACGCAGACAAGTGACGCGGATAGTGTCAAAAACTACGGTAATGCACTTGGTATAGTGATCATGCGAGATGGAAAGAATGACCAGAAGGTGGATTCTGAATTGGTTATCCTTGCACAAGCACTCAAAGACGACAACGCAAGCGAGCTCACAAAACTCGCCCCGATAAAGGCTGGTTATGCGCGAATGATTGCAGACGCGCAAACCGTTCCTGTGCCTGAGTCACTTGCAAAGGAGCATCTGCTCTTCATCAATTCTCTCGAAGCTGTCCGTACCGACATAGAGGGATTTGAAAAAACATTCAGCGACCCACTCATGTCGTACGTGCGTTTCAAGCGCTACATGAGTGACGCGGAAGGTCTCACAAAAGCGGTGGATGGTGTTCGGGCTGGGCTCGAACGCGAGCACGTCGTGTATGAAAAAACTGACCCGGGACAATTTTTCTTTAGT
>Ga0075026_100000529_pt1 | contig 15382 bp, 10 predicted proteins | sample Str012_2_FD_71392 | JGI IMG/M metagenome (GOLD analysis project Ga0075026, IMG submission 71392) | Freshwater sediment microbial communities in response to fracking from Pennsylvania, USA - Straight Creek_MetaG_SC_2012 | ecosystem: Environmental > Aquatic > Freshwater > Creek > Sediment...
AAAGGTTCCGCGGCAATCCAATTCCATCCCTTGCCGGATATGGTTAGCGTGTGAGACGGGCCACCGATAAATCCCTGCCAGCCGAATCCGAACGCAAAATAAACCAGGCCCGCGACCGAAAGAGCGGAGAGCGAAGCCATCATGATGTGCGCGGCGCTGTGCGAGCGGCCCAATCCGGCGTTGATGAGCGCAAGCCCGGCTGCGGCAAGCGGCGTCAAAAATATGAAAAAAAGACAAGCAACAATGGCGATTTCGGAAAGTCCTGGCGTGGTCATGAGAACTACCTTTTTTCCTCTCGCGGAATTGAGTGAGAGCGGAAGACAAGGATCAACCCCAAAACCTCAACAGCCATCCCGGCTAAGATGAATGCGCCGCGCGAAGCCGGCGACCCCAGGAGCACGATCGAGGCGAGCACAAGGAACCATCCCGCCACCAAAAGTAAAAACCCAACTAACCTCATTCCCAAAGCTCCCATTCAAAAAAAGTAAATCCGTATGCCCGTTCGCGGCGCTGGCTAAAATAGCACAAACGTCCCCCAATCAATCGCATCGTTGTAAACAAAATTCTGAAAAGAGCGTCACGCTCCAATCTGAATTCATCGTGCGTTTCCGTGAAAATATATTTACTACAAAAAAAACACCTCAATCCGCGTGTGAATCTACTCGCAAGTTCCTATGCGTGAGATAGGAGTTATGAATAGGTCCCGCCCTCCGATTCGCGTTTTCGTCGCCGCGAAACATCCATGGGCTCATGGAAGCGGATCGCCTGTCTCCCTATAACTAATTGTTTATAAATAACTTATAAGCCGCAGGAGCCGGGCTAACTGTTCGGCAAGCCTGCTTGTTCAATCCGCGCGATTTCCGAAATAGCGGTTTGGCTGCCTGTTTTACCGGCATCCGAATCCGTGATTCGGGACATCGAAACGTTGCATTTTACTACTCCATCGCACCCTTCTAGTATCTCGGGCCTCGGCATTGATGGGCCCTGTACCACCCGATTGCGAATAGATGTAAAGAATAAATAAAGGAGATTTCATGGCGGATAACACCGGCGAAGTAAAAATGACACCGACCTTGGGACTGACCGGGCTGACGATGAACGCGATGGCGCTCATCGCTCCAGGTGCTTTCCTTTGGCTTACGTTTTATATTCAGGCGACAACAGGCGCAACGGGACCCGCCATGTGGCTGGGCATCGTTGTAGCTTTGCTGCTTTGTTTGGCAACGGCGGTTTGTTATGCCGAACTGGCGAAGCTGTATCCCGGGACCGGCAGTTCTTACTTTTTTGCGGAGCAGTCGTTCCTGAATCACGAAAAGGCCTGGAAGTATGCCCGGCTATCGAAATTCATTGTCGGCTGGGGCTCGCATCTTTATTACTGGATTTACCCCGGTGTGATGGTTGGCGTCACTGGTATTTTCGTGGGCTATGTGGTCGGCACGCTTTGGCCGAACACCATGAGCTCCTCAAACCCCGGCCCGATTTTCATGGGTTTGGTGGCGGTGCTGTTCTCCTTCGGCGTGGCCTACATTGCTCACCGCGGAGTTAACGGCTCGACGGGCGTAAGCATCGCGATCAACGTGATTCAGATTTCCGCGTTGCTGGTGTTCTCCGTAATGGCGCTGGGCTACCGCATGAATCATCCAGCCGGAAGCGTCGCTTTCCAGTTTGACTCAACCTCTGGCGAAGCGTACGCCTATGAATTCGCCACGACCAGCCAGACGGTGAACGGAACGGCAACGGATGTGATCACCCGTGATGCGAACATGGTCCCGCAGCCCAAGCTCGACGCCAGCGGCAAGCCCGTTCCGTATCACGTTGATTACACCTATTACGATGCCAGCGGCAACTTCCTGTCTCACCCGGATGCAAAATCCGTACTTGCGCCGCACAAATGGGGATTTGTTTTTGTTCAGGCTACCGTCGCCATCCTGATCCTGGTCGGATTTGAGTCAGTGACGGCCATGGGCGGAGAAGCCAAGAACGCCAAGCGGGACATCCCGATCGCAGTCATCTTGTCGCTGCTCATTCAGGGGGCCTTCTGTTACTTGATTGAGTATTTCTGTGCCGCCTACTTCTTAAATAGCGGCTACACAATGCAAAGCGCGGCGGGTTCGGCGGCACCCATCGGGGACATGATGATCATGGTGGGCGACGCCGTATTTGGCCAGGGACATGGAAGAGCGTTTATGCTGGCCGAGGCGGTAACCGTATTCCTCGCCTTGATCGGCACGACTCTCTCCTGCATCAACACTGGTGCGCGCGTCACGTATGCAATGGGCAAGGACAACGAAGTGCCCGAGCACTTTGGCATGCTCCACGCCAAGAACCTCAGCCCGCACCGCGCAATCTGGGCGCTGGCGATTATTTCAGCGGTCATCGGATGCGTTGGCGTAACAATGGCGTTCGGCGACGCAGGCGCTCCGACGGATGCCGCGATTCAGGCTTTGCCGCACAACATGTGGTCCAGCTTTGGCTATACGACACATGACAAGATGGCGGCTTTGCCGAACTCACTACTCACTGTAACCCTGGCTTCCAACTTCGGCACTTTCCTTCTCTATGGCCTGAGTTGCATCATCTGCCTGGTTGCGTATCACAATCATCCTAACTTCAAAGTTGTTCGCCACCTCCTTATTCCTGTCTTCGGGTTAGTGGCGAATTTAGGATGCATGGCGTTCTACTTAATCGGGCCGTTCATGGGATATGGGACGGCCAAAGAGCCACTGCTCGCGCTAGGAATTGCTTTGGTCTGGGCCATTTACGGCGGAATCTATTTCCTCCGTGCCAGCAAGGCAACGGGACGAACCACGCTTGTCACCAGCCGTACCTAACGCAGAAGGCAGCAGGTGATAAGATATGGGAATAGCTCAGATAGCTCGGAAATTCGGACAGGCGATTATGCCTGTCCGAATTTCTGTGTCAGGATTGAGCGCAAGCCAGAGGGATTTCGCGGGTGCGGGCTCTACTTGGAGCCCGCATGAAAAAGAGGGTGCGGGCTCTACTTGGAGCCCGCGTGCGAAAGATAGCTTTCAGCCTCGAATCCCGTTGCCGCTATTCATCGGAGGATCGTCAGCGCAAGCCATGCTGGAACTTGAATTTGTCGAGCGAACCGACGTTGGCCGTGTTCGCGACCACAATGAAGATTATTTGGGGCACGCCTCCCCTGCCGCTCCCGCGCAGGCGCGGACGCATGGGTGGTTGTTTGTGCTGGCCGATGGAGTCGGGGGGCATGAACAAGGTGAAGTAGCGTCCAAGACTGCCGTGGAAAGCATGATCGCCGGGTTCTCGAAAGCAAAAGATGGTGAGGCGCATGCAACATTGCTCCCCCGTTTGGTTCAGCAGGCCAATGCGCACGTATTTGAAGCGGCCCTTGCAGGTGGCCGTGCTGCCGCGGGAATGGCCACCACGATGGTCACTTGCGTATTGCGGTTTGATCGCGTCACCGTCGCTCATGTGGGCGATTCGCGCTGCTATCTGATCCGCAATGGCCAGGCCGTGCAAATTACGCGGGATCATACGGTTGCCAATGAGCAGATTCGCCTCGGGGTAATCTCCTCTCAGGAAGCCGACGAAGGATCAACGCGGCATATTCTCAGCCGTTCGCTCGGAACCGAAATGGTTGCCAATGTGGAAACGAACGATCACCAGATTTTTGCCGGCGATGTTCTTCTATTATGCTCGGATGGTTTGCATGGCGCGGTGCAAGCATCGGAAATGGGCGCCCTGTGCGGCCATGGCCAGGACCTACATGGAGCGGCTGAAAAATTGGTCGCGCTGGCCAACGATCGTGGCGGCGGCGATAATATCAGCGTCCAATTGGTTCGTATCCGCGACGTCGAGCGCATGGGCATGTACCGCGGACGCCCCTATAAGCTATACTGACTCCCGCCTGTTGCACTTGAATTTCGACCGCGTTTTCTCACCCTAAATGAGCAAACTCCAGCTTGGCGATCAGCTCGATCATTACCGCATAGAAGCCGTGGCGGCCAGAAGCGGTATGGCTTCCATTTTTCGCGGCACCGATGTACGCAACGGTCGTGCCGTGGCGATTAAAATCCCGCATCCGGAAATGGAAGCTGACCCGATCCTTTTCGACCGTTTTAAGCGCGAGGAAGAAATCGGCATGAAGCTGGATCACCCGGGCGTCGTTAAGGTCCTGGGCGATGACGACCGCAGCCAGCGCTACATGGTCCTGGAATGGGTGGACGGGCGCCTGCTTCGCCAAGTCATGAACGAGGAAAGAAAACTTTCCCCCGAACGCGCCATCCGAATCACCATCGCGCTGTGCAAAGCCCTCGATTATGTTCACAGCCAGGGCGTGGTGCACCGCGATCTGAAGCCGGAAAACATCATGATCGATAAAGACGACAATGTGAAACTCATTGACTTCGGCATTGCCGCAAACGCCGGATCGCGGCGCCTCACCTTCGCCAAATTGACTCAAGCCATGGGCACTCCGGACTACATTTCACCGGAACAGGTGAAGGGGAAACGCGGCGATGCCCGCAGCGATGTGTATTCTCTCGGGATCATGTTTTACGAAATGCTCACCGGCAAAGTGCCGTTTACCGGGCCGAATCCTTTTGTCATCATGAACGAGCGCTTGCTGAATCATCCGATTCCCCCCCGAGAAGTCGATCCCACGATTTCTCCGGAGTTGCAGGAAATTATTTATCGAGCGCTCGAGCGCGATCCTTCCAAACGCTATCCAAACGCCAATGAGTTTGCGCTCGACCTGGAGCATCCGGAAAAAGTAGGCGTGGCCGACCGCCTGGAATTGTCGCAGTGGCAGAAAAGACGCTCTCCCCTCGGACGCCGAATCGCCTTCTACGTCATGATCTTCCTGATTCCCGTGGTGGTGTTTGGTTTCATGTTGTTTATCGCCCGCCGAAAATAGTCCCGGGTGGCGCGTTGGATTTGTCGGCGTTTGAAATATTTTTCACGGACGGAATTCAGTAGGACAGGCTTCAGCCTGTCTGGTTTAAAGTCGGGATACGCCCGTTGAAAACCAGACAGGCTGAAGCCTGTCCTACCCCGATGTATACTTATTTCTTTCCTTCTGGCGGTACGCACGGGAGTGAATAGACGGCCATGAAAATCGAGGAATTTGAACAGAGACTGCGCGACCGTGTGCTCATCGCCGATGGGGCGATGGGCTCGCTGCTCTATGAAACACTGGGGCCGCAGCGCTGCGTGGATGAACTCAATGCCACGCGCGCCGAGGAAGTGTTTCGCATTCACATGGCCTACCTGGAAGCGGGCGCGCACGTCATCGAAACCAATACGTTTGGCGCCAACCGCAACAAGCTGGCGCAATTCGGGATGGAAGATCGCGTCGTCGAATTCAATCATCGCGGCGTGAAAATCGCCCGCGAGGCCCGCGAAGCCGCCAAACACGATGTCCTGATCGCCGGATCCATGGGGCCGCTGGGCGTTTTTCGCCAGGTTCGTGAACTTCCCGTCGAGCAGGTCAGAAAAATATTTCGCGAGCAGGCCGAGGCGCTCGAGGAACGCGGTGTGGATTTTTTTGTCCTGGAAACATTCGGAGATTCCGCCGAACTGATTTCAGCCATCGAAGCGATTCGTTCCTTTTCCCGGCTTCCCATCGTCGCCGAACTTACCTACTCCGAAGAGGGAACCACTTTCGGCGGAACACGGCCGCGCGACGCCTGGAAACTTTTGCATGAGCAAGGGATTCAGGCCATCGGCGCAAATTGCTCGGTGGGCCCGCAGGACCATCTGCGCATTCTTCAGGAATTGAGTGAAGTTGCCGGATCGTTTCCCATCAGCGCAATGCCCAACGTGGGATTTCCGCAGCGCGCTGGAGATCGCGTCATTTATCCGAAATCTTCACCCGAGTATTTTGACTTGTTTGCGCGCGAGGCCGTCGTCTTGGGCGCGCGCATCCTGGGCGGCTGCTGTGGCACCACGCCGGAACATATCCGCGCGATGGTTCGCGCGGTCGAGGGCATTCATCCAGCGCATGGCGCTCGTGCGGTAACTGCGGTGGACACGACTCCGGAAATTCATCCCGTTGCAGCGCGCGAACCGGAAAGCACGCTGTGGAAGAAAATTCAGGCACAACAATTCGTGATCTCCGTGGAAATCGACCCGCCCAAGGGCACATCGATTGATCGCGTAATCGAGCAAGTACGCAATGTGATGGCTTCAAAGCAGGTGGACGCCATTGACGTCAATAGCGGCGCGCTGGCCCGCGTGGGCATGGACGCGCTTTCACTTTCCGGAGCGCTCGAAGCCCGCGGCATTGAAACCATCCCGCACTTAACCACGCGCGACGCGAATCTTATCGGTTTGCAGGCCATGCTTCTGGGCGCGTGGACCGTGGGCGGCGTGCGCAACGTACTGGCTGTTACAGGAGATCCGCCGTCGCTTGGGAGTTATCCCGAATCGTTCGGCGTGTATGAAGTGGATTCCATTGGCCTGGTGAAAGTGATGGCGCGGCTAAATCAGGGAACCGATTGGGCCGGAAAAAATCTGGGCGGCGCGACGAATTTCACCATCGGAGTTGCGGTGAATCCACTTGCCGAGGATATGGATGAGGAGTTGCGCCGCTTCCATGCCAAAGTGGAAGCCGGCGCGCACTTCGCGATGACTCAGCCGATTTTTGATCCGGACCATTGGGAACAATTCCTGAAACGCATGGGCGGAAAATCGCCAATCCCGATTATCGTCGGCCTGTGGCCACTGAGCAGTTATAAGCAGGCTCTGCGTCTGCACAACGAAGTGCCCGGCATCGTGATCCCCGAAACGCTATTGAAGCAGCTCGAATCCGCCGGAGCCTCCGCGCGCGATCACGGCTTCGCGCTCGCGCGGCGCATGCTCGATTGGTCCAGGGGCGCGCGAAGTTCGGGGATTGTCGGGGCGTATCTGATCCCTCCGTTCAAGCGCTACGAGGAAATCCTCGACCTGTTCACGTAGTGCTGATATTTTCCGCTGAGCGTTAAGTTGGCCCTGCGAATTTCGCATTTGCTCCGCGCCGAACCCGCTTTCCGAATAGATTTGAAAATGCCATTCACCAGGATCCTGTGTCTCAGTGTCATCGATGCGACCCTTCCGGCAGCTTGTTTAGTGCTGGAGATTCGGGCCGAACCTGAAACACTCCGTCGAAATCCAAAGGACGCTGGACCGCATCTTCGAGATCGCCCAGCGCTCTCTGTGCGCGACCCACGGCATCAAGCCTCGCCCGAGCCAGGCCCGAAAGCTCAATTTGCGTGCCGTCAAGACTCAACCGATTGCCCGCGCCAGCGCGGATTGTCCGCTGGACGATCTGGAGCTGAGCCTCTTGCAGTTGATATACGGATTCCGCCTCCGCCAGTTCCCGCAGGGCCGCCGCGTAAACGGCGCTCGCGCGCTCGCTTTTCGCCACGACTTGTGCCTGTATGAGCAGGAATGCCGCGGCGGCTTCCTTACGGCGAGCCTCAGCCTCAGCGATGGGCCCCTGGTTTCGATTCAATAAAGGAAGTGCGGAAGACAGGCCGAGAGTAAAGAAACTATTTCTTTCTTCAAACGTGTATCCCGATCCGAGGTTGATGTCAGGATATTGTTTTGCAATCTCCAACTGCAAATCGGCTTCAGCGGCTGCGTACTGCGCTAGTGAGCGCCGAACATCTAGGCGATTCAGGACAGCATCGCGTTGCATTTCCGCCGGGAAACTGGATTCCGGGATCGGTGGGGTGTCCATGTCCTGCCAGACAAACTGCACATTCTGCAGGCCTGCCACCGGAATTCCAAGTGAGGCTGCCAGTATGGCCCTGGCTTCGGCGGTTTGGCCCTCGGCCGCGCGCATAGCCACTCCAGTTTTTGCCAGCTCGATCCGCGCCAGATCGGCATCCAGTCCGGATATCTCCCCGGCGGATAAAATCTGCTCCAGGATCTTGACCTGGTCCGCGCGGACTTGCTCGTCCGAGCGAACCATTTCTAAATTTCGGGAGGCAAGAAGGTAATTTAACAGCGCGAGACGAACTCCGCTCATCACCGTCCATGCGGAATCGGCAAGGTCCAGTCGAGCGGCCACATCGAGATTGCGAGCGCTCTGTACGCGGTACCCCCGCTTGCCTGCGGTCTCGATCGGAACGGAAAAATCCAGAGTGAACAAGTAAGGACTTGGGATACCCGGCGAGATGCCCAGCGTGGGATTCGGACGGCCACCGGCCGTTGCCACAGCGGCATCCGCTCGGGCAACCCGGGCGCGCGCCAGATCGAGTGTGGGATTAAAATATAATGCGGCCAGCGAAAGCGTTTGCAAATTCCAGGACCGGGGAGGCCAGGGCGCCGGCAGACTTAGATTTTTTTCCTCAAACAATCGGAGTCCATCGTCAGCAAGGCTCCGCGACGCAAGCTGCGAAGCGGTTGCTCCGGCAACTATAGGAGAGGGCTGATATCGTTGCATGGCACAGCCCGCCAGCAGGAAAACTCCGAATAGCGGTACGATCTGTTTTCGTATTCCAGCCATCGATCATTTCTCCCGGTAACAAACCAAAATAAAAGTATCCCGCAAAACCCGCTTCCATCGGATCTAACGCCCTGCGAATACGATTCCCGGGTCTAGCTTCAAGACTGGGCGGGCGCTGATGATTGCCGCCACAATGCTCACCAGCATGACCATCATGCCTCCCAGGACCGGCGTGAACCACATCATGCGGAATGGATAGTTGGCTTCGACCACTGCTATGCGCCCGACAATTGCGCACAATCCCAAGCCAAGCCCCGTGCCCAGAAGCGCGCACAATCCGGACTGCATAAAAATCATGGTGAGCAGAAGTCTTGAGGATGCTCCCATCGTTTTCAGCACCGCATATTGCTTCAGGTTTTCCGTTGTGAACATGTACAGCATGACTCCGGTAACGCCGAACCCCACGAATACGGCTATCGAAAGCATGGAAGCAATGTCACCGACATCTTCAGAGTTGATCAGGAACCAGAGGACTGTGTCCGCTTTGAAGTCATCCGACGAACGGGCCTTGAGTCCCGTCTGAATCTGAATGCGGCTCGCTAATTCGCGGGGCGAGACGCCCGGCGCGGCTGTTGCCAGCACGAACGTCATCAGGTGTCTTTCCGGCAACAGCACGCGCTTGGCGTTGGATAGCGTTGTGTACATCAGGGGCCGAGGCGGGTAGCGCGGCAGCGCTTGTGAACGGCCACGAATCACGATATTGTGGTCATTGACCAGCAGTTCGTCTCCCGCTTCCAGTTCGCGTGTCGCGGCGTCAAGGTGTGGCTGTTTGTAGGGCCATTGGTCAGCCTTATACAGGGGAGTTTCGAGTTTGCCGTCCGTGCCGCCCGGATCAACCACGGCGGCATCCGGAGCGCGTAACACCGTGGGCAGCACGCCGTCGTTTAGCGGGGGCACGCCAAACAGTGTGGCGTCATCAACACAAATCAATTGGAACGTCTGAAACCTGCCATTTGGAAAACGCGCGTCCGCAGTGGCTAATGCCAGCGGCGCGGCGGACCGCACGCCATCAACACTCCGGACTCGATCCAGTGACCCATCGGGTATGTTCGTGGTTTGCTCCGTGGACTCCACCGCAGGGTCCATGACCCACACATCCGCGCTTGGGTTCTCGGAGATCAGCGCAAATCCGCGAGTCATAAATCCGCAGAAATACGAACCAGCAAACGTGACCAGAAACGAAGAGAAGGTAATGCCAAAAAGCAATCCCACGTACTTGGCGCGGTCTCCGAGAAGCATTTTCAAGGCTACACGCAGCATTATGGTTTCCTCCGATTGCCGGCAGGAGCTTTCCGGTCCGTAGCGTCGGCACAGGGTCCCGCCGAAGTTTGCGTCCTTGGTGCGTTCGCGGGAATTTGGGATGCTTCGATGAACACGTCCATTTGCTGGCCGACGTAGAGAGGTGAGGAGGCAGGATCAAAGGTGTAAACCACCTGTAGCACTCTCGTGTCAGTCCGCTGGGTTGCGTCGCCCGTAAGCACAATTTTAGGAATCACAGCGGGCTCGGTGTGCACATATTGCAACTGTACTTTCAATTCCGGGTTGCCGCGCACGGAGGCCATCGCCGCGGCACAGGGTTGGAATTTCCAGGAATCATTCTCGTCTATGTCCACGCGCACATGCAGATTCGTATCGTCCCCCAGCATCATTAATGGCGTGCCAAGTACGCCTGCCTGTGCGTATTCGCCCAGGCGCGTTTTTATCTGCAACATGCGGCCGGAGATCGGGGCGCGAATTGTATGAAATTCGATCTGAGTTTTAATTTGCCGCACCTGAGCTTCAGCCGAGGCAATCTGGGTCTTGATTTGCTCGATCTGCGCCTCCGCCGAAACTAAAATCGCCGCATCAATCCCAACATCGAACCGCCTGTTAGCCAAATCCTCGGCACTGATGGACACTCCCGCTTCTAAGCCCTCTCCAACTTTCAAGCGATTTTCTGTTTTAGCCAGTGTCGCCTGCGCCTCTTTAACTTTGGCGTTTGCCGGCAATAACTGGGCCTCCACCTCGCTGACTTTGGCGTTGGCCGAAAGGATTTGTGCCTCCAGATCGCGCGTGTCCACCTTGAATAGCGGGTCTCCGTTTTTCACGCGATCACCCCATTTAACGTAAATGGACGTCACGATGCCGGAGACCGGAGTGGCTACGGCAATGTTTTCGGTACTGGCCTCGACGAGGCCCGAGCCGAAAATGTAAGAGGCAAACGGCACGTTGGTTTGCCTGATGGCCGGCTGTACTACTGGCGCAGCGCGGTTGCCCTCAATCACCATCACGATGGCGGCCACGACACCCAAAATTGCCAGGACGGGAAGCAGATACTTGCGAATCATTGTGGACGCTCCTTATTGCCGTTAGTCACGATCTCGATGATTTTTCCATCGTCCATGTGGACGATACGATCGGCAAATTCAAAAATACGCGGATCGTGAGTGACCACGATGAGCGCCCGATGGGGGCTCTTGGCGGCGCTTCGCAAGAGATCCATCATTTTGTGTCCGGCCACGTGATCGAGGTTGCTTGTTGGTTCGTCGCAAACGATCAGCTTCGGGTCGTGCACCAGCGCGCGCGCGATCGCCACGCGTTGTTGCTGGCCGCCGCTCAGTTGCGCAGGCAGAGCGTCCCGCCGCGCGCTTAGCCCCACCGATTCCAGGACTTCTTCCGCGCGGTTTTCCGCCTGCCGCCGTGGCACTCCATTGACCAGCAGCGGTACCGATACATTTTCGACGGCGCTAAGCGCGGGCAGCAGATTGAACATCTGAAACACATAGCCGACACACTCTCCGCGAAAACGTGTGAGTTCTTTCTGCCCCATGGTTTTCAACTCGCGGCCCAGAACTTCGCACTGGCCGGAATCCTGACCAAGGATCGCGGCTATCACGGAAATGAGGGTGGTCTTTCCGCATCCCGATGGGCCCACGACCATCAGCAATTCGCCACGACGCACATCAAGGTCTATTCCACGCAGAGCCATCACGCTGGCATCACCCGTTCCATACGTTTTGGTCAGCTCACGGCAGCGAACCGCAATATCGTGACTCTGCTCCGCCCGCTCGATTGTGTTTTCCATAGTCTTGTCCTTAGCAGCGTGGAAAAGTGCACATGCGTAATACGCCTGCCGCAGCTGTTTCGCCTGCCTGCGAACACACGACAGCCAATTCATTGGAGGTGTCTGCTACGAAATTTCGGGCAAAATTCTAGATACGCAGGCTAAACGGGGGGCCAGCCGAAGAAAAAGCCAATGCCGCGGGGCGAATCGAAAAAGGCAATGAACTTAAAGCGGATTGAAGCACACAACTGACGCTTGACACTCGGAAGATTGGGGAGAGCGTAACAACCAGACGGCCCAACGCTATGGCCGCCCCCACGCACAAGCCCAGCAGAACCAGTAAATACTCGGTATCATTTCCAGTTTGCAGAGTGTGATCCCATTGATCGAACATCTCAACGAGCGGACACACAAGGCAGACCGCCAGCGCAATCGAGCCAACGAACAGTGTCGCTTTAGCTCTCATATTAAAAAGTCTACTCTTATCGCTTGCTGGGGGTCAATGAGAATAGCGCGGTTTGCCCGGATGGGACTGAGGTGTGAGAATGAGTCTGCGGCCCTATTGCCCTCTCCGGTAAACTGTCTGGCAATAGTGGAACCTTTTTTAAGGATATTGCATGCCAGGGACGCTGCCCGCTGGTCTGAGCGCGCCCGGTACTTGGGAGACTGTCTTTGGATCCAAGAGCCACACGAATTGCCGCGCTGAAAAATCTCCTGAAGGAGAGGATCGTCATTTTAGACGGCGCCATGGGCACCATGCTCCAGGCGCAGCAGTTGGATGAAGCGGTGTTCCGCGGCTCGCGGTTTCTGAATCATCCTCGCGATCTGCGGGGAAATTTTGACGTCCTGAATATCACGCAGCCCCAGTTGGTGCAGGCCATTCAGCGCGCGTATCTGGAAGCCGGCGCGGACATCATCAAGACCAACACGTTTAACTCCAACGCGATCTCCGCTCTCGACTACGGTCTAGAAAATCATGCCCACGAACTAAACGTGGCTGGCGCGAAAATCGCTCGCCAGGTCGCCGATGAATATGAAGCCGTGCATCCCGGCCGGCATTGCCTGGTCGCCGGCTCGATGGGGCCGACCAACCGCACCGCATCCATGTCGCAGGACGTGAATAGCCCCGCTTCGCGCGGCGTTACGTTCGATAAATTGCGGGAGATTTATTACGAACAGGCGCGGGGACTGGTGGAAGGCGGCGCCGATCTTCTTCTCGTGGAAACCGTCTTCGACACGCTCAATGCCAAGGCGGCGCTGTTTGCCATTGCACAATATTTGGACGAAGTTTTCAAATCGTCCGGGCAGCGCGTTCCCATCATGTTGTCGGTGACGATCGTGGACCAGAGCGGGCGCACGCTATCGGGCCAGACCGTGGAAGCGTTTTGGATTTCTGTTTCGCACATGGACTTGCTGAGCGTGGGCATCAATTGCGCGCTTGGCGCGAAACAGATGCGGCCGTACATCGAGGAGCTTTCGCGTCTTGCTCCCGTTCACATCAGTTGCCACCCGAACGCCGGATTGCCCAACGCGTTTGGGGGATTCGACGAGACGCCGGAACGCATGGCCGCGGACTTGCTGGATTTTGCCTCGAACGGTTGGCTGAATATCGCTGGAGGCTGCTGCGGCTCGACTCCCGAGCATATTCGCGCGATTGCCGATGCCGTGCGCGGTCTTGCGCCGCACGTTTTGTCCAAGCCGGAGCGCTACACGCGTTTCAGCGGCCTGGAACCGTTGGTGCTGCGGCCGGATTCGCGTTTCGTCAATATTGGCGAACGCACTAACGTCACCGGTTCGCCGAGATTCTCGAAGCTGATACTGGGCGGAGAGTATGAAGCGGCGCTGGCCGTGGCACGCCAGCAAGTGGAAAATGGCGCACAAATTATAGATATCAACATGGATGAAGCCATGCTCGATTCCGAGCACGCCATGACCACCTTTCTGCACAATATCGCCGCCGAGCCGGACATCGCCCGCGTGCCGATCATGATTGATAGCTCGAATTGGAAAGTGATTGAAGCGGGCCTGAAATGCATTCAGGGCCGCGGCATCGTAAATTCCATCAGTTTGAAGGAAGGCGAAGAGGCATTTCGCGAGCGTGCGCGGTTAATCCGCCGCTACGGCGCGGCCATGGTCGTCATGGCGTTTGACGAAAAGGGGCAGGCCGATTCGGTTGCCCGCAAACTCGAAGTTTGCCGCAGATCGTACCGGATCCTTACGGAAGAAGCGGGAGTCGCTCCGGAAGAAATTATTTTCGATCCGAACATTTTGACCGTGGCAACGGGAATCGAGGAGCACAACAATTACGCCGTGGATTTTATCGAAGCCGCGCGGCAGATCAAGGCCACGCTTCCTTTCGCTAGGGTCAGCGGGGGCGTCAGCAATATCTCATTTTCCTTTCGCGGGCAAAATGTGGTGCGCGAAGCCATGCACTCCGCGTTTCTGTTTCGCGCGATTCAAGCCGGCTTGGACATGGCCATTGTCAACGCCGGGCAGCTGGCGATCTACGAGGAAATTCCCAAGGAACTGCTGGCCCTGGTCGAAGACGTTTTGCTGAATCGCCGTCAGGACTCGACCGAACGCCTGCTGGCGTTCACCGAAACGGTGAAGGCAAAAGAAAAAGGGCCGGTCGAGGAGGATTTCTGGCGTAAAGGCACGATCGAGGAGCGTCTGACGCACGCCTTGGTTAAGGGCATCGCGGATCACATCGAGGAAGACACGGAAGAGGCGCGGCAAAAATACGGCAAGCCGCTCCATGTAATCGAAGGCCCGTTGATGAGCGCGATGAACGTGGTGGGGGACCTGTTTGGGTCCGGGCGTATGTTCCTGCCGCAGGTGGTGAAGAGCGCTCGAGTGATGAAAAAAGCGGTGGCCTATCTACAACCGTACCTGGAAGCGGAAAAGCAGGCCGGCGGCGGTTCGTTCGTCAAAGGGCGCATCGTGATGGCCACGGTGAAGGGCGACGTTCATGACATTGGAAAAAATATCGTTGGCGTGGTGCTCGGTTGCAACAACTATGAAGTGATCGATCTCGGCGTGATGGTGCCGGCGGAAAAAATTTTGAAAACGGCGCGGGAAACCGACGCCGACTTAATCGGGCTTAGCGGACTGATTACGCCGTCGCTCGAGGAAATGGTGCACGTCGCAAAAGAAATGGAGCGCGAAGGGTTCACCATCCCGCTGCTGATCGGCGGGGCCACCACCAGCCGCACGCACACGGCCGTGAAAATCGCGCCCGCGTATAAGCACGCCGTGGTGTACGTGCAGGACGCCTCGCGTGCTGTGGGCGTCATGGGAAGCCTGGTTAGCGCGGAACTCAAAAATAATTTCTCGGAAGAAAATCGCAATGAGCAGGAGCGGGCGCGGGAAAAACATTTGTCAAGAAAAGCGCAGCCGCTGCTTTCGCTGGCGGAAGCGCGCGGCAAAAAGCCCGCATACGATTGGTCCGCCTACGCCCCGCCCCTCCCCTCGTTTCTGGGCACGCGTGTCTACCATCCCGTGCCGCTCGAGGAGATTGTTCCCTACATCGACTGGACACCGTTTTTTCATGCCTGGGAATTACGCGGAATTTATCCCAGAATTTTCGACCAGGAAAACGTTGGCCCCAAAGCAAAGGAATTGTTCGATGATGGCCAGAAGCTTCTCGATCGCATCGTGCGCGAAAAACTGCTCGAGGCCCGCGCCGTGATCGGATTTTTCCGGGCAAACAGCGTTCAGGAAGACATCGAAGTTTATTCCGACGAATCGCGCCACCTGATTACCACATTCCACACGCTGCGCCAGCAGCAAGCGCGGGCCAATCAGGAGCCCAGCCATGCCCTGGCGGATTTCATCGCCCCGCGGGAAACCGGACGAATGGATTATCT
>Ga0075026_100000530_pt1 | contig 15377 bp, 15 predicted proteins | sample Str012_2_FD_71392 | JGI IMG/M metagenome (GOLD analysis project Ga0075026, IMG submission 71392) | Freshwater sediment microbial communities in response to fracking from Pennsylvania, USA - Straight Creek_MetaG_SC_2012 | ecosystem: Environmental > Aquatic > Freshwater > Creek > Sediment...
ATGAAAAGCGACGCATCAAAAATCGGGTGCTGATCGCTGTGAATGCCGTAATGTTTTTTATTGTGATGGCTTTCTGGAATAGCCAGGGCGCCATTATCAATACGATTTTTAAAATGGCCGGCTATACCTATGGCCCGATCCTCGGTTTATATATGATGGGCCTGTTCACCAGGAAATCAGTCAAAGAAAAATGGGTTCCCCTCGCATGTATAGCGGCGCCCCTGCTGACCTATGTAGTGAATGAATGGTCGGTCAGGAAATTTGCATTCGATCTGGGCTTTATGAATATTTTTGTAAATGCCGTTCTTACAATATTATTCTTAATGGCTATCCAAAGAAAAAATACATGACGGAGAATTTTTCTTATACGATAATAAAGACAACCGATCCAGCTCATTTAGGGTACTGTGCCAGGATGATGGCAGCAACCGATCCATGGATTCGATATGGAATGGATTATCAACTTTGCCTTACATCATTTGAAGGAGATTACAGGGAGATTTATATCCTCGAAATCGGGAAGGAGATAGCCGGTTTTGTGATCCTGCAAATGGCAGGTACATTCAAAGGCTATATTCAAACGCTTTGTGTCGATTCAAAAAAGCGCGGCCAGGGATTGGGAAAGAAGCTACTTCAGTTTTGCGAAGAAAGGATTTTAGAAATCTCACCGAATATATTTATCTGTGTCTCGGAATTCAATGTAGGTGCGATTAAGTTGTACAAAGAATTTGGATTTGAACTTATCGGGAAATTGCATGATTTTGTTCAACCGGGCCTCACGGAATTAATGATGAGGAAGACTTTCGGACCAATTGTTGGGTATGTGCAGAGTCAATAAAGTGAGTGAGCCGGCCTATTTATAAGCTACATTCCCAACAATTCAGATAAATCATTCAAATCACCAAAATCACAGTTCACACAAATTCCAACTATCTTAGTTATTACTTTCACACGCTACCACGTATCGAATCGTTCAGCTCTAATTAAAAGCCAATTTATTTTCACCCAAAAACAAAAAAAATGAAAAAGTATTATTCCATGCTGACGCTTGTACTGATGACATTGTCCTTTTCTACCATGGCGCAAAAATGGACAGACCTTTCAAAAGAAGAGAAGATGATGAAATTGCAGTCTTTCAGGGATGACAACCAGAAGTATATGAAAGATTCACTGAAACTCTCGGATGAACAGCGAACTGACATTGACAATGTGAATATTTGTTATTTGTCAACGCTCGACAGGATCGATCGCTACGCAAAAACGGATGCCGACAAAGAGAAATACGCGAAAGCGGTTACTGCAGCCAGATCCGCACAATTAGATGCGATCATGGGTGTCGGTAAGCATAAGCAATTCGCAAATTATGTCGTGGCTAAACTTCAAAAGGCAGACGCGGCGATGAAATAACCCGCGTTTCCATACTTTAACTTTCAAGACCGAAATGAAGCGATGCTTAGGCATCGCTTTTATTTTGTCTGAACTGTGATTTTGGCGAGTCTAATTGTTCTTTTGAATTGGATCATCTAACGATCGCCTTTTTTGAAATTCATCTTCTTGCACATATAAATTCAATCGGTGCAACCTGGTCTTGTCTTCCCTATAATCGCGCAATATGTTGGGCGACGATGAGCTTTATCCATTCAATTAATTTGACGGGAATCATTGATGGTCATGATGCAACTCACCCTGAAATAGAACCGGAGATTCTAGTTTTATAGCATCTTCATGAACGTTCTGTCATAGAGCATGGATCAGTGCATAGGAACCTGGAAAAATGACGAACGTTATGCAACATTGATGATGGTTAAAAAATAGTAAAAATGAAAAGTCTGAAAATGATCCTGATGGTGTGTGGCCTTTTGACGTCGGTATGGGTAGCGGCGCAACACCATCAGCCACCGGCCAGCAAACTGCTGAAGGAAAAGTCTATGCAGGATTCTATTATGACTGAAATCTGTAAAGATTCGGCCATGATGTCTAATATGATGAAGCATATGATGGAAAACAAGAAAGCCATGAACATGATGTCCCAAAACCAGGGCATGATGAAGGAAATGATGAAGACAGCGGCAAAAGATAGTGCTATGTGTGGAATGATGGTGGGTATGGTTTCAGAGAACCAGGATATGCACAAGATGATGATGAACAAAATGCACCGTAAACAAGGCATGGAAAATATGAAGCAGGATAGCACCCTGGAAGATCACGGTGGTCATGCGCATTGAATGTTCCTGACGACTCTCATGTTGATGCCTGAAGCAGATCAACTGCCTCCAAAAAATTGCAGTCTACCTTTACATAGACAATAAAATCAAACATCATGAAGAAGCTATTGTTTATCTGCGATGGAGATCATTTCTCCAATGGATCTTTTCAATTTGTTCAATTCCTGCGTGAAACGGAACATCTGTTTGTAAAAGGACTATTTTTTACCCCGATCGATTACGAACAGATGATACCCATCAGTTTTGTTCCGGTATCAGACCCTTACGTGAAAATGAAGGAAGCAGAGCAGCAGGTGCTCGTTCAGAGTGAGGCTCATTTTAGCAGCCGTTGCAAAACAGCCAACATCCGGTTTTCCATTCATGAAAATAAGGGTCCCTGGAATAGGCCCCTGATCGCTAAAGAAAGCCGCTTTTCAGATCTTATTGTGATCAGCGAAGAGCTATTTTTCACTGAGATATTTTTAAATGATCAGCCAAATTTTTTCATGCAGGAATTATTGCGTGCAGCAGAATGCCCCGTGATGGTGGTACCTGAAAAATTTCACTATACAACGAACCTGGCCCTGGCTTATGATTCCTCAAAAAACAGCATGTTCGCCATCAGGCAATTTGCGAACCTCTTTCCTCATCTGACCGACCTGCCGGCAAAATTTATTTATATAGCACAGGATGATAGTGACGAAATACCAGACCGAAAACTATTGGACGAATATGCGTCCCTTCATTTCGACCGTCATGGTACTTCTAAATTGCAATTCGAACCCAAGACCTATACTACAACCTGGCTGGAAGAACAGGAAGGTGTGATGTTGATAACAGGATCATTCTCCAGGTCTGGTTTTTCAGAATTATTGAACAAAAGTTTTGCCCATCGGGTGATCCGAGAACATACATGCCCGGTTTTTATAGCTCATATGGTTTGATGAATTGTTTCGCTACCTTTCGTTGAACTAATAGAAATTATGAAGGCATTGGTTATTTCGGGAGGTGGTAGCAAAGGAGCATTTGCAGGCGGACTGGCAGAATATCTTATTTCAGTTTGTAAAGTCGACTACAAAATATTTATTGGAAGTTCAACCGGTAGTTTGCTGGTTCCTCTTTTATCTATAGGAGAAGTAGCGAAATTGAAGAAAGTATTTACCACCGTTACGCAGGATGATATTTTTAACAACTGCCCCTTTCTGCTGAAAAAAGCGGATGGAAAATATAAAACAAGCATCAACCACCGCGGCATATTGAAAATGTTTTTAAAGGGAAAGAAGACATTTGGCGAAAGTGAGAACCTGCGTCATCTAATTTCCAGGAATATCACGAAAGAGGATTATAGTAAAATCCGGGAGAAAGAAGTGATTGTAACCGTATCCAATTTGAATACAATGGGCGTTGAATATAAGGAAGCAAAAGATTGTTCCTATCATGATTTTTGCGATTGGATCTGGGCTTCCGCTTCCCTGGTACCCTTCATGAGTCTTGTAGTAAAGAATGGTTTTGAATACGCGGATGGAGGCATGGGAAATGTTGTACCTATCTTCCAGGCTATTCACAAAGGGGCTACAGACATTGATATTATCCTGCTCAAAAAAATGGACAATGAAGATATTCATCTACCGATCAGAAACGCATTGGAACTCACATCGAGGGTGTTCTCATTTATGCTCAACCAGATTGTGACCGATGACCTGATAATCGGCCGTCTCGAAGGATTACAAAAACAGGTCAAATTGAATTTCTATTATCCCGACGAGGAGCTTTCCTCCAACTCACTGATTTTTGACCCCGTTCAAATGTCTAAATGGTGGGAGGATGGTTACGAGCTTGGAAAAAGAAACAATCCGGAATGCAGGCTCATTGGTATGCCTTCTCCGATGTTGTGACAACCAAACAAAAGTGTTGCTGTATGCCGAAAAAGAAAACAAACAACCCGCCTGATGAACCCGGACCCTATACTAAGCCGGAGCTTGTTCCTACTAAAGAGCCGGCCGAACCTAAATCACCCCGGGAAAATCCGGCTATCATACCGGACAATCCAATCGAAGATACTCCCACTGAAATTCCCATACCCCGCAGGGATCTTTAGAGCGTTAGCAAAGTGGGTCCATTTCTTTAGTTCCGGTAATTTTTACTCCTACGATATAGTCGGCTTTTTCAAAAGCTGTTTGTAGACATCCACCCATACAGTACAAATGATACTAATTACCAGGCATATCATATAATGCAGGAGACTGATGGTAGTGAATTGAAAAACTGCTTTTACTTGAGGGACAAACAGAATGACTCCCAGAAAAAATGCAGAAATCAATAATACGTAAGGAGCCAGTTTGTTTTTGTAATGGATCGTCTTCAGAAATATTTCTTCAAAAGAGCGGTTTAAGAAAGTGAGGGAGATATTACACAGGATCAGTGTTGTAAAAACAGCTGTTCGAACATAGGGCAGCGCGTAACCGAGATCCATCAGGTAATAATAAAAGGAAAGAATTCCGCAGGTGATGATCAATCCCTGTACAATGCTCATCGATAATTCCTTCCTGGAAAACATATTCTGCAAACGAGGTCTGGGAGGCTTGCTCATCAGGTTGGCTTCTATCGGTTCCTGTTCATAAAAGATGGAACACGTAGGGCCCATAATCAATTCAAGGAAAATAATATGTATCGGGGAAAAGATATTCGGATATTTCCAACCCAGCAGAACCGGCATAGATGCTGTAAATATAATAGGGATATGTATGGAGATAATATAACGGATGGCTTTTTTTAAATTGTTATAAATTTTACGTCCCTGTTGGATGGCATCTGTAATTTTTTCAAGGTGATCGTCGGTGATGACCAGGTCGGCCGAATCTTTGGCAATTTCTGATCCACCGCTCCCCATGGCGATCCCAATCTGAGCCGCTTTGAGTGCAGGACCATCATTGACCCCATCGCCCGTCATGGCAACAATTTCCTGGTTGTCCTTGAGTATATTAATGATTTTTAATTTGGCTTCAGGATACATGCGTGCATAGATATTGGTGTGCTTAACGGTCTTCCGTAGTTCTTCCGGAGTTAGTTTCATGACTTCATCACCGGTGATATATTCACTGTGTTTCTTTATACCAACTAAACCTGCAATGTTCATCGCAGTCTCAGCGTAGTCGCCGGTAAGTAACTTGATTTCGATTCCGGCACGATACCATTTTGCAAATACCTCGTTGATGGCTTGTTTAGGTGGATCGAATAAAGCGACAAATCCTTTAAAAACCCACTCAAAATCATCCTGTCTTTCCGGATAAGGCGCCGAAAGTCCATCTGCGCTGGAAACACCCAGCACCCTATAACCCTGAGAAGCCAGATCCTTTACGATGGCTCTCAATTTATTGGTAGTGATTTCATCCAGCTTGCAAATTCGCAAGATTCTTTCGGGCGCTCCTTTGGCCGCAATTATTTTCTGGCCATCTTCTTCGTACACATGGGTCATCATAGGAGGTTGTCCTTCCAATGGATATTCGTGAATTATATTCAAATGGTGTTTAGCGGCTGATCCCGCATCTTCCTGGTATGCTTTTACTATAGCCTTTTCCATCGCGTCAAAAGGATCTGATTCACTGGCCAGCATCGCATAGCGCATCAGTTGGATTCCCTGTATATTCTTTCCCTGATCAAGGGTTTCTATTTTGTCCTGCTCAAAGTCATATATTTTTTTGACCTGCATTTTATTTTCTGTGATCGTTCCTGTTTTGTCGATACAGACAATACTGACGGCTCCCAGGTTCTCGATGGTTTGAGGCTGGCGGGTGATAATGCCCAGTTTTGCCATTTGAGCAGCTCCAAAAGCCATGAAAGAAGAAAATGCTACCGGAATCTCTTCGGGTATCACGGACATGGCAAGTGTCAGCCCTAACAGTAGACTTTGCAATATGTCTTTACTGTGTAAATAATTTACAAGCCAGATGATGGCAAATGCCGTGAAACCGAGCATCGCCATGATCTTCACAAATTTTCCTATTTGTTGTTGCAATAAAGTCTTTGATCCCGAAATAGCGCTGATGGATTTCCCCAACTTACCCAGCATGGTATGATTCCCTGTTTCTGTAACGCGTGCATAGGCCTTTCCGGAATTAACCATCGTACCCTGTAAGATTTTTCCTGTAACAGGTCCTTCTTTTCTTTCAACCGGCACTGATTCACCTGTTACAACCGATTCGTCAACAGTAAAGTCATTTGACTGCAACAGCATCGCATCAGCGGGAATCCTATTACCTTCTTCCAGCTTCATAATATCGCCGGGAAGGAGATCTTCCGATTCGATGGTTTTTTCTGATCCGTCTCTTACCACGATGATCCTGGGCTCGGTGTATTGTTTAAGCATGGCCAATGCTCTTGAACTTTTGAGTTCCTGATAAACTGATATGGCGCCAACAAAGAGCAGGGCTGCGAACATCAGCAGGCCCTCTTTCGACTCTCCTAGAATAAAATACAGCGCACATGCAAACACCAGCAGCAGAAACATCGGCTCTTTGAACAGATTCCAGACAGTTCGGAAAAAGCCGCCATCTTTGTCGGACTCGAATATGTTCTTACCATAAAGCTTCTCCAGCTCGGAGAGTTCCGCTTCATTCAATCCCGTCATATTTCCTGTATCTGGAATTTGCATAGATGTAAGTTGAAATCATTCATTGTTAACACAATGGCAAGTTATCCAGGCCCTTGGCCGATGACGACTTCCTGGTTCACAAAATAAGTTGAATCAGAGCATCCGGAGATTGTCGAAGTCAGCTGAGTCCATGATTAAGGTCAGTGGCCGACAGCTTACCAGCATGTAAGTTTGTAATTGCCGATCATTTTTTTTCCTATTAAAGTTGTTATTTCATGCTCACCATCCTGGCGCCCACTGACCTTTCTCCACGATCCAGGGCAGGTCTGCGATTTGCCCTGCAATGGTCTGTACAGATGAAGATAAAACTAATTTTTTTTCATCTTTTTAATCCTATTCGGTTACCTCAATGGTCAAATACCCAGTTTGGAGAATATGCGGCGCGCGAGCAATCATTAAAGCAAATCGAACTCGATAAATATATACATGACTTATACAAAACCATGAATATTTCACCCGGCAACTATTCATGTGTTGTTCAGCAGGGTATATCTGCGGATTTGTCAATTCTTGATTATTGCAGAGCTGCAGGAAACATCGACTTTATATGCCTTGCGACGCATGGAGCTGGAAAAATAGAAAGGATATTTGGTACCAGGACGGGCAATCTCATTACAAAGTCCCAGGTTCCGGTTATAGCGATTCCAGAAAAATATAAAAGGAAACCCATCAGCAGGGTTGTGTACGCCGCAGATTTTAGCCATTACAAATATGAACTAAAAAAAGTGAGAGCTGTTGCCAGGTCCTTACAGGCATCCGTTGAAGTTCTTCACCTGGATAATCCCTATGAAGTACTACCAGATGAAAACACGTTGAGAGGTTCTCATGAACAAGGATTTCCAATGGGTATTGAAGTAGGTATAAAAAGAGCCAATCCACGGCATTCCTTTTTCAGGGATCTTAAGAATGAAATAGAAAAGTCAAATTCTTCACTGGTCATTATGTTTACAAACCAACATAGAAGTATCCTGGATAGAATTTTATTCCCGAGCAAGGCGGAGCACCTTTCTTTTGATCTTCCTGTTCCCTTACTTGTTTTTCCAAAAATAGAAGAATAGTTAAGCCTCAGCCTGCGGGGTCAAACAATAACCATTCTCAAGCTAAAATCACCCTTTATTCAATGAAGAAAAAATATTCTACTGTTAGTGAGGCGATGGGCATAATTAAATCCCGCAGTAATTTATTTATACAAACCGCTGCAGCTGCTCCTCAGCAGTTGATCCGTGGACTGGTTGCAAGAGCCGGAGAATTGGAGGACATTACCATTTACCAGATGCATACAGAAGGTGAAGCTCCTTATGCTAACCCGGAATTCCTGGATCGGTTTAAGGTTAATTGCTTTTTCATTGGTGCTAACCTGCGGAAAGCTGTTCAGGAAAAAAGGGCTGATTACATTCCGGTTTTTCTGAGCGAGATCCCTGCGCTGTTCAGGAAAAAAATAATCTCTATCGATTATGCGCTGATACATGTTTCGCCACCGGATGAGCATGGTTATTGTTCATTGGGCGTTTCTGTTGATATAGCTGCTGCTGTACTCGAAACGGCAAAGCATATCATCGCGCAGGTTAATCCCAATATGCCCCGCACTTTTGGAGATGGATTGATTCATATGGACAGGATCGAAGCCATGGTGGAAGTGAATGATGATATACTGGAGGCGGCATTCACCGAGCCGGATGAATTGAATAATAAGATTGGCCATCAGGTTGCTTCACTGATTGAGGACGGCGCAACACTTCAAATGGGAATTGGAAAAATACCCAATGCGGTATTGAGTATGCTTACCCATCACCGGAGACTGGGCATTCATACCGAAATGTTCTCCGATGGTGTAGTGGACCTGATTGAGTTGGGCGTAATCACAGGGGAAATGAAGAAAAAGAGAAAAGGAAAAATAGTTTCGAGTTTTATGTTGGGGACTAAACGACTTTATGAGTTTGTGCACAACAACCCCAATGTGGAAATGTTGGACATTGCTTATGTTAATGATGCCCATGTAATCCGGCAGAATCCGAAGGTAACAGCGATCAACAGTGCACTGGAAATTGATTTGACCGGACAAATATGTGCTGACTCTATTGGTCTGAAAATGTATTCAGGTGTAGGTGGACAAATGGATTTTATGCGCGGTGCCGCTTTGTCGGATGGCGGAAAGCCCATCATCGCCATGCCGTCGACTACTCATAAAGGTGAGAGCAAGATCGTTTCCTTTTTAAAACCCGGTGCAGGTGTCGTCACTACCAGGGCCCATGTTCATTATATTGTTACGGAGTATGGCGTAGCCAATTTGTATGGGAAAAATTTGATGGAGCGCGCATCCGCATTAATTGCCATCGCGCATCCCCAACATCAGCAGAAACTGGATGAAGCGGTGTTTGGAATGAAGAAGTCTGGCGCTTTATCCTGAACCTGGCGGCGGATAAAATAAAATTCTACGGCCTGTACCAACATTATTTGTTTCTTCTTAAGATGGAGCCAATGCGGTCACCGAGATGTTCCACTTTCTTTTCTATACGGTCTTCGATATTCGCTTCAGCTTTTCCAAGATATTTTTTACTTAAAAGAGATGTTGCAATTCCCAGGGTATTTAAAAGCCAATGACCGCCCTCACGATCGGCCATCTTTTTTTTCAGCAAGGTTTGGAGATTCATGGTTTCTTTGATATCTGCCCAATCTTTTCGGAGCGTTTTCTCCAATTCCAGTTCGCGGATGCGAAGTTGCATGGTTTGTTCCCGCAGGTGTGCTGCATTTTTAATTTTCTGCATTGTGATCTATTTCCCGGCTGAAAAGCCTGTTAATAATGGCATTCATAATGGGGATACGAAGCAGTTTCTCTTTGGCAAACCAAATGAGCAGTCCCACCAAAAGATAGAAAATGGAGACCAACAGGAAACCGATCCATTCTTTACCGAAATAATCACCCAGGGCATAAGCAGCCGCATCACTTGCAAAAATGATAAAGAAGAAAAAAATGATTGTCACTAACATTCTGACCACAATGAAAGTGATCAGATCAGAAGTTTTTGCCGCGGTATCCAGTTTGGCCTTTGTAATTTTCGTGTTCACATAGCTTTTAACATGCGAAACAATTTCTTCTATTTTTTTGAATTCTTCCTGCACGTTATAATAATTAGACTTTAGATGAATGAGTTTCCTGTTCGGCCAATCTTGCATTGATCTTGGCGAGGTGTTTTTCTACCTTTGCTTTGTGATTTTCCAGTTTTTCTTTGACCAGGGATAGTTTTTCTATCCTGCAAGCCTTATGCAGTGATTTACGCAATTTGGATTTCCTGCCGGAATTCAGCAATGCCACTGTTGAACCTGCAGCAGCTACGGCTGCAGCTGCTGCGATGAAAGTCTTAGTTGTTTTTTTCATTTGATGGAAGGAAGGTATTTGACCTTTCGTTACCATGTCAAATATATTCTGTGATGGTTGGGAATGGAATGATCTACATCAAAAGAAAGCATGATATTTCTCAAAACCCCATCACGCGCAAGATTAGTAAAAAAAACTCAAGGTCCGGGATGCCGAAGTCATATTTTCAAGTTTCAGCTTATTCCGGTTTCTAACCGGGCTTTGTGCTGCTACCAGACTGCGGAACAAGGCACCGGTTTAAGATTGAAGCGTGAATCGCTTACTCATTGTTTTGATGGATTCATAATATTTTTTGGTCGTTCCGCAGGTGAGTAAAATGAAGGCTCCTAGTAATATGAATAGAAGGTTTACCCATACAATGCCTGCAACGATCAAAGCAAACCCGATTAGTTTGCTCACAGTAACTACTATAGAGCCGGCTTTTTCATTATCCATTTTATTGGTCAAAAAGACGCTGAGGATGGCTCCACCATCTAACGGGAAAGCAGGAATCAGGTTAAAAAGAAATAAGGAGAGATTTAAAATTTGACATTGAAACAAAAAATTCGACTGGCTTGCATTGCCGATGGTTTCCGGGGCATCCCAATAGGCCTGGAAAGGATTGATAAAAAAGCTGAGTATGGCGGCCAGTAAGAGGTTGACGAGGGGACCGGCTATCAGAATCAACATTTTCTGGCCCCTTTTTTTTGGCAGAGACCGATAACTGTCTATGGAACCTGTCGGCAACAGCAGCATGGCTGAAATCCTGGCATTAAAAAATCTGGCCATGATGGCATGACCAATTTCGTGTGCAAAAAGGGAAGCGAAGAGCGCGAGAAATAATAAAATACTCCATATTACCCCTTCCGTTTGCGCCACAGAAAAAATATTGATAATCGTAATCCACAACAACAACAGAAGAAATGTCCAGTGTATGGAAATCGGAATTGAACCAAAACGACCGATAGTAAATTGTGTTTTCATGATTGCGATACTTGAAGTTTGGTAAAGCTATCCCGGGAAAAGAACGGCAAAAAGGATCAGTCTCAGGCTTTGAGATGAGATTGATCAGGTTTGATCAAATGAATCCGGAGGAAACAAATCATAATATCCGATCTTACTGTGCCACGAGGGAGAAATCACCGCTGACAGATGTCATAGGCAATTCCGCCAATTTGATATTCTCAATACCGTTCAATAGCGCATCAGGATTGAAAGAAATACTGTCAATACCCTGCTGCACGAGAAACCTCGCAAATTCAGGAAAATCGCTGGGTGCCTGGCCGCATAGTCCAATCCTGGTTCCAGCATGTTTAGCCCTTTCAATCATCATCGCAATCATTTGTTTGGCCGACTTATTTTGTTCGCTAAAGAGGTTCGCGACAAGGGCAGAATCGCGATCGATCCCGAGCGTCAGCTGCGTAAGGTCATTGGAGCCGATCGAGAATCCGTCAAATATTTCAGCAAACTCATCTGCCTGTATCACATTGCTGGGAATTTCAGCCATTACATAAATTTCGAGATCGTTTTTCCCTTGCACCAGTCCATATTGTTTCATGATGCCAATGACTTTTTTTCCTTCTTCTACGGTTCTGCAAAAGGGAATCATAAGCTTCACATTAACGAGACCCATTTCATCCCTCACCCGTTTCATGGCTTCACATTCAAGCCTGAACCCATCTTTATACAGATCATTGTAATATCGTGAGGCACCCCGGAATCCAAGCATCGGGTTTTCTTCTACCGGTTCAAATTCCGCTCCCCCCAATAGGTTGGCATATTCATTGGTTTTGAAATCACTCATTCTCACGATAACATCCTTTGGATAAAATGCTGCCGCAATAGTGGCTACACCTTCTGCTAATTTGTCGATAAAGAATTCCTCTTTATTTGAATATTGGCTGGTCTTTGCTTCTATTAGCTTTTTAACTGTATCGTCTTTTAAATCTCTGAACCTGGCCAGGGCCATCGGGTGTATTCCAATAGAATGATTGATGATAAATTCTATTCTCATCAAACCCACTCCGTCATTGGGATAAAATGAAAGACTAAAAGCCTTTTCAGGATCTCCAACGATCAACATGACTTCCGTGCTTTCCGGCATTTTCGATCCTGTAAAGTCGAGGGCTGTTTCCTTAAACTTTAGTTTCCCATCATACACAAAACCTGTTTTACCCTCACAGCAGGAAATGGTAATCGTTTGCCCATCCCGGATATTCGATGTTCCTTCGATGGTTCCAACAATAGCAGGGACTCCGAGTTCCCTGGCAATGATCGAGGCATGACTGGTTCGTCCTCCTTTATTTGTTATGATGGCGGCAGATTTTTTTAGGACAGGATCCCAGTCAGGACTCGTAAGGTCCGTGACAACGATTTCTCCAGGTCGAAGTTTATCCGCATCTTTTGGCGATTCCAGGATCCTTGCCACGCCGGTTACAACAGAAGATCCTATGGCTTGTCCGCTTACTAAAGGTTTTGCTTTTTCCAGTAATGCATATTGTTTGACCTGCAAAGGATTTTTCCGCGAGTGCACTGTTTCGGGACGGGCCTGGATGATAAAAAGTTCTTCAGTGATGCCATCTTTCGCCCATTCAATATCCATGGGCTTTCCATAATGTTCTTCAATCTGGAGCGTCCAGTTCGCCAATTGAGTGAGCTCTTCATTGGTCAACACAAACTGGTTTCTTTTTTCGAAGCTGGTATCTAAATTGCAAACAGTATTATTCTCATCACCATATACCATGGTTTTAGCCTTCTCTCCTAATTTTTTTTGAAGGATGGCTTTTTTTCCACTGCGGAGGGTTGGTTTGAAAATCAAAAACTCATCGGGTGTTACAGTTCCCTGCACTATATTTTCTCCCAATCCCCAAACACCTGCTAAATGAATGATGTCTCTGAATCCTGATTCGGGTTCTAATGTAAATCCAACGCCAGAGCAGGCTTTGTCGGAACGAATCATTTTCTGTACGCCGACGGATAGCGCTACTTTCTCATGGCTAAAATGATTGTCTTCGCGGTATTTGATGGCGCGGTCAGTATAAAGAGATGCAAAGCATTTCTGCACGGCAAGGATCAGCGCTTTTTCTCCTCGTACATTTAAGAAAGATTCATGTTGTCCGGCAAAGCTGGCTTCCGGTAAGTCTTCTGCGGTTGCGCTACTCCTCACCGCGACTTCCGACAGGTTCCCTTTGCACAAATTCTGGTAGGCAGTTGTAACAGCATTTGTGATTTCAACTGGCATCGCAGCGCCTGATATTAATTCCCTGGACGAATGTCCGATATCTTTCAGGTTGGAAAAATTTACTTTGTCGAGCTTCCTCATTAACTCCCGTAAACTATCTCGCAAGTTGTTTTGATCTATAAATTCCCAGAATGCTGAAGAAGTTGTAGCAAATCCATCCGGGATCCTGATCCCTTTTGGCGAAAGACAATTTAGCATTTCACCCAGAGAAGCATTCTTGCCTCCTACTGTCGGAACGTCCTCAATATGGATTTCATTGAATTGTTTTACGAGGATAGTCATAATGTTGAAATTTTAGAAGTAAAATCAAACCCGAAAATTTCAGAAGCGGTTGTCATCTCATTTTTAATTATTCACTCGTCAGTATCACTTTCAAAGATTTTTCACTGGCAGCATTTCCAAATACTTCATAAGCCCTGACGATTTCCCAAAGTTTGAAATGATGAGTTATCAATTGCTTTGCGTTGAGTTTGTTTGACTGAACCGTTTTCATCAATAGCGGAGTGGTAACCGTGTCAACCAACCTGGTGGTGATAGTAATATTGGCGGCCCACAAGGTTTCCAAATGCAGATCAACCTTTTTTCCGTGTACTCCTACGTTTGCAATGGTTCCTCCCGGAGCTACGAGCGCCTGGCACAATTCAAAGGTTTCCGGAATACCCACTGCTTCAATGACAGTATTTACTCCTTTGCCGCCAGTGAGTTCTTTTACTTTGTCGACAGCATTTTGTTTTTTATTATTTACTAAATGAGTAGCGCCCATTTTTTTGGCCACTTCCAGCCTGTTGTCATCGGGATCGATCATGATGATTTCTGCGGGCGTATAAAATTGTGCTGTTAAGAGCGCAGCCAAACCCACAGGACCAGAGCCTACGATGGCTACCGTGTCGCCGGGTTGGATCTTGCCGTTCAGTACACCACATTCAAAACCGGTGGGCAATATATCGCTTAACATTACCAATGCTTCTTCATCACTGCCTGCAGGAATAAGATAGAGGCTGGTATCAGCAAAAGGAGTTCTTACATATTCTGCCTGTGTTCCATCGATAAGATGACCGAGGATCCACCCGCCATTGATACAATGTGAATACATTCCCTTTCGGCAGTATTCACACTTACCACAGGAGGAGATGCAGGAAATAAGTACATGATCACCTTCTTTAAAATTCGTGACCGCACTGCCAACTTCCACGATCACACCCACGCCTTCGTGTCCGAGGATACGGCCATCGGTTACTTCCGGAACATCCCCTTTCATGATATGCAGGTCGGTGCCGCAGATGGTGGTTTTGGTGATTTTTATGATGGCATCGGTTGGTTGCTGAATGGTGGGTTTCGGTTTTTCTTCCCAGGATTTCTTGCCGGGGCCATGGTATACTAAGGCTTTCATTGCTTATGATTGATTTGAACCTGCAACCTATTTTAGTTTCTGGAAGAAGGTGGTGATGCTCATTAGCAGGAGCTATGATTATGGTCAGGATTCAATCCTCTGAAGATATTTTTGAAAAAGAACATGAAGCGTGAAGCGGTAAAGAATGCCCGCAGGATGGTAAGTCTTTCGAATCCTGAGGGAAATGTCAATGATACCTTATCAGCGCAATATGGTCAAAGGCTGCCAACAGCCCATTGTCTACAAATTCAACATCGCCACCGCTATTAAGAATTTTTTCCATCACATCGTCAACGGCGTCTTTAATGTAGAATGGATTGGGTTCTGTCAGATCTTGCTTATAGATATGTTCCGGACCGTCATCAAGGTGGGCAGGATAAATGAAATCTCTCTCTACGATAAGCAGCCGGCCATTTTTGTGGGTGGCGGTTTCCCAAACTGACTTCATACCCATATCCAGTTGATGACGACTGGCGGCCTCATCTAATTCCTGTAGAATACTTTGTTGTTTGATTTTTTGCCATTCTGCTATATAT
>Ga0075026_100000531_pt1 | contig 15374 bp, 16 predicted proteins | sample Str012_2_FD_71392 | JGI IMG/M metagenome (GOLD analysis project Ga0075026, IMG submission 71392) | Freshwater sediment microbial communities in response to fracking from Pennsylvania, USA - Straight Creek_MetaG_SC_2012 | ecosystem: Environmental > Aquatic > Freshwater > Creek > Sediment...
TCAGGCTGATCCAGACGATTGTCGGCGTGTTCGACATCGCGAGGCTCGGTTGTTCGTTGCTCGGCTCCCTTGGGCTGTCGGTCGTCCTCGCGCTGCTATTTGCTGGATCGATCATCGTCAGCTGATCATCCTGGGGGTCGCGATTCCGTAGGATTGGGCCATGCGACCCACCGACACACGCCGACTGGTCATCCTCGCCGAGGGCTACTTCGGCGACAGCCACGCCAAGACCGCGTACGGCGTCATCCGCTTTGGGCGAGACCGGGTCGTGGCAGTGCTGGACTCAGGACAGGCCGGGCGGGACGTGGACGAGTTCCTCCCCGGTCATCCGGCGCCCATCGTCGCCACGCTGGGCGAAGCCCTGGCGTTGACCCCGACGCCCGACGCGCTGCTGATCGGCATCGCACCGACCGGCGGAAAGCTGCCCGAGTCCTGGCGCGCGATGATCCTCGAGGCGATCGCGGCCGGGTTGGACGTCCTGTCCGGTCTGCATACGTTCCTCGGCGACGATCCGGGATTCGCGGCTGCGGCCTCGGCTCACGGGACGCGGATCGTGGACTACCGGCGGCCGCCGGATCGCATGGAGACCTCGACCGGCCGGCGCCACGGCAAGGGCAAGCGGGTGATCCTCACGGTCGGCACGGACTGCGCGATCGGCAAGATGTCGGTCGCATTGGCGTTGCGGCGCGCGGCCCAGGAGCACGGCGACAGCGCGGTCTTCGTGCCCACCGGCCAGACCGGGATGATGATCGACGGCTGGGGCGTGGCCGTGGATCGACTGATCGCCGACTTCGCCCAGGGCACGGTCGAGTGGATGGTCGAACAGGCGGAGTCCCGCGGCGACTGGATCCTGGTCGAGGGCCAGGGGTCGCTGGACCACCCGGCGTACTCCGCGGTCACCTTGGCCCTCATCCATGGCGCGACGCCGCAGGGCATGGTCCTGGTCCATAAGCCCGGGCACACCGAACACGACTTCGACCACCTGCCCGGCGTCTCGTTCCCGATCGCGTCACTGCCCGGGTTCATCAAGATCCACGAGCAGGTCGCCGGGCTCGTGGCACCATCGACGGTCGTTGCTGTCGCGCTCAACACGTCGCTCTACCCGGACGAGGCGGACGCGCGGCGGATCATCTCGGAGGTGGCGGCCGAGACCGGGCTGCCCACCGGGGATCCGGTCCGGTTCGGGCCCGAGGGACTCTGGGACGCCGTACACGAGCGGATGATGGACCTGGTGCCGTGAGCCTGCGGCTCACCCAGGAGACGCTCTACCTCTCCCTGCGCGACCCGTTCCGGATCGCCCGCGCCGAGCACGGCGGCGGCCACAGCGTGACGACGGTGATCGTGGAGTTGCGCGACGACCGGTTTCCGGGTGTCGTCGGGGTGGGGGAGGGCTACCCGGACCGCTACTACGGCGAGACCCCGGAGACGATGGCGACCGTGCTGCCGCTGCTGGCCGACGCGATCGGGGAGCCCGCCTCGTCGGAGGCCGGGCTGGTCGCGGCCGAGCTGGCGATGGATGCGGTGATCCGCGGCCACGGAGCGGCCAAGTGCGCCCTGGACATCGCGCTCCATGATCTGATCGGCAAGGTCACCGGGACCGCTGTCCACGTGTTGCGCGCCCTCTCCGCGGACATCCCCCCGACCGACTTCACGATCGGCATCGACGAACCGGCGATCGTCGCGCAGCGCGCGGCACGCGCGGCGGCGTTCCCGGCCCTCAAGATCAAGGTGGGCGGGCCGTCGGACCTCGCGACACTGGAGGCCGTTCGCGAGGTCTTCGCGGGTCCGATCCGGGTGGACGCCAACACGGGCTGGGAGCCGGACGATGCCGTCGCCCTCTTGCCGCACCTGGAGCGCCTGGGCGTCGAACTCATCGAGCAACCATTCCCCCCGCGCCGCCTCGACCAGCTTCGGTGGCTCCAGGAGCGTTCCTCTCTGCCGATCGTCGCCGACGAGAGCTGCGTCTTCATCGAGGACCTCGACGGGCTGGTCGGGGTCGTTGACGGGGTGAACGTGAAACTCGCGAAGTGCGGCGGGATCGGTCCGGCGAAGCGGATGCTCGAACGGGCGCACGAGCTCGGCTTCCGGACGTTCCTCGGCTGCATGGAAGAGACCCAGGTGGGGATCGCCGGATCGGCGGTGGTCGCGTCGCTCGCGGACTGGGTGGATCTGGACGGTTGTCTCCTGCTGGCGGACGACCCCTTCGAAGGCCTCGAGCTGGGCCCGGATCACCGTTGGCGACTGTCGGCCGCGCCCGGTCTCGGGTTGTCAAGGCGCCCCATCTGACCGTCGCCACGCTCGTATGGCACGCGCGTTCGGTGAACGGGCGTTCGTGTGGATAAGTTAGTGGACGAAGTGGTGGACAAGCCCCCTTCCCGGGCTGTCGGCGCGGGCCTACGATGGTCGGCACACCGGTCGGGGAGCCCGTAAGGACGGACGGCCGGTCAGCCCAAGGCCTCATGTCAGGCCACCGATCCCGCATCGATCGGATGGCAGGACCGGGCATCGTATTGTCATCGCGCGCCGCCGGTCCCCCAAGCCGGCGTCCGTCGATGCGGAGGGAGGACACCCCATCGATGGAGCCGCGGACCGCCGCCAGTCAACAGCCGGACCCGGAGGCGGTCGAGTTCATCCGCTTCTGCTACCAGCGCCGTCGGGTGGGGTGGCCGGAGCTGTATGACGAGATGTGTGCGGTCGCCGCACGCGGGCTCTATCGCGGGTACGGGTCGGACGACCTCGCCGGGTTCGGGATCGGGTTCACGCTCTTCGAGATGCCGTCACTGGCCGCGATGTCACGCGTGGTGGTCGCCGAGGAGCAGGCCCGGCGACGGCCGGTGAGCGTGACGATCCGCCCGGAGGTGCCGGCGCCTGTCGCGGCGGTCGCTGCCGCCTCCACGGTCGCGGACGATCCGTCGTTCGAGGTCGCCATCGAAGTGCCGATCGAGGTCCCGATCGCGCCGTCCGCCCTGATGGTGCCGGTCCGCCCCCAGGCGGTCCCGGTCATGGCCGAACCGGAACGCCCCGCGACGGCCTTGCCGGTCCGCCTGTCGCTGGCACCCACCCGCGCCTGACGGTCAACCCGGAGCGCGCCTGGAACGGCCCATGGCCGATCGACGAAGGAAGGGGCGAGCGGACGCTACTCCGGTGTCGGTCGGTCTCGATTCGGATCCATCTGACGTCGGAGCGCTGACTCCTTCGTCGAATGGACCAAGGCCGTTCCAACGTCGCCCGAGCTGCCGGTAGACTCCGGGGTATGTCAACGATCCGCATCGCGGTCGCCTCGACGCCGCTGACGTCCACGCTCGATGACGCTGTGCCGGCGGCGATCGCGGCGATCGAGGAGGCCGGCAGGCTCGGGGCACGGATCGTGTGCCTGCCCGAGACCGGACTCCCGGGACACCGAGACCAGGCGACGACCGTGCCGAACGTGTCGCTTGGCCAACTGGATGCCGGGCTGGCGCAGGTCGCGGACGCCGCGCGACGAGCCGGCGTCGTCGTCATCGTCGGGGCCGAGCGCCCCACGCCGCCCGGTCGGGAGATCGTCTCCTTCGTCTTCGATGCCGACGGCACGCGACTCGGCGAGCAGGTCAAGACCCAGATCGATCCGAGCGAAGAGGCGCATTACGTCGCAGGTTCGGGTCGTCGCGTCTTCGAGATCGAAGGACTGACCTTCGGGATCGCCATCTGCCACGAGGCGTTCCGCTATCCGGAGATCGTGCGATCACTCGTCCTGGCGGGCGCCGAGGTCGTCTTCGTGCCGCACTTCGTCACCGCGCCGGACGGCGTACGGCCCCACCGCTGGGGCGATCCGGCCAACCCCTACAACGAGAAGGCGCTGATGGTTCGCGCGCTGGAGAACACCGTCTACTTGGCGCAGTCGAACGTGGCCGCCCCCGATCAGGGGTCGGTGACGGGGATCGTCGGACCAAACGGGATCCTGATGGCAAGCCTGCCCTACGGCGCAGTCGGTGTCGTGACCGCGGACATCGACCTCGGGCTCGCGACTCGACTGCTCGCGCTTCGGTGGTCACCAGAGCGCAGCGTCATCGCCTGACGGCGATCAGCCGAGGGCGCGACGGCGCCACGCGGAAACCTCAGGCGCGGATGCGCCGTCTCGCCATCTCGCCTTCGATCTGGCGCTCGGCGTCCACATAGCGGTCGATCTGCTCGCGGAGCTGGTTCGCCTCGGGGACGTAGAGGTGGACCTGCTGCTGGAGGATGTACGACAGTCGCCGGCTCGTCATCCGCACGTGGTCCAGGTTCTTCATCAGGACGAGCGGATCCATCGAGGCCAGGTCCGACGGGTGGTACATCTGCTGCATGGCCTAATCCTACCCGGCCACGAAGGGCGTCAGCGCCGCCTCGACCCGTACCCGGAAGGTCGGCTCCAGGGCCAGGACGGGCAGCCGAGCCGGGCCCGCCGGGTGCCCGACCACCTCGCAGCCGTACTTCACTGCCGCCGCATAGCCGATCCCCGGTGACTCCAGGGCATCCATGACCGGCCACAGCCCGCGCCAGATCTCGCGACCCCGGTCCAGGTCGCCCTCGACCGCGATCGCATCGAACAGGCCCACACAGGCTCGTGGCGTTACGTTCGCCGCTCCCCAGACGGCCGCCTTCGCGCCCTGGCTGAACGCGAAATGGGCGAGCGAATCGGCGCCACTCATCAGCGTGATCCGGTCGCCGAAGTGCTCGATCAACCGGGCGATCGTCGAGGGGTTGCCGCTGCTGTCCTTGATGTAGCGGATGCCCTCGATCTCGGCGAGTTCGCCGGCCTGCTCGGGGCTGAGGTCGATCTTGGTCGAGCCAGGCATGTTGTACAGGACGATCGGGATGCTGACGGAACGAGCGACGGCTTCGAAGTGGGCGCGTAGTTCGCGCCACGACAGCGGGTCGTAGAACGGCGGCACGACCATCGCACCGGCCGCGCCCATCGCCTCGGCCCGGACGGTCAGCTCGACCGTCTCGCGCGTGCTCAGCGCGCCGGTGTGCGGGATGACCGGGACGCGACCGGCCGCCGCCTCGATGAAGGCGCGCGTGACGGCGTCGCGCTCCTCGAACGAGAGGGTCGTGAACTCGCCGGTCCCGCCGCACGGCACGAGGCCGTGGATGCCGGCCGCGAGCAACCGATCGGTCAGTCGCGAGATGGCCGCGATGTCCACGTCCTGGGTGGCGGTCATCGGAGTGACCGTGGCGGCGAAGATCCCGGTGAAGTCGTTGGGCATGCCCGCAATCCTACCGGGCGGGGACCCTGCCTAGAGCGGGCGGAGCGCTCGCGGCGGCCAGGTCCAGTCGACATCCATCGCCGCCCCGGACAGCGCGCGTCGGCGGCCGGCTTCAGTGGCGCCCAGGACCAGGATCCGGTCCGTCTTGGTCGCCTGGCCGGCCTCGTCGCCCCAGAGCTTGGTCATCTTTCGGTTCGCGGCGACGTCGTCCAGCGCGATGCCTGCCAGCTTGTAGCCCTCAGGCTCCGCGGCGGACTCCCAGACACGTTCCGCGAGGCCGATCCCGCCCCGGATCTTGCGGCCGCGGTCCGTCTCCACGTCGCCGATGACCAGCACGACGACCGCGTCGTCCGTGAGGATCGGGCGCATGCCGGCGAGCACGTCGCGCAGGAACGCGAGATATGGCTCGCGGTGGTGGGCGTCGTCCAGCGTGGCGTCGATCTCGCGGGCATCGAAGCCCAGGAACCATGTCCGCAGCCAGTTGTAGTAGCCGTACTTCACGACGCGCAGGTACGGTGGAGACGTCACGACCAGCCGAGCCTGTTCCGGCCGCCCGATCGCCCGAAGCCCGGCCCGGGCGCCCGCGGCGATGTCACGCGCGTCGCCGAGCAGCGCGACCCCCTCGGTCCGCGGCGGCGCCTGCCGGAAGAGCCGGTCCAGCTTCTTCCCAAGACCGTCGAAGACGTCGCGCTCCGGCGAGACGAAGTCCGTTCGAGCCGCGAAGTCGCGCACGTAGCGCGGCGCCATGCTGAAGGTGTTCGGCATCAGGACGGACAGGTAACTCGCGCTCTTGCCGTGGAGGATGCCGGTGATCGCGGCGGCGAGGAACCGGTCTGTGCGATCGTCCAGTCGCAACATCGTGCGCACGTACAGCAGCTGGGCGAGCGTTCGCGGATGGAAGGCGAGCGCGACCTCCACGGGGACGGATTCGGCGCCGGCTGCCGCGCCACCGGAGAGGCCGAATGCGCCCGAACCCGCCAGCGGGACCATCGAACCGGACGCCGACGTGTCCGCCGAGACCCGAGCGCCGAGTGCCAGCCACTCCCCGGAGACGGCGTTCCAGCCCAGTCGAAGCTGGGCGAGGCGGGTGACGGCATCGGCCCTGGTCGCAGGCTGGACCTTGGCCGCAGTCAGGAGATGGGCGAACGGGTTGAGGTCGTTGCCGACACCGACGCGGCCCTCCGCGCAGGCCTGAAGGGCCGTCGTGCCGCGACCGGAGAACGGATCCAGCACGACGTCACCCGGCCGCGAGTAGCGGGCGATGAACGCGTGCGTGAGGGCGGCCGGGAAGCTCGCGAGGTACGAGCACATCGGGTGGAACGCGTGGCCCCACAGGCGCTGCTGGTCCTTCCACTCGGGCGGCAGCGCCATCGCCGGCAGTTCGAGCGGCAGTTCGAGGGCGAGCTGACCCGCGGACAGGCTGCGTGAGCCGCCGCCGATGACGCGCTGTGGAGGTGCCGACATGGGCATGCTGGTCCTCGCTGGCCACGCTCCGATCCCGGTCGGGGCGATGGGTCGCGGAGCATAGCACGACCGATTCGGCGTTCTGGAGCCCCCAACGAGGCCGGACGCGGCTCGTAGGATGGGTGGATGACGGCACGGACCATCGTGTGGCAACGGACCGATCTGCCGGGCACGGAATGGTGCGCGCTTTTCGTGGGCGAGGATGCCGCGAGCGTGGAGGGGACCGTGGTCCTGGCCGCCGACGGGGCGCCGTGGCGGATCGAGTACCTGATCACGCTGGATGGCGCGGGCCGGACCCGCCACCTCGAGATCCACGGGGATGGTGTGACCGAAGGTGATGGCGGACCGCGGCGGGTGGACCTGTTTCTCGAGGCGGATGGCGCCGGGCGTTGGACGCGCGACGGCGACGTCGTCATCGACGATCCGGAGGCGCTCGATTGCGATCTCGGGTTCTCGCCGGCCACGAACACCTTGCCGATCCGACGGCTCGGACTGGCGATCGGCGAGCGCCGAGACATCGCGGTGGCGTGGGTGTTGTTCCCGTCATTCGAGGTCGTGCTTGGGCGCCAATCCTACGAGCGCCTGACCGAGTGGACCTGGCGCTATCGATCGACGGGCTTCGAAGCCGACTTGACCGTTGACAAGGACGGCCTCGTCCAGGACTACTACGAGTGGCACGCGATCGGCCGAGGGTGATGGCCGGCGTTCAGCCGGCGTCCGGTACTCTGTGACGCGGTCCCCGTAGCTCAGTGGACAGAGCAGCCGCCTTCTAAGCGGAAGGTCGCAGGTTCGAATCCTGCCGGGGGCGCCAACCGTTGCGTCGTCAGCCGATGACGTTGCGTTCGATCACTGGGCGGCCTTCGAGCAGGCGTTCGTAGCCGAAGAGGGACAGGTCCAGGGTCGTGTAGCGGCCGTGGACGATCAGTTCGGCGATGGCCCGGCCGACCGCCGGGGCGTGCTGGATGCCGTGGCCGCTGAAGCCGGTCGCGAAGAGCAGGTTCGTCAGCTCCGGGTGGGGACCGATGAACGCGTTCTGGTCGAACGTGCTGTATTCGTAGTAGCCGGCCCACGCGCGCCGCTGTTTGATCGTGTCGAACGACGGGACGCGCTCGGCCAGGGCAGGCCAGAGCCGCTCCTCGAACTGGGCGTGATCGACGGTCAGCGGGAGGTCCGGAAGGTCCTCGGCGGCGGGCGGCGAGACGGCAGTGATGAACGACTCGCCCTCGGGCCGGAACCAGATGCCGGACGTATCGATCACGAGGGGACAGTCGGGGGCCGCGGACTGCGCCTCGAAGCCGAAGACACACCGCCGACGAGCCTCGACCGGCAGGTCCACGCCCGCCATCGCCGCTACGGCGCGGGACCACGGACCGGCGGCATCCACGACGTGACCGGCCGCGATCATCGTCCCGTCGCCCAGCCTGACGCCGGTGATGCGCCCCGCCGCCACATCCAGGCCGACGGCCTCGCCGGTCATGTAGTCCGCGCCGATCGACCGGGCCTTCCGTCGGAACGCCTGCATCAGCCCGTAGCCATCGAACCAGCCCTCGCCGGTGACCCCATACGCGCCGAGGGCGACGCCCTCCGCCGACATCCACGGGAACCGGGCCTCGATCTCCCCCGGCGTGAGCAACACGATGTCCGCGCCTTCGGCGACCTGGGCCGCGTGATTGGCGCGCAATGCGCCCTGGAACTCGGGCGTGGCCAGATATAGATAACCGCCCTCGTGCAGGCCGACGTCGGCACGCGGCCCTCCTTCCACGGAGAGGAGCTCGCCGATCTCGCGCAGGAACCGGATCCCAAACAGCGACATCCGGATGTTCTCCGGGGTCGAGAACTGCTGGCGGATGCCGCTGGCCGAAAGCGCGGAGGACGCGCCGGCGTACGTCGGATCGCGCTCGATGACAGCCACGCTGCCGCCGAACCCGGGGTCGGACCGCAGGAAGTAGGCGATCGCGCTACCGATCGCACCGCCACCGATGATCGCGACGTCGTAGGTCGTGCTCAACCAGATACGGTCGATCAGGTCGCGAGGCGGTAGGAACGGAACTGGTCGTGTTCCAGGTCGAGCACTTCCAGGCCGGGAAAGCCCGCTGATCGCGCATACGCCCGAAGCGTCTCCGGGCGCATGACAGTGCCCGTCGCACTGGACTGCGGATCGTTCATCGCCGCCGGCAGACAGCACAGCGCGCTGAAGCCGTAGAGCAGTCGTTCAAGATCCGAGGCAGGTGCAGTGAAGGCCTCGCCGGTCCGCTCGTCCGCGACGATCAGGCTGGCTCCGGGCGCCAGCATGCCGCGCATCGCCGCCAGGACCTCGACCGGCCTCGAAACGTCGTGGAGGGCTTCGATCATGACGACCAGGTCGTACCGGCCGGCTGCGGCGGGATCTCCGGCGTCGCGGACCTCGAAGCTGACCCGATCCGACACACCCGCAGCCTCCGCGTTGGCCTTGGCCAGGCGGATGGAGCTTTCGTCCAGGTCGTACCCGTCGACAAGCACATTCGGATACGAGCGGGCGATCGCGATGGCCGCCCAGCCAACGCCACAAGCGACATCGGCGACCCTCGCCGGCGGGTCGGAGCGGAGTCGCTCATGGACATCGGGGATCGCCGGCAGGTACGACGACCCGAACGATCCCAGGAGCCACGGCCGATTGAAGTCCCCCTGGGCTTCGATCATGTCCTGGCCGAAGTCGGCCCACTCGACGCCCGAACCTCGGCGATATGCATCGATCAGCAGCGGAACGGCGGAGGCGATGGCCGCCACGGACCGGGCGACCGGCACCATCGAGTGCGGGCTGTCAGGATCGACCAGGACCTGGGCGTGACCGTCCGGCAACGAGAACGACCGCGCACTCGCAACTGCCATTACATCGTCCACGAGCAGGATCCCGGTCGCGGCCTGCTGCTCGAGCCACTCGCGAGCGTAACGCTCGGCGATCCCGTTCCTCGCCGCGAGTTCGACCGATGTCGCAGGACCGTCGCTTGCGAGGGAGCGATACAGCCCGAGCCGGTCGCCTAGAACGATCGACAACAGGTCGAAGGCGCCGTTCGCCGCGTCGAACAGGCGCCCGGCGAGGGCGTCAGGAGACAGGTCCGCGCTCGGATCCACGACGATCGTGTCGGCCATGTCGGGCTCCCCTCTGGTCACGGGAAAACGCCGTCCAGCGCTCGCGAGCGCTGTCGCGAAGTCTACGCGTCGACGAAGACGACCTTCAGCGAAGATCGAGTCGCCCGTTGCCTGTGCCCGCCCATACGAGGTGAGTCCCGGACGATCCGGGCGCCCTGGTGGAAGGCGAATGGATACCGAACTCGTGATCCGAGTGCAGAACGGCGACCGAGGCGCTGACGCATATGGCGGGCTTCCCCGCGGGATCGGTCAGCGACGTCCAGATCGGGGGCCATCCCGCCAAGGCATTCGTGCTCACCAACGCCATCGACACGACGACCGCCGCATGCCGAAGTCGGTCGTGCAGTCCATCGCCTTCGACTAGTTCGCGCTACGGTTCACGCGTGGAGACGATCCTCGCGTTGATCCCCGGCTATCAGGAAGGTCCGCGTATCGCTTCCGTCGCGGAGCGCACGCGGGCCTTCCTGCCCGTCGTGGTCGTGGACGACGGCTCCACGGATGACACGGCCGCCCGGGCCGAGGCCGCGGGGGCGACCGTCCTCATCCAGCGACCGAATGCCGGCAAGGGTGCGGCCCTCCGACGTGGCTTCCGATACGCCCTCGACCAGGGCTGCGAGGCGGTCGTCACACTTGACGCGGACGGCCAGCACGACCCGGCCGAGATCCCCTCGTTCCTCGCCGCCTACGCCTCGTCGCGGCCGGAGCTGATCATCGGGCGGCGCGACTTCGGCGAGATGCCGCCAGTCCGTCGGCTCTCGAACTCGCTGGGTGGTTGGGTCTTCTCCGCAGCGGTCGGGCGGAACGTGCCGGACAACCAGTCCGGCTATCGGCTCATCGGGCGGCAGCTGATGACGGCCCTCCTCGACAGCGAGGAGCACGGCTTCGAGTTCGAGGTCGAGATGATCGCCCGATGTATCGCGCTCGGACTGCCGATCGACTGGGTCCCGATCCGCACGATCTACGAGGGCGAGCCCAGCCATATCCGCCCGTGGCCGCACTTCACGAGCTTCCTTCGGGTCTCGCGGGACGCCAACCGCATCGTCCGCGGCAAGCGCTGACATACCATCGCCGGATGGATACATCGCGGGAACGATGGCTCCCGATCGCTCGTGACGCGGCGCTCGTCGTCGGGGCCCTCGCACTGGCAACGGCTCTCGTCTACGTCCTGGAGTCGGTGGTCGCGCTGCCGGACGCCTCGCCCGCCTACCTGCTGGCCGTGGTCGCGGTGGCTGTCGTGGCGGGCACGATCCCCGCTGTCCTCACGGCGGTCGGCGCGTTCCTCTCGTACGACTTCCTGTTCACGGACCCGCGCTTCACCTTCCGCGTCGCAGACGCCACCGAGTGGGTGACGCTGTTGTTGCTGTTGGTCGTCGGGATCGTCGTGGGGCGACTGGCGGGTCGTGAGCGGGACCGCGCCGAGTCGGCTTCGGCCGGAGAGCGGGAGGCTCGAGCCCTGTTCGGTGTCAGCCGGACGCTCGCCACCGCGCCGACGACAGCCGAGGCGCTACCGGCCGTCCTGGAGCGATTGCGAGAGGACACTCGGATGAGCCGCGTGTGGGTCACGGACGGCGACGCGTCCGCCGACCGGATCGTCGCCGACAGTCACGCCGGCGCAGCCGCACCGACGATCGCCGTCCACGACGTCCTCAGTCGAAAGCCGGGCGACGAGCCGGCGACGTGGGTGCGGGTCCACGCTCCGGCACGAGTCGGACGGTCCGACGGGCGACCGGCGGAGTTGCGTCCGACCGACTCGGCCTATCGGGTCACCATCGACGTGGACGGGGCCACTCGGGGATCCATCTGGGCGCTTCGGTCGCGCAAGCTCGGGCCGCCCATCCGCGGCGAGAACCGCGTGCTCGCCGCGGCCGCGGACCAGATCGGTCGCTCGATGGAGCGGGATCGCCTGCTGCAGGAGGCCACATCCGCAGAGGTCGTGCGCCGCGGCGATGCGCTGAAGTCCGCGCTGCTCGATTCGGTGTCGCACGACCTCCGGACACCGCTTGCCTCGATCCGGGCAGCGGCCGGGACCCTGATGGATCCGGACGTCTCGTGGCCGGCGGACGAGCGCCGGCAGATCGCGGCATCGATCGACCGCGAGGCGGAGCGGCTCAACCGTCTCGTATCGGACCTGCTTGACATGACCCGCATCGAGGCCGGCGAGTTGCGCCCCGATGCCGCGCTCTTCGCGCTCCGCGATCTGGTCGACGACGCGGTCGCGCGCCTCAACGTCGTGTTGCACGGCCGCGAGGTCCGGATCGACGTCGCCGACAGCCTGCCGCCGGTCCTCGTGGACGAGGTCTTCATCGGCCAGGTGCTGACCAACGTCCTGGATAACGCGGCCAAGTACGCTGGGCCGAGCGCTGTCATCGCCGTCAGCGCCGTCAGCTCGGCGGGCGCTTCCTCGGTCCTGGCGGACGCCACGCCACGAGTCATCATCACGATCGACGACGACGGCCCGGGTGTCCCGGATGAAGCCCTGCCCCGACTCTTCGACAAGTTCTATCGGGTCCCGCGCAGTGGCGAGGGAGCGAGGCGGGGGACGGGCATGGGCCTGGCCGTGGTCCGGGGGCTCACGGAGGCCATGGGCGGGACGGTCGAAGCTCGGCGCGGGATGCGCGGAGGCCTCGCCGTGGACGTCACGCTGCGCGCAGGACGGGCTCCGGAGCTGCCGCGATGACCGGCGGCTCGTCCGACACCAGGCTGCATGGCACGGGCGCCGCGATCCTGCTGGTGGAGGACGACGCGGACACGAGTCGAGCGGTCGCCACGTTCCTGCGCGGCCATGGGCACACGGTCACGGAGATGGGCGATGTCGCCGCCGCGATGCATGCCTTTGGTGCGGCTCGGCCGGATCTGATCGTCCTTGACCTGGGGCTGCCGGACGACGACGGGATGATGGTGGTTCGCCGCGTCCGGCGTGAGGCGACCACGCCCATCCTCATCCTGTCCGCGCGCGACCGCGAGACGGACAAGGTGGCGGCCCTGGAGCTGGGCGCCGACGACTACGTGACCAAACCCTTCGGGATGACCGAGCTCCATGCCCGGATCCGTGCGCTCCTCCGGCGCGCCGCGGGCCCGGCAGCCGAGGCCGATGGACTCCTTCGGGTCGGCGAGTTGGTGATGGATGTCGCGCATCACGATGTTCGCGTCGGCGATCGCCCGGTCCACCTATCGCCACGCGAATTCGAAGTCCTCAAGGTGCTGCTGGCGCATGCCGGTCGCCTGGTCACGCACGGCCGACTGTTGCGGGCCGTCTGGGGAACGGCCTACAGCGACGAGGCGCACTACGTGCACGTCTACGTCAGCCAGATCCGGCGCAAGATCGCGACCGCCGACCCGGATGGCCACCTTCGGGGCCTGATCGTGGCCGAGCCGGGCGTCGGGTATCGCGTGGCGTACACCTTGAGCGCTCCTTGAGCGACTGACCCGGGTCCCGATCTGTTGGCCTCTTGGGGGCCGGTGCGACGCTCGGGGCATGACACATGCCGAGGCCGATGACGTCCGCGCGACGCTCGACCGTGAGACCGACCTGCTGCTGGGTGCGATCCGCCTGGTGGCCACTGGCGGTGCCCGCTCGGCCGACATCGCCGGCTTGCGCCTGGCTGAATCGGCCATGGCCATCGCCCGCCCGGAGGCCGAAGCGCTCGGCCTGGTCCTCAGCCCGCTGTGGCGTCCGGATGAGTCCGGCTGCGACGTCCACGTCGGGTGGCCGAAGTGACCGGCGCCGAGGTCCTCCTGGTCGAGGACGACGATGTCCTCTCGGGCATCCTGGCGCGGCATCTCGCCGCACACGGCCACCACGTCACGGTCGCCCCGACCGCGGAACGGGCCGTGACCGCCCTCGACGCCGGCCTGCGCCCATCGATCGTCCTGCTGGACATCAACCTGCCCGGTGAGACCGGCTGGTCGCTGCTCGGCTGCGACTCGTTGATCGCGGCGGGTGATCCGCCGGTGGTCGTCGCCAGTGCGATGGCCGTCTCGCCCGCCCGGTTGCGGGCGTCCGGGGCCGCCGGGTACCTGCCGAAGCCGTATCCGCTCGAGACCTTGCTCGACACGATCCATCGGCTCGCCCGATGACCGCGATGGACGTCCTGGGACTCGTGCTGACCGCCGCGGTGGGCCTGTACCTGCTGATCGCCCTGTTCCGCGCGGAGTCCTTCTGATGGCGCCGATGGTGGCCGGGGTCCTGGTCCTGGCGAGCATCCTTGCGGCCATCCTCCTGATCACTCGACCGCTCGGGATCTACATGGCGAACGTCGTGCTCGGCGAGCGCACCATCCTGTCGCCCGTCCTGGGGCCGGTGGAGCGCGGCACGTACCGCCTTCTTGGTCTCAACGGGGATGCGGAGCAGACGTGGGCCGGCTACGCCGTGAGCGTCGTCGTCTTCGGCCTGCTCTCGATCGCGGCCCTGTTCGTCCTGCTGCTGGTGCAGGGCTCGCTGCCACTGGACCCGACGGGTGCGGCCGGCATGTCGCCGGACCTCGCCCTCAACACGGCCGTCAGCTTCGTGAGCAACACGAACTGGCAGAACTACGCCGGCGAGACCGGTGTGAGCCACCTGGTCCAGATGGCGGGACTCACGGTCCAGAACTTCGTGTCCGCGGCGACCGGGTTGGCGGTCGCGATGGCGCTGGTCCGTGGACTCGTCCGTCGTTCGACCACCACGATCGGCGACTTCTGGGTGGACCTGGTCCGCGTCACGCTCTACGTCCTGCTGCCGATCGCTGCGGTCGTCGCCCTGTTCATGGTCAGCCAGGGCGTCGTCCAGACGTTGAGTGGCGCGATCACCGTGGATACGATCAGCGGCGGCCACCAGACGATCGCCCTCGGCCCGTTGGCCTCGCAGGAAGCCATCAAGGAGCTGGGCACGAACGGCGGTGGGTTCTTCAACGCGAACTCCGCCCACCCCTTCGAGAACCCGAATCCGCTGACGGACTGGCTCCAGCTGGTCCTCATCCTGGCCATCCCATTCGCGCTGACCTACACGTTCGGGCGGCTCGCCGGGGATCAGCGCCAGGGCTGGGTCCTGTTCGCCGCGATGGCCGTCATCCTCGGGACGGCCGCACTGGTCGCCGTCGGCAGCGAGATCCGGCTGAACCCGGAGTACGCGGCCGGCATCGATGGGGCCCTCGGCAACATGGAGGGCAAGGAGGTTCGCTTCGGCGCCGTGGATAGCTCGATCTTCGCGGCCGTCACGACCGGGACCAGCACCGGCGCCGTGAACGCGATGCACGCGAGCTTCCTGCCGATCGGCGGGGGCGTGGCCATGGTCCTGATGGTCCTCGGCGAGATCGCGCCGGGTGGCGTCGGTGCCGGGCTGTACGGGATCCTCGTCTTCGCGATCCTCGCGGTGTTCATCGCCGGCCTCATGGTCGGGCGGACTCCGGAATACCTCGGCAAGAAGGTCGAGGCGTTCGAGATGAAGATGGCCATGATCGTCGTCCTGGTCGTGGCCGCCAGCATCCTGGGGTTCACCGCGCTTGGATCCGCGACCTCGGCAGGGCTGGCCGGGGTCTCGCAGGGCGGGCCGCACGGCTTCAGCGAGATTCTCTACGC
>Ga0075026_100000533_pt1 | contig 15348 bp, 15 predicted proteins | sample Str012_2_FD_71392 | JGI IMG/M metagenome (GOLD analysis project Ga0075026, IMG submission 71392) | Freshwater sediment microbial communities in response to fracking from Pennsylvania, USA - Straight Creek_MetaG_SC_2012 | ecosystem: Environmental > Aquatic > Freshwater > Creek > Sediment...
GCGCGCGCGCGCGCAACATGGCCACTCGTTCAGGGAGATGCCCGCTGCCGACCGCCTTGCGCTGCTGGTCGCCCTGGAGCGCGAGCAGCAGTCATTGGGACAGCCCGCTGCGCTGGCCAGTGCGCGGGGAATCGGTGCCAGTGACGAAGTGGCTTCCAGCATGCGCATGTTCAAGGAGCTCACTGTGGTCGGGTATTTCACCTCCGAGATCGGCTGCACCCAGGCGCAGCGCTTCGTCGCGGTGCCCGGTCGCTACGATCCGTGCGTGCGCTACCACACGGGCGATCGGGCCTGGGCACGCACGGCATAGAATTGAAGTTCAAGGAGTCCGACATGAAAAAGAAGTCCGTTCCGGCAAGTGCACGGGTGTCCCGCCGCCTGTTCATGGGCGGTGTCGCCGCCCTGCTGCTGCCCGAAATGCCGGCGCACGCGACCCGCAGCACGACCAAGGGCGCGCCCTACGGCGCACGGCTTGGGTTCCAAGCCTACTCGGTGCGCGACCTGATGGTGCACGATCCAGACGCAACGCTTGGCAGGGTCGCGGCGCTGGGTTATCGCGAGATCGAGCTGTTCTCCCCGGCCCAGGTCATCGACTACGCACCCATCAACCGGAAGCTCGGGCTCGATGTCGTCAGCCTGCACATGCCGGGGTTCTTCGGTGATAAGGACGCCTGGGCGCGCTGGCTCGCTGCTGGCAAGCCGGTCGACCCGGCAGGCTACGGCCTGGCGGCGATCGTGCGCTCCGCCAGGGAGCATGGCCTGCGCTATATAGGCTATCCGCACGGCGCACCCGACGAGGCCATCCAGACGCCGGCGACCTACCTGCAGTTCGTCGCCCACATGGATCGCGTCGGTGCCTTCTGCAAGCGCGCAGGCATCACGTTCTTCTACCACAACCATCACCATGAATTCGCAGCGACGGCCGACGGCACCTACCTCGATGTCTTGCTTCGGCACACCAACCCTGACCATGTGTGCCTCGAGCTCGACGTCTGCTGGGTGGCGCAGGCGGGACAGGATCCGGTGGCAGTACTCACCAAACATGCGTCACGGGTGAAGCTGCTCCACCTGAAGGACCGCAAGCCCGGCCTCCCGACATCAACGGGGCCTGGCTGGCCCGAGGGCAATATCTTCGCGCCGGTGGGCAGCGGCGCGCTCGACATGCCGGCCATCCTCCGTGCGGCCCATGAGGCGGGCGTGCAGCATGTGTTCGTCGAACAGGATGAGTCGGACGGCGACGTCGTCAACGATCTGGGCAGCAGCTTCCGCTACGTCAAGTCGACCGGCCTGTAGGTGCGAGCAGGGCCCGCGCCGGGTGACCTGCCCGAGCCCATGCCCAAGGCGCATTTCGAAGTACTGGACGGCCTGCGCGGCAGCGCCGCACTGTTGATCGTCACCTTCCACGCCTTCAATTACTCATTCAATTTCCAGGGGCCCTGGGCCTTGGTCCCGCATGCGTACCTCGCCGTCGACTTCTTTTTTGCACTGTCGGGGTTCGTGGTCGCCTTCGCCTATGACGATCGCTGGCCCGCGATGTCCGTGTGGCAGTTCTATCGCCTGCGCCTGATACGGCTGCATCCCCTGGTGTTGCTGGGGGCTACGATGGGCCTGCTGGTGTACCTGTTCGATCCGTACGCCCCGGCCATCGACCACACGCCGGCGCCACAACTGGCGCTGGTGTACCTGATGTCCCTGCTGCTGCTGCCCTCGCCCGCTGTCGGCGGGAGACCCGACGAGACGCAGGCCCTCAACGGGCCGGCCTGGTCGCTGATGCAGGAATACCTCGGCAACCTGGCCTATGCGCTCGTCCTGCGTCGACTCCGTCCTGCGGCGCTGGCAGTCGTCGCAGCAGTAGCCGCCGTGGGTCTCGCCTGGGCGGCGCACAGGACGGGATCGCTCGAGGGCGGTTGGGACTACCCGAGGATCGGGATGGCACCCTTGCGCCTCGCGACCTCCTTCGTGCTCGGGCTGTGGCTGTATCGGATCAATGGCCGTGTCCGCTTCCCGAAGCTCGGCCTGCTGCCGCTCTCCGTGCTGTTGCTCGTGTGCTTCCAGCTGCCGGCATTCCTGCCGGTAGGCGCGTCGTCGATCAACGGCCTGTACGACACCGCCTGCGTCCTGCTGCTGTTCCCGTTGATCATCCTGTGCGGCGCGCACTCCAAGGTGGGTTCCGGAATGCTCGGCCTGTGCTGGTTCGCTGGCCGCCTGTCCTATCCCCTGTACATCACGCATATCGGCTTCGTCTATGTGCTTGCCCACTATGCGCAGGCGCACCAGCCGGGCACGCCGATGCTCGTGACAGCCATCCTCGGCGTGATGACCTTGTCGATCGTCGTGGCTTCGCTGGTGCTGACCCGCTTCGACGAGCCGGTGCGCGCATGGCTGGCGCGCCGCTACCATGGCGCGCGCGTCGGGTAGTGGGGGAGTTATGCTGGCTGCCTCGCAACTGCTGAGTCGACACCATGAACACCCTCGCGCTCCGCGCCTGCCTGCTGGTCGGCTTGACTGGGCTGATGGTCGCGAACGCGTTGCGCGCCGCTCAGCCGACGCCACAACGCGCCCTGCTGGCGATTTCGAAACAGGAACACAGGCTCGCGGTGATCGACTTGGCGACGCTCACGATCGTTGCACGCTATCCCGTGGGCCCCGATCCGCATGAAATCGCCACGACTCCCGATGCCTGCACCGCCTATGTCTCCAACATGATCGATGGCGGCGGCCACGAGATCGACGTGATCGATCTGGCCGGCCAAAAGGCCCAGCCAGCGATCGATACGGGCCCGCTCACGGGCACGCACGGTCTCGTCTACCGGGACGGCAAGCTCTGGTTCACGGCACAGGGCGCCAAATCGGTGGCACAGCTCGACGCCGCCACCGGCAAGGTGGATTGGGTCATGGGCACCGGGCAGGAGGGAACGCACATGATCCAGCTCACGCCGGATGGCCACAGGTTCTATACGACCAACATGGGTTCGGGCTCGGTCAGCCTGTTCGACTACGAGCTCGTAGCGCCCTCGTCGGCCGCCTATGGATTCGTGCCGCCGAGGCGCGAGCCCAGGTTGCAGTGGGTGCAGACGCTGGTTCCACTGGCACCGGGCGTCGAAGGCTTCGACGTCTCACCGGATGGCGCCGAACTCTGGACGGCCAGCCCCGCTACCGGGCAGCTGTTCGTCATGGAGACGGCGACCCGCAGGGTCAGTGCGTACGCGGCCGGGCTGTTCGGCGCCAATCGCCTGCGGTTCACGATCGATGGCAAACGGCTGTTCGTCTCGAGTATCCGCAGCGGCGACGTGGTCGTGTTCGACACCGCGACGCGGGGCGAACTGAAGCGCCTGCACTTCTGCAACAGCACCACCGGCATCGCGATGGATCCGGATGGCACGCGCGCCTTCGTCGCCTGCTACGGCGACGCTTACCTGGCCGTCATCGACCTGGCCTCGCTGGACGTGGTCGCTCGGGTGGATGTCGGCGGACGCCCGGACGGCATGGCCTTCGCGATCCGCCCCTGAAGGAGGGGGCTGTGCCGGCAGCGCCTACCGGAACAGCCGCGGCGCGAAATCCGCCAGGCACCATCTCCAGAAGCGCCAGTCGTGGCGGTTGCCGGGCACCTCGAGGCTGACGTACTTCACGCCACGCTCGTCGAGCAGCTGCGTCAACAGGCGTTGGGTGTTGAGCAGCGGGTCGTTCGTGCCCACTGCGAGATACAGCAGTCGCAGCTTGGCTTTCGAATCCAAGTCGGGCAACAGGGCAGCCACCTTGTCCATGTCGGCCGACTGGTTGATGTCCGGGCCGCCGACGTAGAACTGCGCGGCATTCGCCGGCGTGGGAACGGCCAGCCACACGCCCGGCAGCGCTGGCAAACCGCCGCTGAACAGGCCGACAGAGCCGAACACCCGCAGGTTGCTCATCGCGCCATGGAAGCTCGCGGCACCCGACGATGACAGGCCGGCGACCGCCCGATAATCGCGGTCCGCCAGGGTGCGATAGCGCTTGTCGATGAAGGGCACGAGGTCGGCCGCAATGCTGGTGCCGCCAGACAAGAGTGCCGGCGAGCCCACGCGGCCACCATGCGGATTCAGCTCCGGCAGGATCCTCGATGGACGGCCGATCGTCGACGGCAGCGGTTCGTCGATGGCATCGGTCGATGCGGCCGCATCCGGCTGTGTATTGAGCATCACGACAATCATCGGCTTCGACGTGCCCGCCGCGATCAGGTTGTCGAGTACGGTGGGGGCGCGGCCGAGCATCAGCCAGCCGGTCTCCTCGTTGGACGTGAGATAGAGCACCGGATAGCGGGCGTGGCCCGTCTCGTACCCGGCTGGCGTATAGACGTACGCACGCCGCGCCGCGATCTTCAACCAGGGCGCCGGATACCAGACCGCCGACACGGTGCCATGCGGCACCTCGTGTGTCTCGTAGTTGTAAGCGCCCGGCCCGGGGACCAGCAGCAGGCTGCCGAATGTGCTGCCCCACCGGTCATACCAGTAATGGGCGTTGAGATCGTCCGGCACCTTGACGCCGTCGACACTGAAGGAATACGTCCAGAGATCCGACTGTATGGGCCCCACCGTCACGGACCAAACACCCTGCCCGTCCTTGACCAGCGGCACTTCCGACTTCTGCGCGCCGCCCGGCCACTCTCCATTCAGGACGACGTGCGCGGCATCCGGGGCCTTCAACCGGAACGTCACCGTGCCGTCGGTGTGGATCTCGGGCGACGTCGGTTCGTCGGCGCTGGCCGGTGCAGCGCCTAGGACGGTCAGGAAGACCGCCATCACCCATGCCATCACGCAGGTCCTGTTCATGGTGTGCCCTTCATCCCGGCTGCCGTACACTCCCGCCAGTCTGGCCCCGCCAGGTTGGGGTGGCAATTCAATAACGCACTGGGGGTAATCGACCATGCTGTTCAAAGACTTTTCGCTGGCAGTGTTCTCGTGTGCGTTGGGCGGCGCAGTCGCCGTGCAGGCCGCCGACGGCGCGTTGCGCGTGGGCGCGGCCCGGGTTGAGCAGACGGGAAAGTGGGGCCCTTCGCAGACGGGTAAGTACGCGCACGAGCACGTCTATGCACGGGCCATCGTGCTGGACAACGGCACGGCCCGCGCCGCGATCATCTCCTACGAGGGCCCGGAGTCCAACTTCGGCATGGGCGCCACGCTCAAGGCCGTCGCCGCCGCGATCGATTGTCCGATCACGAACGTGCTTATCACGCATACGCACACGCACAGCGCCGATTCGGCACCGATGGGCCATCCCGATCAACGCAAGGTGTCCACCGAGCCTTCGGCGTCCATTCTCGATGCGGTCAACCAGGCGCGCGCGAAACTCCAGCCGGCGCGCATGGCCTACAGCACCGGTGCGCTGTACCTGAATGTAAACCGCGATGCGATTGATCCCGAGACGCGCCACTGGACGCAGGGCTCGAACCCTGACGGCCCTTCGGACAAAACCGTCGGCGTGCTCGCATTCACGAAGCCCGATGGCGACCCGATCGCGGTGTACGTCACCTACGCGATGCATCCGATCGATGGCTACGTACTCGGCATCGTCAGTGGCGACTTCCCGGGCGCGATGTCGCGCTACGTCGAGCAGGCCTTCGGCGACCGGCCCGTGGTGGCCTTCGCCCAGTCGCCTTCCGGCGACCAGAACCCGCTGTACCTGCGCCCCTCGACCAATGTCATGGCGACGCGTGCCGGCAACCCGCTCAGCGGTTTCCAGATGAACCGGGAATTCTCAGAGGGCCCGCTGCGCATGGCCGATGTCGACGTGGCCGAGCACAACGGCAAGGGGGCACCGGCCGCCGATCCGAAGGTGCTCGACGGCCTGCTGCGCTTCATCGAGAGCGAGGGACAGGTATTCGGCGAGGAAGTCATTCGCGTCATGACGTTCATGAAGCACGGCACCGCAACGGTGCGCATCGCGGGCAGCCAGAAGGTCGTGAGCTGCCCGGGCCGCGCCCGCACCAATGGCGATCCGATGGACCCCAAGACGCGCGAGGGCATGCAGGCCAGCTACGTCGATACTCCGCCCGTTGATATCCACGTCGCCATGCTGGGCTTGGGCCCGATCGCACTCACCTCGATCAACACGGAGATCTACACGCTCATCGGCGCGCGCATCCATGACGAGGCCCCGATGAAGGACACGCTGATCGCGACGCTCGCCAACGAACGCATCGGCGGCTATGTGCCTGATGACTCAGCCTACGGTCGCGAGACCTTCCAGGTGCTGCTGAGCAACTTCAAGCCCGGTTGCGCCGAGCGCGGCATCACGGACGCGGTGGTCGACCTGGAGACCGACTACCTCAACGGCCGCTGACCCGGCAACACGCGACGGCGCGACTCACTCGCGGCCGGCGGTCGCCGCATGCGCATCCAGCCTCGCCTTGCGCGGATCCGCAACGGCGCGGGGAATGCCGTCGGCCGCGAACTCCAACAGCCTGTCCGCCGCGGGATCGTAGCGCGGCCATTCGGGCAATCCCGGTCCGTTCGGATCGCTCGTGCGCACGAAGTTCACCCAGTAGCGGTGCATCATGTGGGCGACCGCGAGGTCGGTGGCCGCAAGCTGGTCGCCATACTTGGCGCGCACCGTATCCATCGAGAACGGAATGTCAGTGGCATGCAGCGGACCTTCCAGCCACTCGCTGCGCATCGGCGTCACGACGTAGTTGAAGCGGTATGCATACACGGGCTGCCCGGCTGTGGCCAGCCGGCGCGCAAGGTAGCGGTTGGGTTCGCGGTACATGCGGTCGCGTCCCATCTCGCGGACCATGACCTGCAGGTCGCCACGGGCGTCCTGCGCATAGGCGGCACGGGCGCGCTCTGCGGCGGCACCAAAGAGTGCGTAGGCCTCGTCAAACGATTTGGCCACCAGGCGGTGGTTGTCGCCCGCGGTCGACCCGACCAGCAGTGGCACCTGGGCGTACCTGCCGGTAGCGAACGCGTCGGCAAGCAAGCTGTCGGGCAGAATCCTGCCGTCGCGGACCGGGCCGACATAGGTGCTGGCCTGGTCGGCCATGGTGCCGATATGCAGGCCATCCGCCACCTGTTCCGGGCGCAGCGCGCGCAGCCGTCTGAGCGCGGCGGCATCCGTGCCCTCGATGCCCCAGCGCCTTGCGAAGTTGACTCCCGCCATTTCGATGGAGAGCGGATTGTTGCTGCTGGTCGCGAACGGTGGCTTGTCGTTCGGCGCGCCCGACTGCAGGATGGCGCGCGCAAACAAGCCGTCGGCAAGCGGCGATGTCATCAGCATGTAGACCGTCGCGGCGCCCGCGGACTGCCCGTAGATCGTCACCTTTCGCGGGTCGCCTCCGAAGGCGGCCACGTTCTGCCGCACCCAGCGCATGGCGGCCAACGCATCCATGTAGCCGTAGTTGGCCAGCAGCCCGTGGTCGGGGTCCTGGCGCGTGAGTTCCGGGAAGGCGAAGAAGCCGAAGCGCCCGACGCGATAGTTGAAGCTGACGAACACCACGCCGTGGCGCGCGAACTCAGCACCCGAGTAGACGGCCGGCGAGGCGCCGCCGTTGACGCTGCCACCGCCGTAGATCCACACGAGCACAGGCAGTAGGTCGCCCGGCTTGGCATCGGCCGGACGCCACACGTTGACGTAGAGGCAGTCTTCCGCCGGCTTCACCCCGAGCGGCGCAGCGTCGCTGGGGAAAGGTGTCTGCATGCAGTCATGACCGTAGTGCGTCGCCGGGCGAACGCCACTCCAGTGCCGCGCAGCTTGCGGCGCGCGCCAGCGCAGCGCGCCCACGGGTGGAGCTGCATAGGGAATGCCGAGAAAGGTGTCGACCTCACCCTGGGCGAGACCCGCCACGCGGCCCGCCTCGACCGGTGCCTGCGGCGCGCCGGCCAGCACCGACCCTGCTGCGAACAGCAGCGCCCATCCGCACGTCCGCCGCACAACTCCGGCGCTCATCTGGATTCTATTGGGCGCTTGCAGCGATTAGGTCCATCCTTGCCTTCCAGGGATCGGCGATCCAGCGCGCCGGCCCGTTCAACGAAAAGTCGAAGATGCCGGCATCGTCGGGCTGGCTGGCCGGCCAGCCCGGCTCGGCGCCCCAGTTGGGATTCCCGTGCTTGGCGAAATTGGCCACGGCGGTCGCGGCGAGCCGTGCCATCGCGGCGTCGCGCGGCGTCAGCTGGTCGCCATACTTGGCTGCCACGGTGTTCAGGAAAAAGGGAATATCCGTGGCGTGCGGCGCACCGTCTGGCCACTCGCCGCGCATGGATTCCGCCACATAGGAGAAGCGGTAGAGGAAGGCCGGGCGACCCGAGCGCGCAATCAACCGGGCCACGAACCTTGCCGGTTCGACCATGAGGGTATCCATGGCGACATCGTGGCTAACACGCGCAACACTTCCCGAGTGGGCCGGATCGTAGGCCGCCTCCGCCTCGGCACGATGCGATCCGAATCTCGCATAGACCGCATCCAGCGTATCGCCGGACGCAAAGCCGATATCGGCGCCGTTCGCCCCGACCATGACGCTCTTCGCGTTCGACTGACCCTTGGCATAGAGCGCATCCGCCGGCATCGACACGATGCGACCGTCAACCATCGGGCCGCCATAGGTGGCCTTGGACGGATCGGGCGCCGTCATGGTGGCCATGTTGAGGCCAGCGACTACCTGCTCGGCGGGCAAGGCGCGCAATCGCTTGAGCGCCGCGGCGTCGCGGCCCTTGATGCCCACTGAGGCCGCAAAATTCATGCCGACCGTTTCGGCGGAAGGATGACCCGGCAGGTCCTCCGACAGGCGGCGTTCGCCCAGGATGTAGCTCCGGCCGCCACCGGACATCACCATGGCGTTGCGGAACAGGCCGGCCGCCAGCGGCGTCGTCATCAGCATGTGCACCGACGCACCGCCGGCAGACTCGCCCATGATCGTGACCTGGCCGGGGTCACCACCGAAGGCCCGGATGTTCTGCTGAACCCACTTCAGTGCGGCAATCTGGTCCATGTAGCCGTAGTTGCCCAGCAGCCCCTTGCGGCCTGCCTCGGCCGTCAGCGCCGGGTGGCCGAAAAACCCGAAGCGGCCCAGGCGGTAGTTGAAGCTGACGAAAACGATGCCCTGGCGCGCGAGCTCGCTGCCGTCGTACACCGCCGGCGAACTGCCGCCGTTGACGAATCCGCCGCCGTAGATCCAGACCAGGACCGGTCGCGGGGACCCCGAGGCAGTCGCGGGCCGCCAGATGTTGAGGTACAGGCAATCCTCGGCCGGAGCAACGCCGAGCGGCGCCGCGTCGCTCGGAAAGGGAAACTGCATACAGTCGTGACCGAAGTGATCCGCCTTCAGGACATGGCTCCATCGGCTCGCGGTCACCGGCGCCCGCCAGCGCAGCTTGCCGACCGGCGGCTGCGCGAAGGGAATCCCCTTGAAGGACTCAACGCCAGCGCTTCCGACGCCCTGCACCAGGCCCAGGCCGGTGGCAACGGGAGCGGCTTGTACGCCAGACAGCCACAGGCCGATCGTCGCAGTGGCGAGGAATCGCATCATGGTCATGGAATACTCCAGAGTGAGCGCTAGCGCCGGGATTGGCGCATCTTGCATTCGTGAACACCGATGCGCAACCTGTCAAGGGAGGCTGGGCAACCGCCCGGTGTTACAGCAGCACACGTAGTCGCTGACGGCCCTGCGCAGCAGGTGGACACCGCAACACTCATGGCGGTGATACCTGACCGGTCGTTCCATACACATTAGCGATAACCAATACCCAGCGACGGACCCCTGATGGTGTCGCCGCTCTTGTCGTAGTACGACGCGTAGTCACCCTGTACGTACCAGTTCTTGGTGAACAGGTACTGGGCGCCCACTCCATAAGAGATGCTGCTATCGGAGCTGGACACGGAGAGGCCGGGCGCCGAACCCGTCAGCGTCGCGTGCACCCAGCCGACGCGGGCAAACAGCTCGAATCTCGGTGCAGCTTCAACCTGACCCTTCAAGGTAGGCCCCATAGGCGCTGTCCACTTTGAATGACGCGCCGTCCAGCGTGTCACTTGAGACGCTCGCCGCACCGAGCAGTTCGCCAGAAAAGTTCTTCGTGAACTGATAGCCGACACGGATCAGGGCGTTACTGGGTTTGACGTAGCCGTTGCTCTCGGCCTGCGCCCCCATGCTCGCGAGCGCGGTGCCGATTCCCAGACCAGTGATCAGCAGAGCTTTTACCAGCGATGTCATCTGATGTACTCCTGTTGCAGTATTGGCGGGTGAAGCCTGGACGGGGCCAGACTGGGCCCCCGGCGCCTACGTCAGGCGTACCGCGTCCTTACAATCTGCATACAGGTGACAATTCCGGTCAGCGGGTGCCGCGCTGGAGGCGGCGTCCGCTGCCACATCGGTTATAGAGGGAGTTCCTGGTACAAGCTGTCGGATACCACCTTGCGCAGCGGGGCAAGCTTGACCAATTCCGCCGCCAGCTCCGCATTGTTACGGGTCAATTCATAGTAGCGGGCAAGCTCGCCGAGGTTGGCGAACTCCAGCGACACGATCACGGTGCCCGCCTCGGGGCCGGCGAACTGCGCCTGCCAGGCGCGCAGCCTGGTCGACATGCCGGCTTTCCTGATGATCCCCTGGGCAATATCCAGCTCATGCAGGTAGGCCTTGAGATCACTCGGCTGCACGACCAGCACCCGCAGGGCCGTCGGTTCGGCAGCCTGTGCGGACACGCCCGTGATCAGCATCAGTCCCAGCGCGCACAGCAATGCGGACGCAGATTTACTCTTCATGGTTTTCCCCCCGGTGTGGCGGGTGCGGGGTGCACTCGCAGGCCGCATACTATCGGCGCGACCTTAAGTCCGCAACGGCTCAGCCAAAGGCGCGCAGCGTGTCGACCAGCACCTCGAGCTGCGCGTCGCTCACCTGCAGATGGAACACGCAGCGAATCATCTGCCGGCCGATGCTGAGGGCTCTGATATCCTGGCTGTGCAGTTTTTGCAGCAAGGATTCGGTGCTGACGGCGTCCTGCAGTCTGAAGATCACAATATTGGTCGCCACCGGCAGGACCTCGGCGACATACGGCAGCGCCGCGAGTTCGCGCTCCAGAATCCTGGCCCGGGCGTGGTCCTCGCGCAGCCGCTGCACGTGGTGATCGAGCGCATACAGTCCGGCGGCTGCCAGGTACCCCGCCTGGCGCATGCCGCCGCCCATCAGCTTGCGGTAACGATGCGCCTTGGCGATGAGCTCCCGCGATCCGAGCAGCAGCGAACCTGCCGGCGCGCCGAGTCCCTTGGACAGGCAGATCGAAATCGTGTGGCACAGCCGGCCGTAGTCGCGTCCCGACTCCTGGCGCGCCACCAGTGCGTTGAACAGTCGCGCACCATCGAGATGCAGAGCCAGTCCCTGTACGTCGCACAGCGCGCGGATCCGTTCGATCTGCGCCAGATCCCAGCAGGCGCCGCCGCCCTTGTTGACCGTGTTTTCGATCGCCACCACACGCGTCCACGGCAGGTGCGAATCGTCGCGCCGGTTGATGTTCTCGCGCACCTGCTCGGCCGTGAAACGTCCGCGATCCCCCTTGACCTGGCGCACCGAGGCGCCGGAATTCGCAGCGATGCCGCCGCCCTCGTACAGATACACGTGCGCCAGTTCGTCGCAGATGACTTCATCGCCGGGCTGCGTGTGGACCCTGATACCGATCTGGTTGGTCATGGTCCCGGTGGGGCAGAACAGTGCCACCTCCATGCCGAATAGCCCGGCGACCCGCTGCTGCAGGGCGTTGACCGTCTCGTCCTCGCCGAAGACATCGTCACCGACGCGCGCCTGCAGCATCGCCTCGAGCATGGCCGGGGTTGGTCGCGTAACGGTATCGCTGCGGACGTCAATCATGTGCTTCCCCGTCAATGCTCGGCTCAATGTTATACCACCCGCTCCAGAGGACGCCGACGCTCGGTGCGGGTGGCATCAACACCTTGAACTTGGGGACCTCTGACACCATCACCTTGGTTGCGGTGCCTCCGTATGCACACCCGACAATAAATGCCGCAGTCAACCGTCTTATCCTGTATGCACCCCTCCCTTGCCCTGCCCCGGGGACTGATGGACGACAACGAGCGGATCGCCGCGGACGTTGCCGCCCAGGGACCCCGACTGCGCGCTTTTGTGCGCCGCCAGGTGGCGGATCTGACTGAGGTCGAGGACATCGTCCAGGACACCTTTGCCCAGCTCGTGGCGGCGTACCGCCTGACCGAGCCCATCTTGCACGTAGCAGCCTGGCTGCGGCGTGTGGCCCGCAACCGGATTATCGATCGCTTTCGACGCCGCACCCACGAGGCAGCACCGATCAACGACTTCGCCACTGACGCATCCGATCTGCTGGACGCCGGGTCGGCGGCTGCCGCCTCAGGTCCCGAAGCCAGCTATGTGCGCGCGGTGCTCGCGGAGGAGCTCGCTGCCGCGCTCGCAGAACTCCCGGCTGACCAACGCGCGGTATTCATCGCCCACGAACTGGAGGGGCAGAGTTTCAAGGCGCTCGCAGCGGAAACCGGCGTGGGCGTCAACACACTTCTCGGCCGAAAGCACGCCGCCGTTCGCCATCTCCGGCAACGCCTTCGGGATATTCACTCGGAACTGGACTGTTAAGGACACGATTATGAAACGACTCTGGATGTTTAAGGGACTCAAATTTCTGGTGTTCGCAGCTGTCGCGCTCGGCGCCATGGGTTTCGTGGTGATGTCACTGTGGAACGCCCTGCTCCCCGCAGTGACCAGTCTGCACACCATCACGTTTGTTCAGGCCCTGGGGCTGCTGCTGCTCGCGCGCATACTCTTCGGCGGCTTTCGCCGTCATGGCCACGGGCGCTGGCGTCAGCACCTGCGGGACCGATGGGAGCACATGACGCCCGAGCAGCGTGAACAAATGCGCACCGCCTGCGCTTCGCGCTTAAGTCACTGCGGACCGCTGCGCTCGCCGCCATCGCCTTAGATCCGGGTTTCGCTTGGCCGCACGATACGGCGGCGTGTCCGCGCTCCTAAGCCAGTCCGGCGATCAGACGCTGAAAGCTGAAAGAGCTTTTCCATCTCCGGCTCCGCGCAGGGATAGTGATGGTCTATCCACTACACCATCAGTGTCATGAGTGTGCCAGTTAACTGCTGCGCAAGAATCGTCGCCGGTATCGCTGTCGCCGTGGCCGCCACTGCCGATCCGGCACCGCGCACCGCCAGTATCCGCCGCTCGAACATCTCCGCGATGTTGTTGTGCCACAGCTTCATGATGAACTCGGTTTTGCGCGCGCGGGCCAGGGAGTCAAAGAGTGGTTTCATTTGCCGCACGTGATCGAACAACCAGCGCGCCGGAAAGCGCTAGTTCCCGAGCGCCTCGTCCCAGGTCAGGTGCTCGCCGAGAGCGCGACTGAACACAACGGTATGGCGGATGAACAGCTCGTCCTTGTCCTGAAAATGCGCGTAGAACGTGGAGCGCCCGACCAGGGCTCGCTCGCAGGCACGGTGCGCAACAAGGCCGTCTACCTCGCCATCGGCGTCACCCCCGACGGGCGCAAGGATGTGCTGGGCCTGTGGATCGAGCAGACCGAGGGGGCGAAGTTCTGGATGCGGGTGATGGCGGAGCTCAAGCACCGCGGCGTCGACGACATCTTGATCGCCGTGGTCAGAGGTGGCGCGTGCTCAGTGCCCGAAAATGAGGAATATTGTTCGACCAGACTGCGCGGCATTTGGCGCGTAGTACGCACTATTACAATTTGTTATGCTCAACGCCCATGCAGAAATGGTTGCAGATGCACGCCCTTGATATGGCGCAACTACTTTAAAGAGACAAAATCTATCTATGCCGACAATAGATTTCCATTCATTGCTCGATGCTGACTCTCCTGAAGAATCTCATGCACCTGCAGCTTTGAATGGTCGTGAACTTCAAGAGCTTCTAAGCCCGATTTCTTGTGAGGATTTTGTAAATTCCTATTTCTCGCGTGTTTCAATGAATGTGGAAGGATCTCCCCACAAATTTAACCATATTTTCAGTTGGGGAAAGCTGAAGCAAGCCCTTTCGAGGGGGCAGGCGATCTCAGATAGAAGCTACAATCTAACGGCATCGTTCACTAGCGGAGATGAAGCTGGAAGCCCACGGCGCATGATCGAAGCGCAGCATTACCAGGTGAGCGAGTTGCTTCACGCTGGCGCAACAATCTGTATCAGCAATATCCACATGGCTGATCCAGTTCTTGCTCAGTGGGCGCGGGCCATACGCGCGCAACTTAACTTTACCGGTACAGTGGGCGTACATTGTTACGTCTCGCCGGACAACTCCGGATTGCCCATGCATTTCGACAGGAGAGTTTCCACGACTCTCCAGATCGCAGGAAAGAAGCGATGGAGATTCTCTACGGAATCGGCAAATGTTTGGCCCATCGACAATGGGGTGTATCAACAAGGAAAGGTTGAACCCGTCCGGGCGGATGCCGGAAAATTGCCTGCCGAAATGGAGTTTCGCGAAGTAGAACTGAAACCTGGAGACCTACTTTGTCTCCCCGCCGGGGCCTGGCATTCTGCTCGCGGCGTCGGCTTTTCATTGGCTCTAAACCTCTATTTCGCACCTCGGAACCTATTCCTCCAGTTAGCCCCTTTGATTCAAGAATTCGCAGTCACGAACGAGAAGTGGCGCGGTGGCCCACCCGCCACGGTAGAAAAAACTCAAGGGAAGATGCCGAGGGCAGTCAAAGCGTACATGCGTGAACGCCTAGACGAGTTTCACAAGATGGCGCTAGAAGTTATCGATGGCCCAGAGGCACTAACCGAGCCTTGGCTGAATTCGTTGACACGTGAACCGTATACGGGATGGCAGCCCCTTCCAATATTGCCGATTCCAAGAGTGACGTTGGCTCAGCGGTTTCGTGTCGCAATTTCATCGCTACACTTTGTTGAAATCAAAAATCAGGTGATTGTACCGTGTGGCTATGGAGTACTTAAATTTCCGGCCACTTTTGCTCCTATCCTGCAGCGGCTCTCTGCTGAAATGGTGAGTTTTTCGATACCCCAAGCTCTCTCATGGCAGCAAGAGCCCGATGGCCCTTCTCAAGATGAGATCATTGCCTATCTGAAGATATTATATGAAGGTGGAATTCTCATGCTGGCGTAGTCAGCCGCTGTCGGCTTGCATTTAACTCCTTTCAAGGCTTCATTGGAATACGCGGATTGTGAGACGGTCTACCGTGGGTGGGTGCCATGGTCGGTGCCGCGGGGTTCGCCACACTTGTTGGTGGACCCGTGTACGTGAGCGTGCAGTAAGCGTCCGGCCTGGGCATCTCGACGCGGGGATTCAATGAGCGCCATGCTGTCGTTGCAGTGAGTGGCGCGGCGGTCGTGTCCACAGCGGGAGCTTATGGACACGATTTCGGTGGGTA
>Ga0075026_100000534_pt1 | contig 15348 bp, 10 predicted proteins | sample Str012_2_FD_71392 | JGI IMG/M metagenome (GOLD analysis project Ga0075026, IMG submission 71392) | Freshwater sediment microbial communities in response to fracking from Pennsylvania, USA - Straight Creek_MetaG_SC_2012 | ecosystem: Environmental > Aquatic > Freshwater > Creek > Sediment...
TACCTGCGCGCGAGCCTGCGCGGCGCGATCAGCGCCGAACTCGACTGGCGCGGCGCGGCGCTGCAATGCGAGGGCGGCGCCCGTCCCGACGGCCGTGGCGTGCGCGTGAGTTTCCTGGGACCGCCGGACGCGCGCGGACAGCGCTTGCGGATCGTGTTCGGGGTCGCGGCACGGGCGGGGGCCGGCATCACCCGCAATGCGCCGACCAACGTCACCGTCATCGTCGAGGGCCGGCAACGGTTGTACGCGACGCAGGGCGATGAGCGCTGCACGGTGGAATCGCTGGTGCAGGAACCGGTGCCTGCCACCGCGGCGCCCGCGCCCGGCGCGATACTTCCTTACCGGATCGCGGCACGCGGCTATTGCATCGATCCGGCCATGACACTCGACGGGTCGGCGCGCTTGTACATAAACCGCTTCGATTTCGCAGGCGTGGCCCGCTTCGAGGATAATGAGCTGCATGCCCCAGCCAGTCACGACTGAACCACGCACGGCGCGTCGCCCGGCCGGGCGTCTGCGGCGCGTCGCCGCGGCGCTCTGCTGGTGCGTGGGCCTGCTGCCGCTGCTGGCGCACGCCGCGCAGCCCGCCTCACCTCCGAGGGCCGCCGCGCCCGCTGCGGACGAGGGCTTCCCGCGCTCGGCGCTCGAGATCCGCAGCGCCGGCGGCCGGCAGTGGTTCAACATCCGCATCGCCGACACCGAGGCGCGGCGCGAGCTCGGCCTCATGTTCGTGACCAAAATGCCGAGCGACGAAGGCATGCTGTTTCCCGAGGACCAGCCGCAGGTCATGTCGATGTGGATGAAGAACACTTACATCCCGCTCGACATGCTGTTCATCGACACGCGCGGCCACATTGTCTGCCTGATCGCGAACGCCAAGCCCGAATCGCTCGATATCTTGAGTTGCGACAAGCCCGCCAAGGCCGTGCTCGAGATCAACGGCGGCGAGGCGCAGCGCCGCGGCATCAAGGTAGGCGACGTGGTGGTGCACGCCACCTTCCATCCCTAGGCTGCCGCCGCGGCGGCTACGAGAACCTGGGATAGCGCTCGACGAGATCGCCGAGCGCCTCCTTGAGTTCGCCCAGCCAGGGTTCGAAGTTGCGCCACTGATCCACGGCATCTGAATTGATCGGGCGGCGCACCTGCTCGGAACTGATTGTCGTGACCACCCGGCGGTTTTCGTAGAACTTCAGGCAACCGGCCTCGAAGGGCAGGCCGCAATGCCCGAGCAGGCGCCGGACCACGCCCTCCGGATCCGCAACCAGCTGCTCGTAGTAGACGCGATGCACGCGGCCGGGAAGCACTGCATCGATGTGCTCCATCACGTCGAAATAATCACGATAGTGGCGCCCCATGTCGCGCAGGCCGTAGCTGAACGGCTGGCCACGGCCAAACAGCTGCCGGAAGCATGAGAAGCAACAGGCCAGCGGATGCCGGCGCGCATCGATGATCGTGGCGCGCGGGAGCATGAGCTGGATGAGCCCGATGTGATCGAAGTTGACCAGCATCTTGTCGACAAACCGGGGCTTGCCGAGCGAGCGGTGAGCCGAGGTCTCCGCGAGATAGCGCTCCGCGTAGGCAGCCACTTCAGCCCGCGTCAGCTGCCCTACAGGATCGGGGTAGTTCGGCATGCCGCCAGTGCTCTTGCCCAGTATGATTTCGCGCGCGATCGCCGGCACGCTGGGCAACTCGCGCGTGCCCTCGACCTGCGAGTGGCTGGCGAGGATCTGCTCGAGCAGCGTCGAGCCGGAACGCGGCAGGCCGACGATGAATATCGGATCCGTCCGCTCGCTGCCCCAGCCGGCGCGGTCGGCGAAGAAGCGCGTGGTGTAGAGCGCTTTCGAGCGCCGCACGCCAGCGCTCATGGTTTCGGGATCGTGGTTAAGCGTCACCCTGACCATGGCGTTGCCGCGCGCATAGTGCTCAAAGGCCTGTGCCGGCCGGCCTTCGTCCTCAAAAACCCTGCCAAGGGCGAATTCCAGCTGACTACGCTGCGGGCCAGGTGGCAGCGAGTCTGCGAGGCTTTGCATCGCCCCACGATCCGCAGCAGTCAGCCGCACCGTCTTGAGGTCGGCAAGGTTGCGGTAGGCCTCGGTCATCCCGGGGTCCATGACCAGCGCGCGCCGGAAGGCATCGACGGCACCTGCCTGCTCGCCCTGTTCGCGCAGCAGGAGCCCGTAGTGCAGGTGGAGCCTGGCGTCTTCCGGATCCGCGGCGATGGCAAACTGCAGCAAGGCACTGGCTTCATCGCTACGTCCGTAGAAGCGCAGCAAGTGCGCCTGCAGACAAACGTAGCCAACGTTGCGCGGCGCGGCGGCAAGCAGCCGCTCCAGGTGGGGCGCGGCCTCCGCGTACCGCAGCTGCACGCACAACTCTTTCGCCAGGTCGAAGCGTGCCGCTGCGAAGCCTGGCGCCAGCTCCAGACAGCGGAGCAGATAATGTTCCACCTCGGCAAACAGTCCCTGCGCGCGAGCGACGAGTGCACGCATGTGCAGAGCCGCGACAGCGTCGGGGGTCGTAGCCAGGTGCCGCTCCAGCAACATGGTGGCCAGGCCCAGCCTGCCGTCCTCGATAGCCACCGCGGCCTCACCAAGTTCCGGCGGCTGCGGCGTCAGGCGCTCGAACTTCGTATAAGCCGCATCTCCACCGGGCGTGTCGCCAGCCAGGAATCGCTGCGTGGCGAGTTCACGCCAGGCGTCGGCGAGCCGCGGGTCGAGCGCCACTGCCGCCTGGAGCGCCGTGCTTGCCTCGGCATTCAGGCCCAGGGCTGTGCAGGCCCGTCCCAGCTCCAGCTGTAGCACCGCCGAAGCGGGCTGCGCGGCAGCGAGCGGCGCCAGCAACGCATGCGCGGCCGCCGCATTGCCCAGCCGCCGGCACGCCGTCGCCAGCAGCAAACCCGCGGCCTCATGGCGCGGGCTGTGGGCGAGGATGGCGCTGGCATAGCGCACTGCCGACTGCGGACTGGAATCGAGCACCGCCGAGGCGCGCATCAACTCGAGATCGGCGGCAGCGCTGGTCGTCGGTGGGGCGCGCGTGTTCAAGAGGGCGGCGGCGCTGCTGCGGGCGCGGGATAGCGCGCTACCAAGTCGCCCAGAGTTGTGGTGAGCTTGCCCAGCCACGGCTCGAAATGGCGCCACTGATCAACCGCGTCGGCATTGATCGGGCGGCGCACCTGCTCAGAGCTGATCGTGGTCACCACGCGCCGGTTCTCGTAGAACCGCAGGCACCCGGCCTCGAAGGGCAGTTCACAATGCTCCAGCAGCCGCCTGACCTCCGCTTCCGGGTCGGCCACCAGTTGTTCGTAGTAGACGCGATGCACGCGCCCCGGCAGCACGGCGTCGAAATGCTGCATCAGCTCGCAGTAGTCGCGATAGTGCAGGCCGAGTTCCTCCAGGTCGTAGCTGAACGGTTGCCCGCGACCGAACAGTTGCCGGTAGCAGGAAAAACAGCAGGCCAGCGGATGCCGGCGCGCGTCGATGAGCGTGGCCCGCGGGAACATCAGCTGGATCAGGCCCAGGTGAGCGAAGTTGCCCGGCATCTTGTCGACGAAGCGCGCCCGCCCGAGCGGCCGGTGCACGCGCGTGTGTTCGAGGTAACGCGCGGCGTACGCCTCGATCTCGGCGCGCCCGAGCGTGGCGACGAGATCCGGATAGTTCGACTCACCGGATGACTTGTCGCTGACGATCAGTTCGCGCACGATCGCCGGTACGTCCGGCAGCTCGCGCGTGCCCTCGACCTGCGAGTGGCTGGCGAGGATCTGCTCGAGCAGGGTCGAGCCGGCACGCGGCATGCCTACGATGAAGATCGGGTCGGGCTGCGCGCTACCCCATCCGGCCCGAGCTGCGAAGAATCGGCTCGTGTACAGGGCCTTCGAGCGCCGTACGCCCAGGCTGAGATCGTCCGGAACGAAGAAGATCGAGGAGCGGTGCAGCGCGTTGCCGCGTGCGTAATGCTCGAAGGCCGCTTCGTAAAGCGCGGCGTCCTCGCAGGCCTTGCCCAGCGCGAACTCCAGCTGCGCGCGGCCGGGACCGGGCGGCGCGCGGCGCGTGAACTGATCCATGGCCTCCCGGTCCGCCGCCGTGAAGCGCACGGTCTTGAGATCCGCCAGGCTCCAGTAGGCCTCGCCCATGCCGGGCTGGAGGGCGAGTGCCTGCCGGTAAGCCGCGATCGCACCGGCCTGGTCGCCGGTCTCCCGCAGCAGGTGCCCGCAGAACAGGCGCAGCTTGGCATCGTCCGGATTGTCCGCGGCCACCTGCTGCATCAAGGCAATCGCCTCGGCATTGTGGCCATAGAACCGCAGCGTCTGCGCCTTGAGCCCGAGGTATCCCGGATTGCGCGGCTCGCTCGCCAGCAGCCGCTCCACGTGCGGCATTGCTTCGGTGTGGCGTTGCTGTGCGCACAGCTCTGTGGCCAGATCGAAGCGTGCCGCGGCGTAACCCGGCGCGAGCTCCAGGCACTGCTTCAGGTATTCCTCCGACTCGTAGGTATCGTCGCGGGCCCGGGCAATGGTCGCGAGCATGCGCAGCGAGCGCACGTCGTCCGGTACCTTCTGGAGGCGCTGCCTGATCACGGCGATCGCCACATCCAGTCGCCGGTCGCCGAGCGCTACCGCCGCGTCATTGAACTCGGGTGGCTGCGGCGCCAGGCGGTCGTACTGTACATACGCCTGGTCTCCGCCGTGTGTATCACCGGCGATGAATCGTTCTGCGGCGAGCCCGTGCCAGGCGTCGGCGAGCCGGTCATCGAGCGCAACCGCCACCTCGAACGCAGTGAGCGCCTCGGCGTGGCGGCCGGCGGCAGCGCAGGCGCGGCCAAACTCCAGCTGCAGGGTTGCCGATCCGGGTTGCGCCCGAGCCAGCGAGCCCAGCAGGTCCTGCGCTGTGTCGGCATCGCCCAGATTCCGGCAGGCTGTTGCCAGCAACAACTGCGCGCCTTCATGACCGGGGCTCTGCTCGAGGAGGGCGCCGGCACGCCGCAGCGCAGCCGCCGGATCGGTATCCAGCAGCATGGAAACGCGCATGAGTTCAAGGTCGATGGCAGCGGCGGACGTCATGGGGGGCACCTCGGGGGGCATCTATTATGACGGTCCGCGGAGGCGGCCGCGAGGCGGTACAATCCGCAGATCCGTAACGATAAAGCAGCCGAGGACGAATCCTTGACCACCCCTGCCCCAGCGCCTCTGGACGAGGCCACGATTGCCCGTGCCGTGCAGATGTCGCGTGCTGAGGCAGCGGCCGGACGCATGCCGGAGTCCGACCAGCTGCTGGCGAGCGTGGCGCAATACGCACCCAACCACCCGGCGGTGCTCAATGAACTGGGCGTGCGCATGCTCGATCGTGGCGCTCCGCAGCAGGCGCTGGCGATGTTCGAGCGCGCCGCGAAGGCCGACCCGCGGCACCCCTCCCTATGGGCCAACCTGGCAAGCAGCCTCAAGGCCATGGGCCGCCAGACCGAGGCGCTCGACGCGCTCGACAAGGCGCTGGAGCTCGAACCCCGCCACCTGTCGGCGCTGCTGCAGAAAGGCGCGATCTACGAAGCGCGCGGCGAGCAGCGCGCCGCGGCGCGCATCTACCAGAACATGCTCGCCTGCATCCCGCCGGGCGGCGAGGTGCCGCCCGCCATCAAGGATGCGGTAGCACGCGCGAGGCAGCTGGTCGACAAGGATCTGGCGGAGCTGACCGCAACGCTCGAGGGTCCTCTCACCGAGCTGCGCGAACGTCACGGTGGACGCCGGCAGCGACGCGTCGACCTGTGCCTTGAGACGCTCATGGGCAAACGCCAGCCGTTCTTTTCGCAACCGACGTGGATGTACATGCCGGAGCTGCCCGCAATTGAATTCTTCGAGCGCTCCGACTTCCCGTGGCTCGATGCCTTCGAGGCCGAAACAGCGGCGATCCGCAAGGAGCTGCTGCAGGTGCTGGTCGCCGACCGCGACGGGCTGCAACCCTACATCGATTTTCCCGCCCACATGCCCCTCGATCAGTTCCGCGAACTCAACCGCTCGCGGCGCTGGAGCGCGTATTTCCTGTGGAACCAGAGCGCGCAGGTGCCCGCGCATCTGGCGCGCTGCCCGGTGGCCGCGCGGCTGCTGGAAACCGCGCCGCGCTGCCGCATCGACGGACGCGCGCCCACCGCGTTCTTCTCTATTCTCGACGCCAACACGCGCATTCCGGCGCATGTGGGAGTCACGAACACACGCTGCACCGTGCACCTGCCACTGGTGATTCCGCCGGACTGCGGTTTCCGCGTGGGCGCCACCACCAGGGAATGGGTGCCGGGCCAGGCCTGGGTTTTCGATGACACGATCAACCACGAGGCGTGGAACCTGTCGGACACGCCGCGGGCGATACTGATATTCGACATCTGGAATCCGCTGCTCACGGCCGCCGAGCGCGACATGATCCAGACTGCCACGGAAATCTACGCCCAGTATTATTCACTGCCTGCCGAGCAGAACTTATGACCGGGGCGGTTCGAGCTGCATTTCTTGGGCTGGTGGTGAGCCTGCCTGGCGCCGCTGCTGCGGGCGCCGCGCCGGCCAGTGTCGAATCCGGACTGAGCCACTGCGCCGCGATCTCCCAGGCGGACACGCGGCTAGCCTGTTACGACGCGCTGGCGGGCCGTGCGCCGCACGACCAGGCATCGGTCCCGGAGCGCAGTGCGGCGGCCCCGGTTGCCACCGCCACGGCGGCGGCAACGCCGGCGGCCAACGCGGCGGCCAACGCGGCGGCGCCAGCCGACCCGGCTGCGGCCACCCGGAATTTCGGGCTTTCAGCTGCGCAGCTGCATACGGCCGACCAGGGTCCGCAAGCCATCGAGGCGCACATCGCCAAGATCATCGTGGACCAGAACCAGCACGGCATCGTAGTGCTGGATAACGGCCAGTACTGGAAACTCCTGGAAGGCGAGATGCTGATGGACGCCGGCGAGGCGGTGACGATCAGCCGCGCCGCGCTCGGGTCGTTCATGCTGACGTCGGCCTCGCACCACTCCTACCACGTGCATCGCATCCGCTAGCCAGCCGTTTACGCGCCGTAGCCGAGGCGCTCCACCCAGGGTTGCAGTGTCGGCAGGATTGGCGCCAGCGCCGCCTGGTAATGACGCCAGGGGCCTACCCCCGAGCGATCGAGTCCGCGCGCGAGCTGCGCGGTGCTGGGCGTGGCGCTCTCGCGCGCCTGGGCTCGTGCCGCAAAATCAGTCAGGTTCGGAACCCAGTCCAGGTCCATGAACTCGCACACGGCGCGTAGCTGCCGCGCCGGGTCTGCCGCGAGGCTTTCATAACGCACTTCCATCCACCTGAGAGCGGCCAGGCCGCGGGCCTGTTCGGCCAGGCGCATGGTGGCATCGTAGAACGCGGCCCCGCCTTCCAGGGTCAGCAGCTGGTACATCGCCGGATTCATGCTGAAGCGGCGGCGGAAGCAGCTCAACACCACATCGCGCGGATCGCGGTACGCGAACAGGATCCGCGCCCGCGGGAACATGCGGGCGATCAGTGGGAGCTTGAGCGTGTTGAGTGGGTGCTTGTCCACGAAGACCTTGCCCGTGAGTTCCACGCCAGCGTCTCGGACCTGGCGCCAGTAAGCGGCGCGCAGTCCCGGCAGGGCGTTCATGGGATCCTGCAGCAGCGGTTCGAAGTCCAGTGGCTCGCGCATGAACGCCAGCACGCCGGGCTTGAGCAATTCATGCTCCTCGAGGCTCGCCACACGCGGGTGACCATCGAGCGCGACCTCGAGCAGCGTGGTGCCGGAGCGCGGAAACCCCAGCAGGAAAACATGGTCGGCGGCACCCCCGTCATGGGTCGCCACTTCCGGGCCGGTGGTCCAGCGCGAGGCGTCCACCCGCTGCATGGCAGCAATGATCGCTTCGGTGTAGGGCACCATGCCGGTTCCTTCGGCGAAGCGGCGCTGTACGTTACGCAAGGCCTCGTTACAGGCTGCGTAGGCTGCGAAGGCTTCTGCATAACTCCCGGCAGCGTCCAGCACATCGCCCAGCAGACCGTTGGCGCGCGCCTTCTCGGCCGGGCCGGCTCGCGGGTCAGCGAGCAGCTGGCAGATCAGCATCTGCGCTGAATCCGTTGAGCCACCGGCGAGCTCGGCGGCGGCGAGGCTCAGGACCGCGTCCGGATAGCCAGGGATCTTTGCCAGCAGCTTGCGGGCCCAGCCGCGCGCCGCCTCGTGGTCCCCGCGGTGGGTCGCGATCGACGCCAGTGCACCCTGGGCCGCGAGATTGTCGGGATCCAGTTCCAGGGCGCGCAGGTGACTCTGTTGTGCCTTGCCGAGCGCCCCTATGGCGATGAGCGCATTGCCGCGATTGGCGTGTGCGAAGGCCAAGTCCGGGTGGTCCCTGAGCAGTCGGTCCACGTGATGCAGTGCCTCGGCTGGCCGGTCGAGGCGCTGCAGACACAGCGACAGGGCGTTGCGCACGCCGATATCGTCCGGCGCCAGCCGCACCGCCCGCTCCAGCAGCTGCAGGGCTTGCTGGAAGTTGCCCTCGTGCTCAAGCCGCGTCGCCAGCACATTGAGCAGCAGCGGGTGCTCGAAGCCGCCTGCCAGGGCCTGCTCGGCGATGGCCGCCGCGCGCACGATGTCGCGCTGGCCGGCCAGCGCGAGTACGTTGTTGAGCATCTCCTGGTCGGCTTTGAGGTCGCGCGGCATGGCTTGGCTTCGCTCAAAAAAAAGCGGCGGGCCGAGGCCCGCCGCAATTGGTCTTAACTAAACGAGGCGCTGCGATCAGAACTTCGCAGTGATGTGCGCGAAGACGTAGCGGCCCAGCGTGTCGTAGGTACCCACCCAGGTGTTGTCGTTACACGTGGTGTTCGGGCAGTTCGAGAAGCTGCCGTTCAACACGATCGGCGGACCCTTGTCGAACACGTTGTTGGCACCGACGCGGAAGCTCATGTGTGTGCCCCAATTGATCGCGGCCGACAGGTCGATATAGCTGTAGCCACCGATGTGACCAAAGCCCGGCTGGTACAGGCCATTCAGCTGCGGATTCGAGCTGCTCTTGTCCACGTCCACCGAACCGATATAGCGCCAGCGGCCGGTCAGCACCAGTCCGGCCCAGGGCGTGCCCCAGTCGGTCTCGAACGTATGTTTCCACTTCGGCGTCGGCGCGTAGCAGACGGTACCGTACAGGCCGGTGCAGTCATAGGAACCGCTTTCCGGCGTGGGCTGCGTGCTCCAGTCCGTCACCCTGGTGCCCGAAAGCGTGAAGTTCAGCTTGCCCATGCTGCCGACTTCCATCTTGTAACGGGCCGCGATGTCGTAGCCGGCCGTCGTGACCGTGCCGATGTTCTGCGTGTTGGTATCGACGAACGATGTGGTGTTTTCCCACAGCGTGCCGGTGGTCGGGTCGCGGTGAATTCTGTCGCAATACACGGAACTGCCGGTCGTGGCGCAGTTGTTGAGGATCGTGTCGGTGGACAGATTCGTGATCGTGTCCTTGATGCTGATGTGGTAGTAGTCGACCGTCAGCACCAGGCTCTGCAGGGCCACCGGTTGCAGCACGAAGCCCACCGTGTAGGTGTCAGCCGTCTCGGGCTGCAGGTTGGGGTTGCCGCCCGTGGTGTTGTTGATCTGCGCGGCCGGGTTCGAACCCACCTTGCCCCAGCGGTTGGGGTTCAGGCCGGTCAGCTGGCACTGCGCCGGGTTGAACTGCGGAGCAGAGCCCCAGCACGGATCGGCGTTGCCGCCCGCACCGACGAACGCCGGAGCGTACAGGTCCGTGATGTTCGGAGCGCGCACCGCGCGGTTGTAGCTGCCGCGGAGCTTGATGTCCTGGATCGGGGCGTACTCGACACCAAACTTGTAGGTGTTGGTGTTGTAGTTGAGGCTGTACTGGGAATACCGATAGCCGGCTTCCAGGCCCAGGTGGTAAGCGCCCGGCTTGTTGTCGATGAGGGGCGCCTTGCCTTCAATGAAATATTCGTTGACGTGGAAGGTGCCGTTGACCGGCGTAAATGCGCCGTTGCCTCCGGAAGCCAGGCCGTTCGCGAATACGTAGTCAGGACTAAACTCAAAGCTCTCCTGCCGCCACTCGGTACCGATGTTGACGACGATCGGATCGTTCGCGGCGGGCGACTTGATGCCGTACTTGCCAAGATCGCCGGTGACCGAACCGTTGACGACGTATTCGGTGGCGTTCGCACTGTAGGTCGACTGCGTGACCAGGTAGGTGAGCTGGTCGGGTGTGACGCCGCCCTTCTGCCAGATATTCCACGGCACGCAGGTGGGATTCACCCCGGTGATCGCGGATGCGCAGGCCGGCTGGCCCGTCTTGGGATCGGTCAGGACATCGAGGGCATTGTTGATCTGGGCCGCGCCCAGGTAACCGCCCTGGTTGTCACCGAAGTTGGTGATGCCGTATTGCCCGTAGACGTCGTAGGTCCATGCCTCGCCAAGGTTGCCCTTGGAGCCGATGACCTCGCGGATCGAGTTCGAGGTGTAGTTGTCGACGCGGCCGCCGCTCTCGACGCTGCGCCGTGCAACCTGGATCTGGATCTGGTCGGGGGCGAGCGTGGGGTACAGCTTGTGGTTCGCCGCGACATTCGCCGGATCGCAAAGCACGGACGCCGGCGTGCCGGCGGCATTGACATCACCCAGCAGCGGATTATTGCAACTGATGATCGGATTCACGTACGCAAACGCGCCGCTGGGGCCGTACTGGCCCGACGACTGGTTCAGCGCGAACATCGTCTCCGAGTACACGTTAACCTGGTCATTCACGTCGTAATTAAGGAAGGCGCCGGCCGTGTAGCGTTCGGCCTTGCGCTGCGCGTAGCTCAGCGCGCCGTAGTTGTAGCTGTCGGTTGAGGCCTTGTACGGCCGGAACAGACCGGTGTTCTTGTCGACCGTGGAGTTGACCAGACGCGTGCTCGAGGTGCCGGAGGTGATGCCGTACATCTTGAAGCGGCCCGTGGCACTGGTGCTGGAACCACCGCAGGAGATCGGATCCCAGGGCCCGCTGGCGGGTGGTGTGCTGGCTGAATTCAGCGTGCAGGCTGCGTAATCCAGCTGGTTGCCCACAACGGGGGAAGTATTGAGGTAGGTGCCGTATACAGTCGCATTTCCTTTGCCGTCGGCAAAGTTTGAACCGATCATGATCGACCAGTCGCGGTTCTGGCCGCCCGTGAACGAACCAGGCACCGGAATGCCGGCATTCTCCAGGGCGGTATGCGCGATGTCGTTGTTGTTCGAATGCTGGTTGAAGCCGTAGTCGAAGTCTAACTTCACGCCCTCAAAATGAGTGTTCATGATGAAGTTGACGACACCGGCGACCGCGTCGGCACCGTAGGTGGACGAGGCACCGCCGGTCAGCACGTCGATGCGTTCGACCATCGCCGAGGGAATCTGGTTGATGTCCGCGCTGCTGACGTTGTAGGGGCTACCGCCCGACTGCATGCGGCGGCCGTTGATCAGCACCAGCGTGCGGTTGGAACCCAGGCCGCGCAGGCTGACCGAGGCCGTGCCGTCGGAACTGATCGACTGGCCCGAATTGCTCTCGGCGATAACCTGCGGCAGGTTGTTCAGCAGGTCTTCAATGCGCACCAGGCCCGACCTCTGAATGTCGGCCGCGGTAAGGGTCGCCACCGGCGCAACCGACACGTCGTTCGGGGAAGCTTGAATGCGCGTGCCCGTTACGATGACTTCTTCGAGGCCCTGATCCATCTTGACGGCCGCGGTCTGCGACATCGCAACAGTGCTCGCTGCCGCGGCGGCGCCCGTAATGGCGAGGCGAACCGCGTGACGCACGTTCAGACTGATATTGAACATTCGTGAACTCCCTAAATAATTCTTAACTGCATTGCCGTTGAAGCCCAAGGCGCCGCCAAATTCCCCATGCTGGAACGCAGCGCAACCGCCCCGCCCTCGTCGATATTGCAGAAATACTACTACGACAATTTGCCGAGCGCAAAGGGGCGAGAGCTAACTACACGGTTTAGGTGGTGAATTCAGACTGATTGCCCGACAAGAACGCCAATAAAGGGTTTTTGTATGTAAAAAACAACACTGCCTTCGGCATTTACCTACTGCTTAGAAGAACCAGCAGTTAGTTGCCACGGTAATCCGTAAGTCCTTGCCGTAGAAGGGAGTTACCTCGTGGTACAGGTAGGAAGGGAATACGATCATCTGCCCCTCGCCGAGGCGGATTTCCAGCGGCCGGAGTGCAAAGGCGGGCCGCAGATTGGCGTTGGCCGGGTCCCGGAAGGCATTGGCTCCCTGGCGGGGGTCGAACAGGCGCAGCACGCCGCTGTCGGGCCGCGCCGGCACGGTCTCCCCGGCCCGGACGCAGTAAACCGCCGACCAGGATGCCATCGGATGATTGTGGGAGATAAAGGACCCGGCGTAGCGCGTGATGTGGAACCAGGTGTGGTTGTGCAGGGTGAAGCGCGCCAGGTCCTGGGGCCCGAGGGTGGTGGCGGCCACTACCGCGCGCGCCACGCCATCGAGCATGAACTGGCGCAGCTCCCGCACGCAGGGCTCGGGCCAATGGAACAGGTTGAAACGGCTCTCGTACAACTCCTGCTGCGGAATATGGCTGGGCGTCGGATTGCGGTGCTCGTCGTCCTCGCGGGCGAGGAACAACGCCTCGAGCTCGCGGTTCAGGGTCTCGCAGGGTGTGAGCCGCAGCTCGGCCAGCGGTACCGCATACATCGGGCTCAACTTTACCGTCGCGTCTACCACCATGGCATCCCCGTCTGGCCGGGCGCAAGGAAGCGCAGCAGCGCGGTGACCAGCACCAGCTCACCCGCGCCCCGGTGCAGCGCGATTTCGTGCGTGATCGAAGCAGGAAACACTGCCAGCTGGCCCGGCACCGGCCGCCAGGTGCTGTGTCCGCTCTGATAGGGCGGACGCAGCACGGTGTTGGTGGCATCGCTGAGCATCGTCGCACGGAAAGATTCGTGCAGGCGCAGCAAACCGCTGTCATGCCTGTCCGGCGACGGCTCCGGTGCGGCCACGCAATAGACAGCGCACCATGCGGCGTTGGCATGGCTGTTGGCGGGCACGTTGCCGTCCGATCGCACGATGGTGAACCACGCCCGCGCCTGCAGGGAAAGTGCGGCGAACTGCTCGTCGGTCAATTCGTTCAGCGAACGCAACACCGACAGTGCCGCTCCGATCATGCCTGCTGTCAGCCGCCGCACCGGCTCATCGGGCCAATTGAGCAGATCGTCACGACTGCGAAACATCTGTGGAAGACGGCTCGCCGGATCCGCGCGCTCAGAGATAGCTCGTTCGGCGAACAGCTGCGCTGCGGCTGGATTGAGATCCGCCGCGTCCGGCACCATGGCGAGGCCGAAGGGCGTCGCGAAGATCGGTATCACCAGCGGTTCGAACGCCGTCATGGAAATTTCTCCACGCGCTGGCGGATCAGGGTGGCAAGCGCAGTTCGCCTGATCGTCGAACAGCAGCGCCGCTTCGGCCTGTCAATTTCCCTGCGGCGAATTCAGGGACTTCCTCTGCAGTGCCTCGACCGAGTCGCGATTGTCTATCGCGCGCCGCACGACATTGGCCACATCCGCCTGGGAAATGCAGCTCGTGGATTGCAGGCGCGTGCCGATCTGGGGCTCCGTGCGGCAGAAGACGATGGTGCCGCTGTGACTGCGCGGCACATAACCCTCCTTGCGCGCCGCCTTGGTCAGCTCATCGAGATCCGATGTCAGCGGTACCGTCGTAGTCGCGGACGTCTGCACCATTGCTGCTGGGACCGGCGGCCCCGCCAGCTGCGCCTCCGCCGTAACAGGGTGCGCGGCAGGAGCTGAAGAGCATCCGGAAATCATGGCCAGGCAGGAGGCGGCAAGGACCTCAGCAAAGACGGTTTTCATGGGATACCTACTTGAAAAACGCGGTACGTGGTTGGGGTCGATTGTAGACGCCCGGAAGATTCGCCGCACCTCGGCGTCATGTGCGCTGCGGCAGGATCACCCGCGGCAGATCCAGCGCCTTGACCTGCGCCTCGAGCTGCGCCAGTTCCTGGGTGCGCAGGCTGTGGAGCTGGTCCTCGAGCTGCGTCAGCTCCGCCAGGTTCTCCTGCATCAGGTCCAGCTGTCCCTGGGTGGGCTCGTAGTCGGAGGACTGCATGTCGCTGAACAGCGGGGCAATCTGCGAGTAGAGCTTGGCGCCGCCCTGGCGGCCGCCGAGCACGTCGTAAACCACCTCCGCTTCCGGATTGTGCATGTGCGATTCGAGCGTGTCGCAGCGTTTGATGATCGCATCAGCGGTGGCCTGCAGCGTCTGGGCTGCGGCGTTGCCGGCGGTGCGCTCCTTCAGATCCCGCGCCTGGGCACGGATCGCGCGCACGTCCTCGATGTCAGCCGTCAGGCGATCGAGCGCCGCGCGCGCCTGCAGCGTAAAGGCCACGTTCTGCTGCAACTGCGCCGGGGTCACGGGGCTGCGCGGGTCGGGCAGCACTGTACCGGTCGTGGTGTAGCTTTGGCCGTCGACGGTCAATTTGAGGGTGTACGGGCCAGGGATCACCATGGGACCGTCGTCGGGATTGCCGGCGTCGAGCTTGGCGTTCGGGAGGCGCTTCGCACCTTCATGGCGCAAATCCCACTGCACGCGGTTGATGCCCGCGTCGGTGGTGAGTTCGGGCTTGACGGGTGACTGCGGAATGTCCGCATCATCCGGTGGATAACGATTGGGCTTTACGACGGAGCTGAGCGTGCGCACCAGCTGGCCCTGCGCATCGTAGATCTCGAGCTTCAGCGGCGCGTGCGACGGCTTTCCGGGCTGGTCCTCGCGCTTGTCCTTCAGCCAGTAGCTGACATTCATCCACATCGGCGAACCGGACGGCGTCTCGGATTGACCCTCGCGATCGCTGTCTTCGCGTGCATCGAGCCGGAAGCGATGCGCCGCACGCGGCGCGAACAGGTGCACGGCCTCGTTCTTCACCTCGGGCGTGAACGCGCGCAGCGCCGTGATGTCATCCAGGATCCACAAGCCGCGGCGCGTACCGAGAATGAGGTCGTCATGCTTGACCTCGATATCCGATACGCCCACCGGCGGCAGGTTGTTGCGCAGGTCCTGGAAGCTCTTGCCGCTATCGCGCGAAAAGAACAGTCCGCGCTCGGCGCCGACATACAGCAGATTCGGCTCGGTGGGATCCTCGCGCACGACATATAAATGCTGGTCGGCGGGCAATCCCTGACCGAGCTGCTCCCAGCTCTGGCCGTGATCGCGCGTGCGAAAAAGATATGGGCGGCTGTCGTCGAGCCGATGCGCGTCGGCCACCACGTAGGCCGTGCCGGCATCGTGATGCGAGGGTTCGATCGCTTCAATCGTCGCCCACTCAGGCAGCTTCGCCGGCGTCACGTTCTTCCAGCTCTTGCCAGCATCGGTCGTCAGC
>Ga0075026_100000536_pt1 | contig 15320 bp, 19 predicted proteins | sample Str012_2_FD_71392 | JGI IMG/M metagenome (GOLD analysis project Ga0075026, IMG submission 71392) | Freshwater sediment microbial communities in response to fracking from Pennsylvania, USA - Straight Creek_MetaG_SC_2012 | ecosystem: Environmental > Aquatic > Freshwater > Creek > Sediment...
CGAGGCAAGAAAAATATACCCGGTGACCGTTTTATTATAATTCATACATTATTCCATTGCCTTCATATAAGTAGCCAAATCTTTATCGCCCCTTCCGCTTAAGCATATCACCACTTTATCCGTTGGTTTAAATTTTAATTGATTCAATGCCGATAAAGCATGTGCCGTTTCAAGCGCCGGTATAATGCCTTCTGTTTTTGCCAGGTGAAAAGCGGCTTTCAGCGCCTCATCATCTGTAGCACTTAAGAAAACGCCGCGGCCGGTTTCAAACAAATGCGCATGCAGCGGGCCAATACCCGGGTAATCCAGTCCTGCCGAAATGCTGTGTGGCTCTATCACCTGGCCATCGGCTGTTTGCATCACCAGGCTTTTACTGCCATGCAATACACCCGGTTTACCCAGTTGCGTAGTAGCTGCACTCATACCACTGTGTACGCCAAGACCCGCTGCTTCTACAGCTATCAGTTGCACACTGCTTTCTTCCAAAAAATGGTAAAACATACCAGCTGCATTGCTGCCACCGCCTACGCAGGCCATTACATGCGTGGGCAATTCGCTGCCGGTTGTTTCTTTCAGCTGCCAGCGTGTTTCTTCACTGATCACACTCTGAAAACGTGCTACCATATCGGGGTAAGGATGCGGCCCCACCACACTGCCAATGATATAATGTGTGTCGTTCGGGTTGTTGATCCAATCACGTATTGCTTCATTTGTTGCATCTTTCAATGTCTTGCTGCCGCTTAATGCCGGCACCACTTTGGCGCCCAGCATCTTCATCCTGGCCACGTTGGGCGCCTGGCGCTCAATGTCTTTTTCGCCCATGTACACAATACACTCAATTCCTTTTAATGCGCAAACAGTGGCCGTTGCCACACCGTGCTGCCCGGCGCCGGTTTCAGCAATAATGCGTTTTTTGCCCAGGCGCTGCGCCAGCAGTATCTGCCCGATGGTGTTGTTGATTTTATGGGCGCCGGTATGGCACAAATCTTCCCGCTTCAGGTAAATCTGTGTATTAAACTCCTTGCTTAACCGCTGCGCCAGGTATAGCGGTGTGGGACGACCTACATAATCCTTCAGCAATGCGCGGAAGTCTTTTTGAAATTCCGGGTCATACATAATCTGCAGGTAGCGGCTTTTCAGATCTTCCACATTGCGGTGCAGCATCTCCGGAATAAAAGCGCCGCCAAAATTACCATAGTAACCAAAAATATCCGGCTGCTGGTAAGTACCCTTGAATTTTCCCATCGGAATCGTCCTGTTAATCATTGCGCACAATTTTTTAAAATATTTTTGTTCCCGGCTTATGCATCACTACTAAACTTTAGTTGCGTCGCACTCTTGTACAGCAGGAATTCTATTCATCGCTGTATGAAGTCTGAGACTTTGTACAGCCAGGATATCCGGCTCCGTCCTTCATTTATCAGGCTCCTTCAAACAATCATCAGTTGCAAAAATTTCAAATCCAGCCAACGATCAAACTTCCAGCCTACTTGTTTAAAATGCGCTACTTCTTCAAACCCAAAATGCCTGTGCAATTGAATGCTGGCTTCGTTGCCTGCATCTATACCGGCAATAATGGTATGTATACCCAGTTGCTTTGCTGCTGTTATGATGGGTGGCAGCAGCAATTTGGCAATGCCCCTGCCCCTTGCCTCACTGGCCACATAAATAGAATTTTCTACCGAATACTGGTAGGCCGCCCATGCCCTGAAAGGCCCGATGGAACTCAATCCTACCACTTTATCATTTTCTACCGCAACAAATACCGGGAAGCCCTGCTGCTTTTTTGTATTGAACCAGGCCACCCGCATTTCCAGTGTGTGCGGCTGGTAATCGTACACCGCCGTTGTATTCACTATTACATCGTTGTAAATAGTTAGTATTGCCGGCAAATCTTTTTCAGTAGCATGACGAACCTGGATCATTCCCGTATTCAATTATTTATTTCAAATGCAATGCAAAAAACATGTTGTCTACCTGCATCAGCGGAAAAGGGGCAGGCAATGATGACTTTGCTACTTCCACAAAACCATTCTTCCTGTAAAATTTCTGTGCAGCAACCAGTTTATCAAACGTGCCCAGGTAAATTTCATCAATCCCTGTCTGCCTGCACCAGCCCGTTACATGATCCAGCAATTGCTGCCCCAATCCCTTCTCCTTTCCGCGATGGTCTTTGTGTACAAACATCTTGCGAAGTGCCGATTGCCTGTTACCGATATCGATTAAAGCAATGGTACCGGTCAATTGTTTGTTTTCCGTAGCTATCCAGAAATTGCCCAGGCCTTTGCGATAAAAATTCTCAACATCCAGTAAATCCGGCTGGTCTGCAATGGTAACCGGCACACCAAACTCATTCTGCTGAATGTTTAAAATAAGTTCAATGACTGCCTGTTCATATTCCTTTCTGTATAGATCAATCTGCATGTATTTATTTTTTCAATCCCAGTTTAAACTGCAATATTTTGGCCATGTCTTTTACACCTGGTTCTTTTTCGAACCGGCTGTTAATATCCACGCCATAAAAATCGGGGTGTTTAATGGCTTTTAATTTAACGGCGTCTTCGAGTTCTATTCCCCCACTCAGAAAAAAAGGCTTTTCAATCTTGCTTTTGGTTAACTTTTTCCAATCGAATTTTTTTCCGGTGCCTCCTTTGGCGCCGTTTACCGAGGTATCAAACAAATAGTAATCGCAAACATCATCATAGTCTGCCACCAGCTCATCAATGTCTTTTTTATCATCGCCGATGCTGAATACTTTTATTACTTCAGTTTCTTCGGATAATTGCTCACAGAGGTAAGGAGTCTCATCGCCATGCAGCTGTACCACATCCAGGGCATAATCGTCTATCACTTTCATTATTTCATCAAATTCAGCATTTACAAACACACCCACTTTCCGGATATCAAAATCAAGTTCTTTCAACTGGCTGGCAGATAATTTATCTCCCGCATAGCGCGGAGAGCCCTTGTAAAAAATTAAACCGGCAAAATCAATGTCCATACCATCCAGCTGCTGCAATTGCTTCAATTGTGTAATGCCACATACTTTTATATTCATACCCGATCTTTATAAAATTTTATTTTAAATAATGCCTGTTTACTGATCTTTTAAATTACCCGCAAAAATCTTTACCTTATCCAGCTCTTTGATGCCCGGCGCCAGTTCAAATTTGCTATTGATGTCTATGGCGAACAACGCTTTTGCAACAGGTTCTGTAGTAAACGATTTCAATCTTTCTTCATCCCCCGGCTCGATGCCGCCACTAAGAAAAAAAGGTTTACCGATTGTTTGCCCCTGCAGCATGTTCCAGTCGAACTTTTTACCGGTGCCGCCATAACCAGCACCCATGGTATCAAACATAAACATATCGCACACATCCATAAACGGCCGGATCATCCATTGCACACTGTCGTTCTCACTCAGCCTGAACGCTTTTACCACCGATACATAATCTGCAATTTTTTCGCAGTACCTGGGACTTTCATCACCGTGCAACTGTACCATGTGCAACCTGCATTCATCCACCATGTGCAGCACTTCTTCCACCGGTGCATTTACAAACACACCCACTTTATTGATGTTATTCTCCTTGCGGATTTGGGTGGTGGTCATGTGTTTAAAAACATAGCGCGGACTTTTGGGATAAAAAATAAAACCCGCAAAAGTAACGCCCAAATCAGCCAGCTTATCCACCTGTTCAATTTGTGTCATGCCGCATACTTTTATTCTCATGCAATTCAGCATTTTAAGGTTAGGTGTAGTCGGCTGCAATCGTATGTTAACCGCGGGCCTTTCGGTCAGGCCAGCCCGCAGCGGTATTCAGTTTGTGCACAAATTTCGCGAAAGCTAGTCCAGGATCCGCTTCTTTCATAAAATTTTCTCCCATCAAAAAACCATGGAATCCATTTTCTTTGAACAAGCGGACGGTTTCTGCAGATCCTATCCCGCTTTCAGCAATTTTCACCTTGCCCGGGGGGATTTTCTGGGCCATTTTCAGGCTTCTTTCCAGATCCACGTCAAAGGTTTTCAGGTTCCGGTTGTTGATGCCCACCAGCTCGGTGTCATCGCAGACATGTGCCAGTTCTTCTTCATCATGCAGTTCCAGCAAAACACTTAATCCAAGGTTTTTCGCAAAAGCAGCCATCTGTTTCACTTCTTTTACCGTTAAACAGGCGGCAATCAGCAAAATAACATCGGCCCCCATTGCTTTTGCTTCCAGCAACTGGTATTCATCAATCATAAAATCCTTGCGCAAAATGGGTATATCGTTTACCCTTGCTTTCAATAAGTCTTCTGTACTGCCACCAAAAAAATGTTCGTCCGTTAAAACAGATAAACAGGAAGCGCCATTGTTGCTATAGGCGGTGGTAACGGCTACTACATCTGCATCGCCATTGATAATTCCTTTTGAAGGCGACCTGCGTTTGAACTCTGTAATGATACCTGTCTTGCTTTCATCCAGTAAAAAATCCTTCAAAGAAAAGGTTTGTCTTGAAAAGAATTCAGTTTTTTCCAGTTCAGCAACCGGCACCGCCAGCTTCCGCTGCGCTACTTCTGTTTTTTTGTGTTCAATTATTTTGTCGAGAATATTCATGATTTGAATGACTGTTGCCACAAGAAAAAACCATCGTGTGGACATTTTTTTATTTTACAATTTCTAATTTATCTGCTAATACCATCACTTTTAAAATTGCAACAAAGCCGGCAGATACAGCATTCTGCCAGGCAATTAACTACCCATCAACCAACCTGCAATGCCAGCAGTTTCTTCAATACATCATTTGCCTTGCCTTTTTCCAGGCTTTCTACCGCTGCCGCATAAGCGTCTTCATAGCTGGCATAGTTGCCGGTACATTGCAGGGCCATGGCCGCATTGGCAAGAACCACTGCATTTTGTGCCCAGCTGCCTTCGCCCTTTAAAATTTTTGCAAACAATTTCGCCGCCTCTTCTACGGTATTGCCGCCATAGATATCGGTGGCCTGCACCGAACGCTTGCCCAGTTGCTGCGGCGTCATAATTCTTTCGCCTTTATTGGTAATTACTTTGGTATCGTTGGTCAGCGATATCTCGTCGTATCCATCCAAACTATGAATAATGGTAAACGCATTGCCGGTTTGCTGCAGCAGGTAATTGTAAATACGTGCCATTTCAAGATTGTATACGCCTACCAGCTGAAAAGTTGGTGCGGCGGGGTTGACCATGGGCCCCAGCATGTTAAAAAAAGTACGGATGCCAAGGTTCTTACGGATAGGGCCAACCGCTTTTAACGCCGGGTGAAACAGGGGAGCATGCAAAAAACAAATATTGGCCTGCTCCACTTCCTTGCGCAGCAGCGCCACATCGTTTTTAAATTTATAGCCCAGCTGCTCCATTACATTGCTGGCGCCACTGACTGAAGTGGCGCCATAGTTGCCATGCTTGGTTACTTTCTGCCCTGTACCCGCCACAATAAAACAAGCCAGCGTGGAAATATTAAACGTGTTTTTGCCATCCCCTCCGGTACCCACAATATCAATGGTGCTAAAACCACTCATATCAACCGGTACGCAAAGCTCCAGCAAGGCATCCCTAAAACCCCGCAGTTCTTCAATGGTAATGCTGCGCATAAGGTACACGGTCATAAATGCGTTACCTCATGCTCATTGTAAACCGATTTGCTGATGTTCAGCAATACTTCCTTTGCCGTTTCGCGGCCGAGCGTTTTGTGTTCAAATAAATATTGTAAAATCTTCTTCATTGTCTGAACTGGGATTAATGGGATTATAATGATTTTTTGGTTTGAACAGGATGATGAATAATTCCGGGTTTAGACTTTTTATTGGTAAACGGGTGAAATTCCATTCTTTTACTTCCAGAATTGATCAGAAACCCTATTTCAAGATTATATACTTCAAGATAATTTATTGCCTGTGCAAGATTTGAGTCATCCATTTTAACCACCGCTTTTAATTCTAAACTGATTTTATTCACACAAAAAAATCGACCCTCCTTGTACCAATCTGTTCATCGAGATAGTAAATGGGTATCTCAAACTCTCTTGCATAGTCCAATGGAATCAACCGGAACTCCATCTCCAGTGCCCTTTGATAAATAACTTCCTGGAATCCGCATCCAGGCGTATTGTGGACACGAAATGCTGCTCCAATTATCTTCTCTGTTATTTCGCCATACTTAAAATCCGTCATAGAAAACATTTTAACATTCCTGATTCTCACACATCCGATACATCCCAATTCAGACGTTCAGCCAATTCCGCATAATCTTCTCGCCCAAGGGTGTCAGCACGCTTTCCGGATGAAACTGCACACCCTGTACATCGTATTTTTTATGCTGCAGGGCCATGATAAAATTATTTTCATCACGTGCTGTTATTTCCAGGTCGGCCGGAAAATTTTTCTCGTCTACTACCCATGAATGGTAACGGCCCACATCAAAAGTATCCGGCAATCCATTAAACAATGGGCTATGTACAGCAGCCGACTGGCTGTTAACGATAACCGGCATTGCCACACCATGGTATACCGTACTCAAATTGGTAAGGGCTCCGCCAAATGCCTGCCCGATGGCCTGGTGCCCCAAACAAACACCCAAAATTGATTTTGTGGCTGCATATTCTTTTATCAGCGGCAATAACAATCCGGCTTCTTCTGGAATACCCGGGCCGGGCGACAAAATAATTTTATCAAAGTCTTTTACATTTTCCAAAGGCAGTTTGTCATTGCGGTGCACTTCCACTTTCTGGTGCAGAATTTTTTCTACCAGGTGCACCAGGTTATAAGTAAATGAATCGTAATTATCGAATACCAATATTTTCATGCTTTTTCAATTTTAGCCGGGGTATTTTTTGCTTTGACAAGAGCTGCATTCACCCAACTGTACACATTCTAAATACTTTCAGCAAATTCAATGGCCTTTTTTAAGGCACCCAGTTTATTGTTGACTTCCTGTAATTCATTTTCCGGTTTACTGGCAGCCACTATGCCGGCACCTGCCTGGTAGATCAATGTATTTTGTTTGCTTAAAAAAGTACGGATCATAATGGCATGGTTGCAACTGCCGTCGAAACCCATAAAGCCAATGCCGCCGCCATAATTGCCACGCGAAGTGGGTTCAAATTCATCAATCAGCTGCATGGCTTTTATTTTGGGTGCACCGCTTAAAGTTCCGGCCGGAAAAGTTTTTGCCAGTAATTCAAAAGGGTTGGTGCCTGGTTTTACATGGCCTGTTACTTCACTTACCAGGTGTATTACGTGGCTGAAATACTGCACTTCACGGTAATGCGCCACTTTTACCTCGTCGCAAAGGCGGCTCAGATCATTCCTGGCCAAATCTACCAGCATCACGTGTTCTGCATTCTCTTTGGCATCGGTCAGCAAACGGGCAGCTTCCCGTTTATCGGTCTCATCATCGCCGGTTCTTTTAAATGTGCCGGCAATGGGATGCACAATGGCTTTACCGTTCTTTATGATAATCTGCGCTTCAGGCGAAGAGCCCATTAATTTATAGTCCCCATAGTCGAAGAAAAAAAGATAGGGAGAGGGGTTGATGCTGCGCAGTGCCCGGTACACATTCAGTTCATCGCCGGTAAAAGACTGTTCAAAACGGCGGCTGAGCACAATCTGAAATACATCGCCCCGGAAACAACTGGCGATACCTTTCTTCACCATGCTGGTATATGCTTCGTTGGTCATATTGCTGGTTTCAGCACCGGCCGTTTTAAACGGATACACGGGTACATCCTTGCTTTTTATCAGGCTCTCTACCACGGCCAGTTCAGATTCTATTCCGGCAAAGACATTCTCGCAGATATACAATTCATCTTTGTAATGATTGATGGCTATAACGTACTGGTACAAACGGTAACGCATCAGCGGAATGGCATTGTCCTGTGCTGTTGCAGTGTTGCGTTCACGAAAACGAACCGTATCAAAAAACTGCACTGCATCAAAGCAGGTATAACCATACAGCCCCTGCGCAAAGGCCGTATCTTTTTCAGCATTACCTGGTTCAAAACGCTGCATAAAATCCCAAAGCAGGCCAGGCACTTCGTTGCTGTTGGTAATGGCTTTCCGCTCTGGTTCCTGGCCGGGCAGTTTAAATTCAATACTACGGGCAGAAGTAATTTCAATACCTGCAATGGCATTGATACCGATAAAGGAAAAGCTGTTGTCGGCCGCATGGTTATCGGTGCTTTCTAACAGCACAGTGTCCCTGAACCGGTCGCGCAGCCGCAGGTAAATTCCTACGGGCGTAAACACATCGGCCAGCATTTTTTTACAGGTTGTTTTAAATTGAATCTTTTTCATATAAACTGTCTGAACTGGGATTTTTGGGATTACCGGAATATAAAGGATAAGTAGATCTTATGCTTACAATCCCGCTCTTTCTATTTGTTTGCATCAGGCCAATAAAAAAGCCCCGAATAGATCGGGGCTTTAATATAGTATGATGCCAATGATTATAGCATTACTTGCCCCTTTTGAGGTTTGTATGCCACCACCACTGAATATTTTGAATGCTTTTTGTCATTGCAGTGCAAATATGGAGGAGAAAGTTTGAATGTGCAAATATTTTTTAGCCATCTTTTTTGACCTTGTACCAATGGTTTCATGTTCATTACCAGCTTTAATCCCTTCAAAAAGAAATTTTTTCAAGTAAAAATCACGAATTTTAACCCATGGGTTCAAACTACTGGTTTATCCTTCCAGGCCTCAACAATTCAGGGCCCGAACACTGGCAAACACATTGGGAAAATGAATATGGCTTTCCCCGCATTCAGCAGCGGGATTGGGACGCACCCGTTTGCGAAGAATGGATCAGCACCATAGATGCAGTACTTGCCAAACAACCATTGGAAAAAGTGATCCTGATTGCCCACAGCCTTGCCTGTTGCACCGTTGTAAAATGGGCCGAAAAATACAAAAGCAGCATCAGGGGCGCATTGCTGGTGGGCCCCAGCGATACAGAAGCGTCTTCCTACCCACCGGGTACAAGTGGTTTTATGCCGATGCCTTTGAACAAATTGCCATTCCCTTCTATTGTAGTTGCCAGCAATAATGATTTCTATGTAACGCTGGAAAGAGCAAATTTTTTTGCCGGAAAATGGGGCAGTCGGCTTTTTGACATAGGCCCGCTGGCACATATCAATGCTGCTTCAAATATTGGCAACTGGCCGGAGGGATATGCCATTTTACAACAACTCCTTAAACCATAATCATGCTGATACAACACAAACAAATTGGCAGCAAAGGGATGTTTTATGTGGGCCAGGACGGTGCTATACTGGCAGAACTGGTGTACACAAAACCCGCCGGCAACAAAATGATCATTGAACATACTGAAGTAGATGATTCACTGGGTGGTAAAGGCGTGGGCCTGCAACTGGTGCATACGGCCGTGGACTATGCACGTACTCACAACATGAAAATTGTACCGCTTTGCCCCTTTGCGAAATCAGTGTTCGACAAAAAGCCGGAGTTCAGGGATGTACTGGCGTGAAAGGTTAAAAGTTCTTTGGGTTTTATCAGCAATATTGAACGCACAACCTTGAACATTGAAACCTTAAACAGTAAACTTACAGAACCCCCTTTGTACTCGGCAGATAATTACTCAGCGGATCCCTTTTTACCGCCATGCGGATAGCTTTTGCAAACGCCTTGAATATGGCTTCTATTTTATGGTGTTCATTGTCGCCATGGCACTCTATGTTTAAATTGCATTTGGCCGCATCCGAGAACGATTTGAAGAAATGATAAAACATTTCGGTGGGCATCTCTCCGATTCTTTCTCTTTTAAAGGAAGCATTCCATACCAGCCAGTTGCGGCCGCCAAAATCTATCAACACTTTGGCATCGGCCTCATCCATGGGCAAGGCAAAACCATAGCGTTCCATGCCACGTTTATCGGCCAGTGCTTTTGCAAACGCTTCGCCCAGTGCAATTCCGGTATCCTCAATGGTATGGTGTTCGTCAATGTGCAAATCACCATTGGCCCTTATGGTAAGATCCATTTTTCCATGCCTTGCTATTTGTTCCAGCATATGGTCAAAAAAACCAAGACCGGTTACGATAGCCGCTTTACCGGCGCCATCAATATTAAGATCGATTTTTATCTGCGTTTCATTGGTATTTCGCTCATGTACTACCTGGCGCAAACCCAACCGCAGGTATTCGTAGATCTCACTCCACTGGGTGGTCTCCAGTGCAATGGTGCCGTCTTTGTGCAGTGAGGCTGCTTTGTCTGCAATTTCACCGGCACCGAGGCCAGGATCATTGTTCAGCCAGATACCACGGCAGCCCAGGTTTTTTGCGAGCTGTATATCCGTAATGCGATCACCAATGACATAGGAGTTTTCAATATCGTATTTTTCATTGTTGAGATAGCCTGTGAGCATGCCAATACCCGGTTTACGTGTTGGCGCATTGTCTTTTGGATAACTATGGTCTATATGCACAGCGCTGAAATGAATACCTTCGCCTTCCAGGCTTTTCATCACCAGGTTGTGCAATGGCCAGAAAGTATCTTCCGGAAAAGCGGCCGTGCCCAGGCCGTCCTGGTTGGTCACCATTACCAGTTCGTAATCAAATTCACGGGCAATGCGGCCCATGTATTCAAACATCTTAGGATAGAAACGCAGCTTATCAAAAGAATCCAGCTGGTAGGTGGGTGGCGCTTCGTCAATTAAAGTACCATCGCGGTCTATGAACAATACTCTTTTCATTGTTTTTTTACAGTGGCTTTTTTAACCGGAGCAGCAGCCACCGGTTTTTTAACGGCGGTTGCGGGTACATTTCCTCTTGCAGCTTTTACATCGGCTACAGTAACGGCACTTGCTTTATTACCAAAATTGTTTCTTACAAAAGTTAACGCATCGGCTATTTGCAGATCGGTCAATTGATCTTTTTGTGGCGGCATGGGATTGTGAAAATTATCCCCATCAATTTCTATTTCTCCGCCTTTCAGTCCGTTCAAAACAATTCTCGCCAGTTCTTTTTTATCGCCCAGCACCCATTTTGTTTTTACCAGTGGCGGGTTCATGCGTTGCACACCCAGGCCATCGGGCTGGTGACAGGCGATGCAGGTGGCCGCATACACTTTCTGGCCCCTTTCAATGGAGGCTTTAATGCCGGGCTGCGGTTTTGTTTGAAACGAACATAGTATGAAGATTAAAACAACACTGCTGATAAAAATGAATTTCATATAAATGCGTTCAGTATGGTTCCTGTCGTAAAAGAGAGCGGCTCCGCTAACCAGTACGGGGCAAGCTCAATAATAATTAATAGAAATATAAATGCTGGTACAAAAAATTATTTGCCGTAAGCAATCTTCCACACTGTCCCGTTGTTGTCGTCGGTAACATACAGGGCGCCGTCTTTGTCCTGTGCTAAGCCACAAGGCCTGTTCGTTGCCCTGTTGATATTGGCGCCAGCAAATCCATCTGCAAACACTTCCCATTTGCCCGATGGCATGCCATCTTTGAAAGGTACAAACACTACAAAATATCCTGCCTGTGGTTCGGGGCTGCGGTTCCATGAACCATGAAATGCAATGAAAGCACCGTTTTTGTACTTCGCCGGAAATTTTGAACCGGTATAAAACAACAATCCATTGGGTGCCAGGTGACCAGGAAACTGTACGATGGATTTTGTTTTCATTTCGCAACGGCCCACTTTGTTTCTGTCGCCGCCATACTCGGGGTTAAGCAGTTTTGCATTTTTGCCATTGTCGAAATAGCAATAAGGCCATCCGCAATCGGCGCCTTTTTTTATGCGAAACATTTCTTCGGCGGGGTTTTCGGCACCTTCTTTCTGCGAAAACATTTCGGGATAAAACTGAAACAGCATATCGCGTCCATGTTGCATCACGTACAAATCATTTACCGAATTGTTCCAGTCGAGGCCCACCACATTGCGCAAACCCGTAGCATAACGCACACCATCTCCATATGTCTGGTTTAATTTATCGGCTTTAAACTGCCAGATGCCACCGGCTGAATCCAGCAAGGGGCAAGGGTCCTGGCCGGGAGAGCCTTTTGTTCTGTCCTGCAGCTGACAGGCATTGGACGGTGCACCTATGTTTACATAAATATTGCCTTCATTGTCAAGCGTAATGGATTTGCCTTCATGCTGGTGGCGATCCCAAAGCCCGGTGATGATTTTTTGTACGGAGGCTTCATCCACATTTCCTGAATTTTCGTCTATCTTATACCGGTAGACATCTGTATTGGAAGAGGCATAGAGCCAGCCATTCTTTATGGTGATGCCGGTACCAATGTAATTGCCAAAGCCGGTTAATTCATCGGCCACGCCATCGCCATTGCTGTCGTGCAAGCGGAAAATACCTTTGCCGTCTTTAAGTTTTTCCAGCTTCACAAAAATATCGCCATTGGCTGCTACTACCAGGTGCCGGGCGCGGCCCAGGCCGGTGGTTACTTTTATTGACGCAAAGCCCGCCGGCAGTGTAATGCCGCCGTCTTCAGCAGCTGCTGCATTTTTAACCCTTGTTGTATCGCCGGCGCAGGCTGCAAATACTAACAAAAACATACAATTAAAAAGAACCGCCAAACATTTTAAACGATGCATATAAACTGTTTTTATGGGTTTAAAATTACCTGATTCCCGTGAAGCTTTCCAGGTTTTTAATTAAATCTTTATTTTCTTTTCCGGTGCCCACCGTAATGCGCAGGCATCCTTCGCACAATTCTACCTTGCTCCTGTCGCGCACCACAATTCCTTTTTCCAGCAAGTACTGGTAAACGTCTTTTGCGTCCGCCACTTTTACCAGTAAAAAATTGGCATCACTGGCATATACTTTTTGCACCAGCGGCAATTTTGTAAGTGCCAGCGCCAGTTCAGCACGCAGCTGCACAATCAGTTTTATCATGTCATTCACCTGGCCTGTTTCATCCAGTGCTTTCAATACCAGTTCTTGTGTGGCCTGCCCAATATTGTAGGGCGGCTTTACGCGGTTGTATACTTCAATAATGGCTTCACTTGCAAAAGCCATACCCAGCCGCAAACCCGCCAGGCCCCATGCTTTGCTCAGCGTTTGCATCACCACCAGGTTCGGGTACTCCTGCAATTGCGGAATAAAAGAACGCTGCCTCGAAAAGTTGATATACGCCTCATCTATTACCACCAGGCCGGGAAAATTGTTCAACACCATTTCCACATCTTCCCGGTTCAGCGAATTTCCCGTGGGGTTATTGGGCGAACACAGCCAGATGATTTTTGTATGCGCATCCACCAGGTTTTCCAGGTGTACCAGGTCAAGCTGAAAATCATCGAGCAAACGGGCCCTGTGCACTTCCACATCATTGATATGCGCACTTACTTCGTACATACCATATGTTGGCGGACAAATTATCACGTTGTCTTTACCAGGGTTGCAAAAAGCCCTGTACAGCACATCAATACATTCGTCGCTGCCATTTCCCAAAAAAATATGCTGCGGCGCAATGCCTTTGATGGCGGATAATTTTTCCTTTATTTTCCATTGCATCGGATCGGGATAGCGGTTGTACCACTTCGTTAGCGGCGATCCGAAACTGTTTTCATTGGCATCCAGGAAAATACTGGCCTGGCCTTTAAACTCGTCCCTTGCGGTAGAGTATGGTACCAGCTTTTTGATGTTGTCTCTTAGTAAATTATTGATATCAAAACTCATTGCTGCGCGGTTAAAAGAGAAAAAGAAGTGTTGTTTTTTTATTGTATTTCATTGTAAAAAGGCACTCAGCTTTGTTGCCGGCTTTTGTAAACCTATTTAGCATGCTTGTGTCACTCCCTTGTACTGTTGTAACGCTATTGACCGCTGGTTCCGTTTTTTGCCTGCGTTTGGCTGATGAATCCCAAACCTAAAAAAAGGCGATACCTTACGTTCTCAAATTATCCAATATCGATACTGCGCAAAAAAAATCAGCCATCAGGCATTTTTGCTTAGCCTTATACTTACCGCATTCTTATGCGCCTGCAGTCCTTCTGCTGCAGCCATTATCTCCACCGTTTTGCCAATATTTTGCAGGCCGGCTTCACTCAGTTTCTGGTAGGTAATTTTTTTTACAAAACTGTCTACGCTAACCCCGCTGTACGCTTTGGCATATCCGTTGGTAGGCAGGGTATGATTGGTGCCGCTGGCGTAATCACCCACGCTTTCCGGCGAATAGTGGCCGAGAAATACTGAACCCGCATTAATGATTTTCTCTCCCATCGCATCGGCATTGGCGCAACTCAATATCAAATGCTCGGCCGCGTATTCATTGAGTAAATCAATGGCTTCCGCTTCATTGGTCAGGATGATAATCTTACTGTTCGCCAGCGCCTTTGCGGCAATTTCTTTTCTTGGTAAAACGGATAATTGTTTTTCTACTTCTGCTTCAATACTTTGTACAACAGACGCACTGCTCACTACCAAAAGCACCTGGCTGTCTGCACCGTGTTCGGCCTGCGATAACAAATCTGCGGCAACAAATCCGGGGTTGGCCGTTTCATCTGCATATACGGCCACTTCGCTGGGGCCGGCAGGCATGTCTATGGCGATGCCATCTTTCTGTATCAGTTGTTTAGCGCAAGTTACATACTGGTTGCCCGGGCCAAAAATTTTATACTGCTGCGGAATGGTTTGCGTGCCATAGGCCATGGCTGCAATGGCCTGCACGCCGCCTGCTTTAAAAATTTTTGTCACGCCCACTGTCTTTGCTGCAAATAAAATCGCCGGGTTAACCTCACCGGCTTTACCGGGCGGTGTACACAAAACAATTTCTTTGCAGCCGGCAATGGTTGCCGGTATGGCCAGCATCAGCAAGGTAGAAAACAAAGGTGCGGAACCACCGGGAATATAGAGCCCTGCTTTTTCGATGGCAACACTTTTGCGCCAGCACTGCACACCCGGCATGGTTTCTATTACTTCAATCGCAGTTACCTGTTTTGTGTGAAAGGTTTTGATATTTGCAGCGGCTTGCTGTATGGCTTGTTTCAATTCATCCGGCAAATTATTTTCTGCTGCGTTTATTTCGGCTTCGCTTACCCGCAAATCGGCTAACTCAATTCCATCAAATTGTTTTGTAAAGAATTTTACAGCCGTGTCACCGCCTGTTTTTACTTCATCCAGTATCGTCTTTACTTTTTGCTCCAGCACCGTAGCATCAAATACCGGCCTTGCCAGTATTTTTTTCCATTCGCTTCTTTGGGGTAATCTAAACGTTTGCATACTTTAAATTAATGTCAATCCATAGTAGTTTTCCTTTTCAAAAAAAATCGGCTTTATATCACCCGGGATACTCAATCGCTCTTTCACACATAGCAGCAATAGCAGCATAGAAAG
>Ga0075026_100000538_pt1 | contig 15306 bp, 15 predicted proteins | sample Str012_2_FD_71392 | JGI IMG/M metagenome (GOLD analysis project Ga0075026, IMG submission 71392) | Freshwater sediment microbial communities in response to fracking from Pennsylvania, USA - Straight Creek_MetaG_SC_2012 | ecosystem: Environmental > Aquatic > Freshwater > Creek > Sediment...
ACCCCGCGTTCCCCGTTGCTGGAGGGTTCGCCGTGACCGGTGTGCGACGGAGCTTCCAGAATCAGCGCTGCTGTGTGGCGGCGGCGGCGTGGAGCACCGTGGCCACCGTGGCGGTGACCTTGCGACCGGTGGGGAGGTGGAGGAATTCGTTGGGGCCGTGTGCGTTGCTTTGCGGGCCGAGCACGCCCGTGACGAGGAACTGCGTCGACGGGAACCGCTGACCGAGCATCGCCATGAAGGGGATGGTGCCGCCCTCTCCGAACTGCAGCGCGGGAGCGCCGAAGAAGTGTGCCGATGCGGACTGCAGCGCGTCGTCGAGCCACGCCGCGGTGGGCGGTGCTGCCCAACCCCACGCGCCGCCACCGCCACCGAACGTGACGCGTGCGCCGTAGGGCGGGTCGGTGGTGAGCGTCCGCTCGAGCGCGGCGAGGACTGAGTCGGGATCGACGTGCGGCGGCAGTCGCAGTGACAGCTTGAGGCTCGTCTCAGGGCGCAGCACGTTGCCGGCGCGGGCGGTGTCGGGCAACCCGTCCTGGCCCACCACGGTGAGTTGCGGCCGCCACGTGGTGGCCAGCAGCGCTTCGAGCGCGTCGTCACCGGTGACGGGGCTGACGCCCGGGGTCCAGGGCACCTCGGCGACACGGCCCGCTCCCACGAGCGCGGCGGCACGCTCGAGTGCTGCCAAGGTCTCGGGTGGAGTGTTCACCCACGCTTCGGGCAGCAACACGCTGCCATCCGTGCTGTCCTCGATCCGGTCGATCAGCTGGCGCAGAATTCGAAAGCCGTCGGGCACCACGCCGCCGTAGCCGCCCGAGTGCAGTCCCTCTTCGACCACTCGCACGGTGAGGTTGCCGTCGGCCATACCGCGCAACGAGGTGGTGATCCACAGGTGGTCGTAGTCGGCGGCGCCCGAGTCGAGGCACACGATGAGTTGAGGTGTGCCGATGACGTCGGCGAGCGCGTCGACGTGTGCGGGGAGATCGGGGCTGCCGGACTCCTCGCTCGCCTCGACGAGCACGACGCACCGGGGGTGTGCACCGCCAGCGGCTCGCACCGCTTCGATGGCGCCGAGCGCGGCGAAGGCCGAATACCCGTCGTCGGCGCCACCACGCCCGTACAGGCGATCGCCCTCCAGCACCGGCTTCCAGGGGCCGAGGTCGTGTCGCCAGCCCTCCATCTCGGGCTGCTTGTCGAGGTGTCCGTAGAGCAGCACGGGCGCGGCTGGCTCGGCGCCGGCGCTGGCCGGAATGTCGCACACCACCACCGGCGTGCGGCCATCGATGCGATTGACCCACACCTTCATGTCGGGGATCGGTCGGTCGCGACACCACGACGTGACGAGATCGACGGCGCGGTCGAGATGGCCGTTGGCGGCCCACTCGCTGTCGAAGCCCGGGGAGAGCGCCGGGATCGCGATGTACTCCGACAGCACCGGCACGAGCCCGGCCCACGCCTCGGCGGTGTGGTTGTCGACGATGGAGAGGTCGAGAGAACTCATCATGGGCTCGCTTCCTTGGTGGTGGTCGGCCGTTGAGTGGAATGTACCTTCGCCGCGACGAGGCTGTGTGCCGAGCGGGGTCAGCGGTGGTACTCGTCGAGGTGCATCCCCGCGCGCACGGCGACGAACAGGCCGACCACACCGAGGATGACGGTGAAGAGGATGCGACGGTGACGAAGCGTCCAGTTGTAGACGCGATCCATGTGGTGCGACGTCCATTCGGGTGAGGCGTACATGCCCACCACCGGCGCAGCCACCATCACGGTGCCGACACCCAGGAAGATGCTCAACGCAACGACGCGCGCCACCGTCGAGGCGTCGGAGCGGAACAGCGTGGTGCCGGCGACGATCGCTGGGGGATAGGTGGCGGTGATCACCCCGGCGAGCGCTGCGGGAATCATGCCGAGCGATGTCAGACGACGAAGGATGTGCGGTTCCTCCGTGGAGTGGGCGCCGTGGCGACCGCGGATCCAGTACCCGATGGCGAACACGACGAGGCCGATGCCGATGACGAGTTCGACGATGAGCGTGATCCTGCGAGGGCCGCCGCGATGTGGGCCGAGTCCGACCCGCATGGCGAACCCTGCACCGATGGTGACGAGACCGAGCGCGGCGATCCAGCCGGCGACGAACGCGGCCCCGCGATCCTTGCCCGAGCGCAGCACCACGAGCACCACCAGAAGTGCCGACGGTTCATTCGCGCTCACACCGAGCGCGATCATGGCGCCGACGAGAGTCCACATCGACTGGTGACGCTACTTGGTGCGCTTTTGCACGTTGGCCCATTCGTCCTTGAGGCCGACCGTGCGATGGAACACCATCGGCAGATCGGGATCGAGGGCGTAGTAGCCGAGACGCTCGAACTGCACGACCTCGCCGGGGCGGGTGTCGCGCAGGGTGGTTTCGACCTTGGCGTGCACCACGTCCTTGGAGTCGCGGTTCAGGTCGTCGAACGGGTCACCGGTGGCCTCGCCGGGCACCTCCGCCGCGAACAGTCGCTCGTACAGCCGCACCTCGGCGTCGATCGCGTCGTGGGCCGACACCCAGTGGATGGTGGCTTTCACCTTGCGACCGTCGGGCGCCTGGCCGCCGGTGGTGGCCGGGTCGTAGGTGGCGTGGACGACGAGGCCGTCGGGGGTGTGGTCGAATCCGGTGCACTTCACGAAGTAGGCGCCGCGCAGGCGCACTTCGGCGCCGGGCGTGAGGCGGTAGTACTTCGGCGGCGCCTCGGCCATGAAATCGTCGGCCTCGATGAACAGTTCGCCGCTGAAGGGCACCTGGCGCGTGCCGTCGGCCTCGTTCTCGGGATTGTTCTGCAACGTCATCTGCTCGACCCGGCCCTCGGGCCAGTTGGTGATGACGAGCTTGATGGGGCGCAGCACGGCCATGCGTCGCTGCGCGGTGCGATTGAGCTCGTTGCGAATGAAGCTCTCGAGCAACTCGATGGCGTGACGGCTGTTGGTCTTCGCGACGCCGATGAACGAGCAGAACTCGCGGATGGCGGTGGACGGGTAGCCGCGGCGGCGCAAGGCCTTCAGCGTGGGCAGGCGAGGATCGTCCCAGCCATCGACCACACCGTCGTCGATGAGCTGGCGCAGCTTGCGCTTCGACGTGACGGTGTGTGTGAGCTCGAGCCTGGCGAACTCGGTCTGGCGCGGCTGATCGCTGGGCAGCGGCAGGTGCGACAGGTACCAGTCGTAGAGCGCGCGGTGGCTGTCGAACTCGAGCGAGCAGAGGCTGTGGGTGACGCCCTCGATGGCGTCGCTCTGGCCGTGCGCCCAGTCGTAGGTGGGGTAGATGCTCCACCTGTCGCCGGTGCGGTGGTGGTGTTCGTGGCGGATGCGGTACATCACCGGGTCGCGCAGCTGCATGTTCTCGTGCTGCATGTCGGCCTTGGCGCGCAGCACGTGCGAGCCGTCGGGCAGTTCGCCCGCACGCATGCGGCGGAAGATCGACAGGTTCTCGTCGACGCTGCGGTCGCGGAACGGGCTTTCGACACCCGGCCGGCCGTAACCGCCGCGCTGTTCGCGGATGGTTTCGGCATCTTGGTCGTCGATGTAGGCGAGGCCCTGCTGGATGAGGTGCTCGGCCCACTGGTAGAGCTGCTCGAAGTAGTCGCTGGCGTACACGATGGGGCCGCTCGGTTCGAAGCCGAGCCAGCGGATGTCGTCGACGATGGCGTCGACGTACTCGGTGTCTTCGGTGACGGGGTTGGTGTCGTCGAAGCGCAGCTTGCAGATGCCGCCGAACTCCTCGGCGATGCCGAAGTCGACGCAGATGGCCTTGGCGTGACCGATGTGGAGATAGCCGTTTGGCTCGGGTGGGAACCGGGTCTGCACGCGGCTGAAGGTGCCCTGCTCGAGGTCGGCGCGCACCACATCGCGGATGAAGTTGGCGGCGGCGGGCGTGGTGGGGGAGTCGGTCATCGCCCCAGAAAGGTACCGGGATCAGGCGCGGTCGACGCGCTCGATGGTGATGTTGCCCGACACCGACCGCAGGCGCACACGCACGGGTCGCCGCGGTTCGGCGGACACAGCTGCCGGCCTGGAGGGGAGTGTGGTGCGGCCGCTCAACGTGCTGATGTCGGGCTCCACTCGAATGCCGCCAGGGAGGCCGATCACGATGTCGCCCGACACTGCCCGCACGTCGATGCCGTCGCCGTCGCAGCAGCCGATGCGGACGTCGCCCGAAGCGGTGCTGGCCTCCACGTCGGCGCCGCAGCGCTCGACGGCGATGTCGCCCGATGCGGTGCTCGCGACGCACCGGCCGGCCACCACGCTCGCCTTCACGTCGCCCGAGGCCGTGCCCACCTCGAGTCCCTGTGCCTGGTCGACGCGCACATCGCCGGAGGCGCTGCGCACTCGGACGTCGCCGAGGGCGCCGGCGAGCGACACGTCGGCGCTCGCCGCGGCGATCTCGAGATGGGTGCCGGGCGGAGTTTCGACGTAGAGCTTCGCCGCGCGGTTGCGCACACCCCATCGCCGCGGCGCGCGCACCGAGATGAGATCGCCGAGTTGGGAGATGTCCCACTCGGCGGCATGGTCGGCGTCGAGGCTGACCGACACGGTGCCGGGCGCGGCGACGCGCACCTCCACAGCGCCGCTGGCGACCTCGATCGACAGTGTGGTGCGTCCCCCGTCGATGGTGAACCGTTCATTTCGTCGGGCGCCCATCAGAGGTCGAAGCTCTCGGTGACGCGCGTGCCTTTGGGGTCGTTGCGCTTTGCCCGTTTCGCGAGCGCCTCGACGACCCACTGGTTCACGGACTCGCCGTCGATGGTGGCCGAGTCCTCGATGATGCGCTTCAGGCTGGGCGGCAGGCGCAGGGTGATGCGGGCATCGAACTCCTCGTCGGAGGCAGGCGGCGCCTCGGTACGGGCCTCGACCACTCGCAGTTCGGGGTCGCCGTTGCAGATGACCACCTCGACCCCGCGATCGGTGAGCTGGGCCGACACCTCGGCAGCGGCCTGCTGCGCAAGGTCCATCGCCGCCAGCCGCAGCGCGGCATCGAGTGCCTCGGCGAGTTGCTGCACGGCGGCCTCCACCGCGGCGTCGTCGCCAGCCAGTGCGGCGTGGCCGGCGAGCGTGGCGTGGATGTTGCTGATGATCGGCTGGAGGTGCATGGCGGTCGGTGGTTCAGTCGGCGAGGCGGCGGTGGGCCTTGCGGGCAGCGCGGGCGCTGGGGCGGCGGGTGGTGTCGTCGAGATCGCGCAGCGGCTGACGCTGGCGGGCGTTGACGGCGCGGTACTGGTCGTCGAGGAGGGCCTGGACGAGGGCGGGATGTGTGTGGAACATGGGGTGACCTCTCGGGTGACATCACAACGATGCGTATGTGATGTCACCATGATGTCATGGTGATGTCAGATTGTCAACCCCCCATGGATCTCGAGGGTTTTCGGCACCCCCCGGGGTGCCTCGACAACCTCGAGATGGGCGCTACGAGCGAGGCACCTTGCTCCAGGGGAGTTCCTTGTCGACGCGGGGTTCGCCGGGCAGGCCCAGCATCTGCTCGCCGAGGATGTTCTTCATGATCTCCGTGGTGCCACCCTCGATGCTGTTGGCGCGTGCACGCAGGAAGCTGTGGCGGATGCCATGGTCCATGCCGTCGACCGACAGGGCCTCGGGCCGACGGAACGTGTAGTCGTACTCGATGAGGCCGTTGGCGCCGAGCAGGTCGATGCAGAACTCGGTGCACACCTTGTTGAAGTTGCTCAATGCGAGCTTGGCGATGGAGCCCTCGGGGCCGGGGTTGCCGGCCTTGGCGTTCTGGCCGGCTCGCACATTGGTGAGCCGGAACGCCTCGCTGTAGGTGAACAGCTGCATCAGCCGTTCACGGCGGGCACCGGTGCGCTCGTCGGCCGGCAGGGTCTCCCAGATGCGCAGGGCCTCGGCGATGGGGCCCGTGCGACGGCCGCCGCCCGAGCCGCCGCCGATGGCCGTGCGCTCGTTCATCAACGTGGTGAGCGCGGCGCGCCAGCCCTCGCCGATGGCACCGATGCGGCAGTCGTCGGGCACGCGTGCATCGGTCATGTAGACCTCGTTGAACTCGGCCTCGCCGGTGATCTGGCGCAGCGGGCGCACCTCCACGCCGGGCAGGCGCATGTCGAGCGCGAAGTAGGTCATGCCCTTGTGCTTGGGAGCCTCGGGGTCGGTGCGGGCCACGAGCATGCCCCAGTCGCCCAGGTGGGCCAGCGTGTTCCACACCTTCTGACCGTTGACGAGCCACTCGTCGCCGTCCTTCACCGCGCGGGTGCCGAGCCCGGCGAAGTCGCTGCCGGCGCCCGGCTCGCTGAACAGCTGACACCAGCGCTCCTCGCCGGTGAACATCGGGCGCAGGAAGCGGCGCTTCTGCTCGTCGGAGCCGTGGGTGACGATGGTGGGGCCGGCCAGGGCCATGAAGAAGGTGCTGGGATCGCCGGCCGCCGACCCCGCCTTGCGGCACCGCTCTTCGACCAGTCGGTTCAGTTCCGGGCGGGCGCTGAGGCCGCCGAAGCCCGCGGGGAAGTGCACCCACGCGAGTCCGGCGTCGTAGCGGTGACCGCGGAACTCGCGGTCGGGGATGTCGGCGGGCGGGTGATCGGCCAGCAGTTGGTCGAGGGCTGCGGTCACACGGTCGAGGTCGGCGTCACTCATGTGGGGCAGTCTCGCCGCTGAGGGTGCCCCCGTTCTATTCGGAGTGCGCGTAGCGTTCGCTGCATGACCGATGTCGATGCGGCTGCACTCACTCCCGACGAACGGGCGGCGATGCGAGCCTTCCTCCAACGATGCGATGTGCGCCTGTCGACGATGCACCGCGTCGCCACTGCGTTGTTGTCGGGTGCGGGCATCCTGGTGCTGTTGCCGGCGGTGGAGCGCGACTCCGTACTGTCGGTGCTGAAGGCGCTGCTCGTCGGTCCGGTCACGTGGTCGCAGGGTCTGCTGGCAGCGAGCATGGCCCTCGCCATCCTCCTCGCCATCGTCGTGCTGTGGCTCGTCATCATCGAGCTCACCCGCTTCTACTTCCACGCCAACCACGTGCACCACGCCGACGGCGACGTGTTCACGCCTCGATTCACGCTCACCGGGCTGCGCATCCCGAGCGACGAGTTCGATGCGGCCACCAACGCGGCCTACGAAGCGGTGCACGAGTCGGAGTCGAGCGTGCGGCTGCTCGTGCCCGGCAACTCCCGAGCGCGGGCGCGCATCGATCGTCAACTCGATGCCTACCCCGGACTGGTGGGCTCCGACGCCGACCCCGACCGCGAGCGTGCGTTGGCGCTGTTCGAACTCGCCGCGTCGCGACGGCGGCCGTTGGTCGAGGAGGTCGCGAAGGTGGAGTACGGCATGGTGCGTCACATGCTGCGGCTGCAGGTCATCGTGTTGCGCTACGTGAAGGCGCTGCTCGTCATCGTGGTCACGTCGGTGGCGGCGTTCGCCACCGCGGCGGCGGTGAATGGCCAGGCTCGCCTCACGGCGGCCGACGAGCGGTGGATCGCCGGCACGTTGTTGCTGTGGTCGCCCGTGGTGGTGCTCGTGGTGTCGGCGCCGGTGCGTTGGCTCGAGTCGCTGCTGCGGTCGGAGGGCGCCCGTCAGTACACGGTCATGCGCGACCGCGAGCTCACACAGTTGGAGGAGGTCACCGGTCGCATCGCGTTGCTGGCCTGGGTCCTGGCGATGGTCGCGATGATCACCTTGCTCATCCACCACCCGATCTCGTCGCAGGGGCGAGTGACGGTCATCGTCGTCACGGCTGTGTCGGTGGGGCTCACCGGCATGTGGTTGTTGCGGCGTTTCGGAGCATGGTTGAAAGGGGTGCGCTGATGCGTCGATCGATCGACGACCATCCGATGTCGGACGCCGACATGCCCGAGGGCGCCGAGGATGCCATGCGCATCTCGTGGGCCGTCGCGGTGAGCGACGACTACGACGATGCCGAGCCGCGCGTGGTGCTCACGGTGGAGGAGGTCGGCCGGCCCGGAGCCGGTCTGGTGGGGCACCTCAGCCCCGATCTGGCCCGCCGTCTGCGCACCGCGCTGTACGACGCGCTCCGGGAGATCGGCGAATCGCCTGGTCAGTGACGTTGGCGAGCGTCACGAAGTGGCGTAATGTTGACATACCCGGTCGGAAATCTCGATCGGATCCCCGAACAGGAGCCTGCCCGTGGGTGTCACCCCCATCATCCCCGCACCTCGCGACCTCGATGCCGAGCAACAGCGCGACATCGAACGGTTCGAGCGGGCGATCGCGCAGTACGTGGCGGGCGAGATCAGCGAAGACGTGTTCCGCGTGATGCGCCTCAACAACGGCATCTACGGCCAGCGCCAGGGCGGCACCAATCAGATGGTGCGCATCAAGCTGCCGGCGGGCACCATCACCCCCGAACAGCTCGACATGATGGGCCGCATCAGCGAGGAGTACTCGCGTGGATGGGGTCACATCACCACTCGCCAGAACGTGCAGGTGCACTACGTCGAGCTCACCAAGGTGCCCGACCTGATGCGACTCATCGCGTCGGTGGGCCTCACCAGCCGTGAGGCGTGTGGCGACACCGTGCGCAACGTGATGGCGTGCCACCTCGCCGGGGCGTGCCCGCACGAGCATCTCGACGTCACCCCCTGGGCCGAAGCCGCGTTCGAGCATTTCGTGCGCAACCCGCTCGGCCAGCGCCTGCCGCGCAAGTTCAAGATCAACTTCAGCGGCTGCAGCACCGACTGCGGTCAGGCCATGTTCAACGACGCCGGTGTCATCGCGGTCACTCGCACACTGGCCGACGGCACGGTCGAGCCGGGGTTCCGCGTGTTCCTCGCCGGTGGCCTCGGTGCCACACCCCACCCGGCGCTCGCACTCGAGGAGTTCACCACTCGCGAGGAGTTGCTGCCCACCATCGAGGCCGTCCTGCGGGTGTTCGACCAGACCGGCAACCGCGACAACAAGCTGCGCGCTCGCATGAAGTGGGTCGTCGATCAGCTGGGTATCGACGAAGTGCGTCGTCGCGTCCTCAAGGTGCGCCTCACGCTGCCGGCGTCGTCGAGCTGGCCCGGTGGCATCCCCGAGATCGTGCAGAAGGTGGGCGACGCGCCCGCGGGCCGCGCATCGAGCGGCGAGGTCACGTCGGTGGGGCAGGGTGTCGCGGTGGCGCTCACGCCGCGCGATCCCTACGAGCGGTGGGTGGCCACCAGCGTCGTGCGCGGCGCGGCCAACGGCACCGTCTCGGCGGTGGCCTATGCAGCCCTCGGCGACATCACGGCGTCGCAGTTCCGCTCGCTCGCCTCCATCCAGCGCGAGCTCGGCGCCGACGTGCGGTTGTCCAACCGTCAGAACGTCGTGTTCCGCGGTCTCACCGAGGGCCAGTTGCCGGTGCTCTACTCGCGTCTCGACACCATCGGCATGGCCCGGCCCGGAGCCGAGCTGTCGCGCGACGTGGTCGCGTGCCCTGGCGCCGACACGTGCAACATCGCCGTCACCCAGTCGCGCGGCCTCGCGGCCGCCATCGGTGAAGAGCTCGAGGCCGAAGGTCTGGGCGAGGTGGGTGGCGTTCGCATCAACATCTCCGGCTGCACCAACAGTTGCGGCCAGCACCACATCGCCGACATCGGTTTCTTCGGCGCCGAGCGTCGTGCGCACGGCCAGGCGGCCCCCGGCTATCAGATGCTGCTCGGTGGGTACGTGGGGCAGGAGCAGATCCACTTCGGCGAGAAGGCCCTGCGTCTGCCGGCCAAGAACGCACCGCAGGCCGCCGTGCGTGTGATCCGCCGTTTCCACGACGAGCGCACGGCCGGCGAGGCGTTCCGTACGTGGATGGATCGCGTCGGCGGCGCCACCGCCATCGCCGGTGGCCTGAAGGATCTCGACGTCTTCCCGACACCCGACGTGGCGCCCGAGTTCTTCGTCGACTACGGCGAGACCGGTCCGTTCGTGGCCGATGTGGGCGAATCGGAGTGTGCGGTCTGAACGACCGCTACGGCGCGGCCGTGTCAGCCATCGACACGGCCAACGCCATCGACCCCACGCGTGTGTCGGTGCGAGGCGAGGATCAGCCCTTGGCCCTGGTCCACGGTCGTCTCGCCGCCGAATGGGTGCAGACGCTGCACCCCGACGCACCCGACGAATGGCTGCTCGCCGCGCGAGCACATCACCTTCGTCGGTGGGAACTGCCCCGCTCCGACTATCCCGCGGGCAAGGCGGGATATCTGCGGTGGAAGCGCGACCAGCGGCAACGCCACGGACGGGAGGTGGCGGTGCTGTTGGCCGACGTCGGGTACGACACCGACGTCACCGAGCAGGTGCAGGCACTGGTGCGCCGCGATCACCTCGCCACCGATCCTGGCTCGCAGGCCGTCGAGGACGCGGCGTGTCTCGTGTTCATCGAAACGCAGTTGGCCGACGTGAGTACCAAGCTCGATCGCGACCACCTCATCGACGTCATCCGCAAGACGGCGAGGAAGATGAGTCCCGCCGCGCTCGAGGCGGTGGGTTCCATTCCTCTCGACGCCGCCGAACGACAGCTGCTCGCCGACGCGTTGGCCTGACCTACTTCGCGGTGACGATGGCGCGCACCGCGTCGGCAGGGGTTCCTGCGATCGATGTGGCCGTCACGCGATAGTTCGCGACGGTGGCGGTGACACTCCCTCGGGTGACCAGCATCTTCAGTGTGATGCTCGACCTGGCTGCGATGGCGCCCGTCGAGTAAGTGCCCGCAGTGACGGCAGCGGTGACGTTCGTGGTGCCCCGGTAGTAGTGCACGACGAAGCCCTTCGCGCTACCGGTTCCATGCACGGTGTACGACGATGCCACGAGTCCGTTGTTCTGGATGTTGACGTAGAACGCCCGCGACGTGCGCGCGGCGAGACCGAAGGTCGCTGCTTCGCCGAGTCCGGTTGTGCTGTACACGCTGGTGCCGGTGAACGGGCCGGCGAGGGCCACGCCGATACGAGCGTCGGGCAGCGTGAGGGCGTACGACGCCAGGCTGCGAGCCATGCCGTCGCCGCCCGCGCTCGTGAAGTTCCCGGCCACGAACACCTTGCTGCGAAAGACCCCGAGCGTGGTGAGATTCGCGATCATCGGTCCATTGCCTGCGCCGTTGGATCCGATCGGTCGCCACATGCTGCCGTTGAAGTACGCGATGTCGTCGGCGGTCGCGACGCCGTTGGCGTTCTGGAACGAGCCGGCGGCGAACAGCAGCGGTCCGGACACGGCGAGTGCGTTGATGAAGGTGCCCGTGGTGAACCAGCCGTTGGTGCCGGTGGTGTTGGAACCGAGCGCGTGCCACGTCGAGCCGTCCCAACGGGCGACGTGATCGGCCTGGGCGATACCGGCGACGTTGGTCGAGTCGGTGCCGACGTACACGTCGGTGCCGTGCGCCGCAAGGCTGCGTACGTAGCTGTCGACCGCGCCACCGGTCGGCCCGACGCCGGCGCCCATCGCGTGCCATGTGCCATTGCGGTACGACGCAACGTGATCGGCCGCTGGGATGTGCGCGAGGTTCATGAACTGTCCCCCGGCGTACAGCGTGCCGTCACTGTCGGCCGTGAGCGCGTACACCCCACCACCGATGTCGCCGTCGGAACCGACCGTCGACGACGAAGCGCCGGTGGTGAGGTCGCACGCCAACAGGTAGTCGGCCTGCAGGATTCCCGCCCCGTTCGAGAACGAGCCACCCACGTAGAGCGTGTTGCCGATGATCTGCAGCGCATTCACGTTGCCGTTGAACGCGGGTCCGACGGAGTTGCAGAATGGCGCCCACCCCGAACCGTTCCACACTGCGAGGTAGTCGGCCTTCGCATTCCCGCCCGCGTTCAGGAACGTCCCGCCGGCGTAGACCTTCCCGGCGTGGTACGCAAGGGCGTGGACGGCCCCGTTGGAGATCGGTGTCCCCTGCAGGGCGCTCCATCCGACGCCGTTCCAGACGGCGACCCGGTCGGCGTGTGCGACGCCACCGGCCGACGTGAATGCACCACCGACGAGCAACACCCCGGGAGCGTCGGCGTCGAGCGCGTAGACCGCGCCGTTCAGCGAGGGCGATGTGACCGTGGTGCCGTGGCCCACGTGGTCCCACCCGCCTGGACCGACGGCAGACGCACCAGACGCGAGAGGGAGCAGCACTGCGGCGGCGAGCGACAGCCCGAGTGATCTGCGGCGCATGAGCACCCCCCTTGTCCGACCGACAGTAAGCCCCGGGCCGGGTGGCGTCAATGCGCCGGGTTGCCCTCGGCGACGCGGAGGACCTCGGCGTCGGCGTCGTAGAAGTCGTACGTGGGCCACACGTGCGGCACGTTGATCAACTGCACCAACTTCACGTACCGGCCGTTCGAGCAGGTCCACGTGGTGATCGTCGATGTGACGTAGCGGACGACGGCAGGGGATGGTTGGCATCCCACCATCACGCCTGATCGCCACTCGTCGGCGTTCGATGCCGCTTTCACAGCACCGAGCTCTGGGTCTTCCGTGCCGCCCACCGTGACGAGGCTCATGTTCATGCGCGGACAATGGAAGGGCACCCACCCCGCTACGGCGACGATCGAGGTGAAGCGCTGGGGGAAGTGGCAGGCGGCAGCGATGGACATCCCGCCCCCGTTCGACATCCCGGTCGAGATGACCGACGACGGTCGCAAAGATCCCACCGCCTGTGCGGCGTCGAGTGCTGCGGCGATGTAGGGGTAGTCGTCGACGTACGGCGGCGAGCGGGGCGGGCTCACCGGCGGTACGGCCGGTTCGATGACGTCGTCGGCGTTCCACGCTCGTGTGGGTGTCGGCTTGCCCGAGAGCCACAACACGTTGACGGCGTGGACGGGAGCGAGCAGCGCCAGGTCGGTCTGGCTCTGGATCATCTCGATGCAGCTGTTGCGACCGTGGAACACCACCACGAGCGGCGCGGTGGGTGGTCCACCCATCTGCAGCACCGTCGGCCGGTCGAGGTAGGCGGGCAACCGCAGTCGCGTGCCGCGAATGTCGCTCGACAATCCGGTTGCCGGGCAGTGACGCAGTTGCCCCGCCGTGGTGGGCGGTCGAGGCACGGTGGCCCGCGTGTCGGGTGGGGCGAATCGGAGTGCGGTGACGTCAGCCGTGGCAGCGGTCGTGGTGAGCGGCAGCGGCGGCGTCGACACCGCGCGGGCCGGCGGCGGGGGCGCGACGATCAGCAGTGCGGCGGCGATGATGCCGCCCGCTCGGGTGATCGCGCGGTGGTTCACTGCGCGCGACCCTAACGCCGCGTGGCGAACCTGTCAGTGCGCTTCGCCGCTGGCGAGAATGGGCTCGAGCGTGAGCTCGGGTTCGTCGCTCATCAGACGCTGCAGGCGGTACTTGTTCTCGAACAGCGCCACCAGCGCGCCGTCGCCGCGGGTGAGGATGCGGATGCCACCGATCTGGCGAAGGCGATCTGCCGACTGCTTGTCGGTGAGGCGGATGGCTTGATAGGGCGCCGACACGATCTCGGTGGGTGCGCCGAACTCGCTGCCCAGCCGGTGCGCGAAGACCTCGAACTGCAGCTGGCCGACAGCGGCGAGCACGTTCTCGACGTCGCCCATGTCGGGGTCGCGCAGCACCTGCACCACGCCCTCCTCGTCGAGCTGTTCGAGGCCCTTGCGGAACTGCTTGAACTTGCCGTTGTCGAGCGGGCGAGCGCGGGCGAACACCTCGGGGGCGAAGCGGGGGAGTTGCGGGAACTCGACCGCCGAACCGTCGAAGCCGGCACCGAAGAGCGTGTCGCCGATGAGCACGCCGCTGGCGTTGACCAGGCCCACGACGTCGCCCGGGAAGGCGAGATCGACGGTGTCGCGGTCGGCGCCGAACGCGGTGGTGGCGTACTTGGTGGTCATGTCGCGGCCCGTGCGCGAGTTGGTGACGCTCATGCCGCGCTCGAACCTGCCCGAGCAGATGCGGGCGAACGCGATGCGGTCGCGGTGCGACGGGTCCATGTTGGCCTGCACCTTGAACACGAACGCGCTGAACGGTGCGTCGAGCGCGTGCGACTCGCCGGTGATCGCGACGCGAGCTGATGGCGCGGGAGCCAGCTCGACGACGGCGTCGAGCAGCATGCGCACGCCGAAGTTCGTGAGCGCGGAACCGACGAACACGGGAGTGGATTCACCGGCGAGGAACGACGGCATGTCGATGTCGGCGCCGACCGCTTCGAGCAGGCCGAGTTCGTCGAGTGCGTGTTGCCAGGCTCGGCCACCCTCGGCCGACGCGATGTCGAGCGGCACGTCTTCCTCGAGCGCCGCCGACGCGCCGCGGGCGGTGCGGGTGAACTTGGTGTACTTGCCGGTGCGACGATCGACCACGCCGCGGAACTCGTCGCCACTGCCCACCGGCCAGGTGACCGGCGTGGGGCGGAGGTTGATCTGGGCCTCGATCTCGTCGAGCAGTTCGAGCGGCTCGCGACCGGGTCGGTCGTACTTGTTGAGGAACGTGATGACCGGCAGGTTGCGCGAGCGGCACACCTGGAACAGCTTCAGGGTCTGGCTCTCGATGCCCTTCGCTGCATCGAGCACCATCACGACGGCGTCGACCGCAGCGAGTACGCGGTAGGTGTCTTCGCTGAAGTCGCGGTGCCCAGGGGTGTCGAGCAGGTTGATGGTGTGCTCGTGGTAGGGGAACTGCAGCACGGTGGAGCTGATGGAGATGCCGCGCTGTTGCTCGATCTCCATCCAGTCGCTGCGCGAGCTGCGGCGCCCCTCGCGAGCGTGCACGGCGCCGGCTTCCTGCACGGCACCCGAATAGAGCAGGAACTTCTCGGTGAGCGTGGTCTTGCCGGCGTCGGGGTGGCTGATGATGGCGAACGTGCGGCGCTGGGTGGCCTGCTGCAGCACGTCGTTCGGGTCCATGAGGCTTCGAGGCTACCGTCGGGGCATGGCCGACTCCCTCGCGTTCACGCTCGACTGCCACGACCCCGATCGCCTCGCCGAGTTCTGGGCGTTGGCGCTCGGCTACGAACGAGCCGGCGGTGTGCAGCAGTACCGAGTGCTCGTGCACCCCGACCGCACGCAGCCGAAGATGCTGTTGCAGCAGGTGCCCGAGGCGAAGACCACCAAGAATCGTCTGCACCTCGACCTGCACGTCGCCGACCCCGAGACCTTCGCCGACCAACTGGTGGCAGCGGGTGCCACTCGGGTGCAGCGCGTCGACGAGTTCGGCATCCACTGGATCGTGATGCTCGATCCCGAAGGCAACGAGTTCTGCCTCGTCGTGTCGTGAGGCGTTCACGTCGCCGACACGTGCCGGCTGCGTGATGGCCGTACAGTCGACGCCACGGAGGTGGTGACGATGAAGGACACCAAGGCCCGCCAGACCCGCAGTGCGGTCGCGTCGAGTTCCGCGGAGGAACCGATGCCG